>Ga0315286_10002357_pt1 | contig 17615 bp, 18 predicted proteins | sample YL17G10_0_MG_FD_205038 | JGI IMG/M metagenome (GOLD analysis project Ga0315286, IMG submission 205038) | Sediment microbial communities from Yellowstone Lake, YNP, Wyoming, USA - YL17G10_0 | ecosystem: Environmental > Aquatic > Freshwater > Lake > Sediment | place: USA: Wyoming | collected...
AACCCGGGGCTCTTCGCGTTCATCAGCCTCGATCCGATCATGGGGGAAGCGGACCTCGTGGCCGAGGTGGAGGAGCGAGCGCGAGAGGGCGCTAAGGGGATCAAGCTGCACCCCGCCAACCAGCGCTTCTTCCCCAACGACCGCCGCTTCTGGCCGGCCTACGCCAAGGCCCAGGAGCTGGGCTTGGCGATCATCACCCACTCGGGGTCGATGGCCCTGTTCCCGGACCCCGAGCACCACGACCACCCGAGCAACTTCGTGGACGTCCTGCGGGAGTTTCCCCGCATCAATCTGGTCTTCGCCCACATGTGCCGCGGCTTCTCGGACGAAGTGGCGGAGGTGATGCAGGCCTTCCCCAACGCCTACCTGGACACCAGCGCCGCCATCAGCGGCATCGCCAACCCGTTCGCCATCTCCGACGAGGAGGCGATGGCGATGATCCGGCGCGTGGGCCCGGACCGGGTCCTCTTCGGCTCGGACTGGCCCTGGCACCACCCCATCAAGGACGCAGCACGCGTCGATAGCCTGCCCCTGAGCGCCGAGGAGAAGCGGCTGATATTTTGCGAGAACGCTCAACGGGTATTGGGGCTCTAGACCTATGGGCCCCTGGCGCTTCCTGGACGGCGGCTGGGCGACGGGCGCCCGCCAGATGGCGGTGGACGACGCCCTCCTCACCCTCTGCGGGCGCGGCGAAACACCGCCCACGCTGCGGCTGTTCGGCTTCCGGCCGGTTTGCCTCTCCCTGGGGCGCTTCCAGCTGGCGGACCAGATACCGCGACCACCCGGAATCGATCTGGTGCGGCGGCCCACCGGCGGCGGCGCCGTCGTTCATCGAGGCGATATCTGCTACAGCATCGTCCTGCCCTTGAGCCATCCGCTGGCCGCCGGTGGCATCCGCCAGTCATACGAGCACCTGGCCCGCGGCCTGGCGGCCGGTCTGGAGATGCTGGGCTTACCCCCGCTGGCCACGGACGGCGCCTCACGCCCGCCGCAGCGCAGCGGTTGGTGCTTCGAGGCCGCCGCCCCCTACGAGCTGGCCCTGGCCGGTCGCAAGCTGGTGGGCAGCGCCCAGGCCCGTCGCGGGGGCGCACTCCTGCAGCAGGGGAGCATCCCCGCCTTAGGCGGGCCCGAGCCGGCGGAAGCCACGCTGGCCACGTCCCTCCGGGAGGCGCTGGGCCGACCGGTGAGCTGGGACGAACTAGGAGAGGCCCTGGTCTTGGGCTTCGCCCGCGCCTGGGGGATCGAGATCCGTCCCGGCCAGCTCACCGCCGAGGAGGAGGAGCTGGCCCGCCGCCTGGAACGCGAGCGCTACGCCGACCCCGGCTGGACTCTTGCCCCACGCTCCGCGGCCGCTACGATGGAGATGAGATGATCCGCCTGGTGGCCCTGGACATCGATGGCACGCTGCTGGACAGCTCGAACCGCCTCAGCGACGGCAACGCGGCGGCGGTGCGCGAGGCGCTGGCCCAAGGAGCACAGGTGGTGCTGGCCACGTCGCGCTGGTTCCACCTGGCCCGCCTCACTGCGGAGAGCCTGGGCCTGACCACGCCCCTCATCTGCCACAACGGCGCCCTGGTGAAACGGCCCGAGGACGGGCAGGAGCTCCTCCATCTGCGCCTCGACCAGGACTTCTCGCGGCAGGTGGCCACCCTGGGCGACCAGCGGCGCTACATGATGTTCACCACCGTCGACCACGTGACCTACATGCGGCCCCAGGGCAAGGGACCCAAGCGCCTTCCCCGAGACATGCGGGTGAGCAACTACCACGCCCAGGCGGTGGCCCAGGCGGCGCCCACCGCTATCCTCATCTTCGGCGAGGAGGCGGTAGGGGAGGTCTGGGACGCCTTCTACGAGCGGTTCGGCCAGGCCGTCAACTTCTCCCGCAACCACAGCCTCACCTTCCCCCACTACCTGTCGCTGACCCACGCCGAGGCAGACAAGGGCCGCTCGCTGGAGATGGTGTGCCGCGAGCTGGGGGTGGACCCGGCCGAGGCCATGGCCATCGGCGACTCCGAGGCGGACGTGGCCATGTTCGAGGTTGCGGGCCAGGGCATCGCCATGGGCAACGCGCCGGATGAGGTGCGCGAGGCGGCGAGCGACGTGGCCCCTCAGAACGACGACGATGGGGTGGCCTGGGCCATCCGCAAGTACGTGCTGGGCGGGTAGCCGCGGCGCAAGACGTTGTCCCCCGTCGTAGGGGCGCCCCCGGAGAGGGGGCAGGGGCGAGGGGCGCCCCTACAGCGCGATTCCACAGACCGTTGACAGCACTGCTAGAATCTAGGTGAAAATCATTCGCAGCAAGTAGACCCATGGCCAAGATCGACAAGGACCGCGTTCTCCATCGGCTGCCGCGCCTGGCGGGCCAGCGGCTGACCGGCCAGCGCCTTCTCCTGCTGGAGCTCATCGAGAAGACAGAAGGACAGCTCGATGTCTACGAGATCTACCGTCGGGCTAAGGAGCGCAACCGCAAGCTGAGCCTGTCGACGGTCTACCGAGCCCTGCGCTTGTTTACGAACCTGGGGATCGTCGACGACCTGCAATACGACCAGCACCACTACCACGCCGCCAAGCTATCCCGCGAGCACTACCACCTGGTCTGCCTGGGCTGTGGCCAGGTGGTGGAGTTCGAAAGCGATCTCGTGGACGCCCTCAAGCCATCGGTCGGCTCTCGCTACAACTTTGACGTCACCCGCGGCGAGGTGAACCTCTCCGGCTACTGCCAGCGCTGCCGCCAGGCCGGCCCATCATCCGGCTAGAGACCAGACTGTTCTGCGTCAATTGCAAGCGCCGGGGGCGACCACGAAATGAGCTGGGGCCAAGTCCATGGGCCAAGGCATTTCGTGCTGGCGATTGTGACTTAAGTCCTTATCCGAAGCCGTCACACCTGCCAGTATCAGGATAGGTTGAAAAGATGCGAATGCGTCGCAAGAGCGCATCGCCCTAGAAAGGCTACCGCATGGCTTACTCCCTGCTCATCACCTCCCGCGAGGGACTGGAGGCGGGCCTCATCCTGGCCATCGTCCTCAGCTACCTGGCCCGCACCGACCAACGCCAGCACTGGCGGCCGGTGTGGCTCGGCGCGACCGTGGCCTTCGCGGCGAGCCTGGCCCTGGGCGGCATCCTTGAGCTCACCGCCACCAGCCTTTCGGGGGCCGCCCTGGAAGCCTTCGAAGGAAGCGCCATGCTCTTCGCCGTGGCGGTCCTCACCGGCATGATCTTCTGGATGAAGCGCCAGGCGGCCACCATCGGCCGCGAGCTGCGGGCGAAAGTGGAGGCCGCTGTGCGCGGAGGGTCGGCGTTCGCCCTGGGGCTGCTGGCCTTCACCGCCGTTGGTCGCGAGGGGCTGGAGACGGTGCTCTTCCTGTTCGCCGGCGCCGGCACCGCTGACGACACCTTCGCCTACTGGCTGGGCGCCGGCGCCGGGCTGGCCATCGCGGCGGCCATCGCCTACGTGGTCTATGCCGGCTCCGCCCGTCTGCCGCTGGGCCCCTTCTTCAACATCACCGGCGCCCTGCTGATGGTGCTGGCGGCGGGTCTGCTGGTAAACGGACTGAAGGATCTCCACGAGATGGGGGCCGTGCCCAACCTGGGCCCCCGCCTTTGGGACACCTACCACGTCATCGCCGACAACTCGGACTTCGGCCGCTTCCTCAGCACCATCTTCGGCTATGACTCCAGCCCCTTCCTGGGCCTGGTGATAGCCTACGGCGCCTACCTGGTGCCGACTCTGGCCTTCTTCCTCTTGGGCCGCGAGAAGCTGGCCCAGGCCGCCAGCCGCGGCAGTGGGGCGAGGCCGCTAGCCCGGCAGGGCTAGAAGAAGTGCGCGAATGAGGAGGCTGGCCGGCCACCGCGAGGCCGACATGGAGCTCACCGTCGACGTCGGGGAGTAGGACGGCGGGTGACGCCGCGGCCGCCGGCGGCGCGGGCGGCCAGATAGGCCTGGGCCTCCGCCTGGACGATGCGATAAACCTCGGCCAGGGGTTTGCCGCTGGTCTCGGCCAGGTGGCGGCAGACCTCGTACTCGGGGGCCAGGCGAGGCAGTTCGTCGGGGAGGCGCTTCACCTTGACCTGAGCCAGCCCCAGGCTGGACTCGAACTCCACCACCTCGCGCTCCGCCTCCCGCCGCCGCACATCGCGCAGGCGGACGCCCAGGGTGGACGTCTCGCGCAGGAGGAAGGCCACCACGCGGTCCTCGGCCTCGTGGGGGCAGAGGACAGAGAGCATGACCCCCGGCCGCCCCTTCTTCATCTGCACCGGCGTGAGCCAGACATCGGCGGCGCCGGCGGCCAGGAGGCGCTCCTGCACGTAGGCCACGATCTCCGGGTTCATGTCGTCGACGTTGGTCTCCACCTGGAGCATGGTCTGCTCGCCCTCCGGCTCGATCATCGCCGCAGCCGTGCCGAGCCAGACCCGCAGGACGTTGGGCCAGCCGGGGATGTCCCGCGCCCCAGCGCCGCTGCCGACGCTCTCCACCAGCATGAGGGGCCGCTGGAAGCGGGCCAGGGTGGTGATGATGGCGGCGCCGGTGGGGGTGAGGAGCTCACCCTCGTCGGGCGAGCGCGGTGGCTGCACCGGAGCTCCGACTCCGCTCACGAGGGCCAGTGTGGCCGGAGCGGGCAGAGGTAGGCCGGCGCGGGTGGCGCCGCTGCCCAGGGCCAACGGCGAGGCGAACACCTCCTCCACCCCCAGGAGGCGGAATCCCGCCACGGCGCCCATCACGTCCACGATGGCGTCCACGCCGCCCACCTCGTGCAGGTGCGTCTGGTCCGGCTGCTGACCGTGGGCCTTCGCCTCGGCCTCCACCAGGCGGCGGAAGATTGCTATCCCCTTCTCCCGGTCGGGAACGGGCAGGGAGCTGCCGTCGACAATGGCGGTGATATCGGCCAGCGTGCGCGCCGGCTGGCGGCCGCTCACCGCCACCCGCACCTGAGTGGCGGTGAGGCCCCCCCGGTGCACGCGGCGGGCGTACAGACGGTAGCCTCGCAGGGGCAGGCTGGCCAGCTCCCGTCGCAGGGCGGCGAGGGGGAGGCCGGCGTCCACCAGGGCGGCGAGGATCATGTCGCCGCTGGCGCCAGAAGGGCAGTCTAGATAGGCGACCTTGGTCATGAACCCGCCTATTGCAGGCCCGCCGCCATGTTGGCGGCCTGGGTGCGAACCATCCCTTCCACCAGCAGGGCGGCATCGGCAGCGGCGGAGACCGTGGAGACGCTACCGCGAACGGGGCCTACGCGCAACAGGACGACATCCTGGATGAAGGGCTGCTCGGCAGCCGGGTCGCCGATGGCGGCCGTGCCGGTGATGCGCATCCACAACATCTCGTCCCCGACCTCCAGGGGCGGCACCTCCTCCACCTGCACGTCCGCTGCTTCGCCGACGGTAGCCGCCCAGTCGGTGGCGCGGGCGGTGGTCACCGCATCGGCGAAGGAGGCGGCGGCGCCGCCATCGCTCTGATAGAGGCTAACCGTACTGTCCACCAGGAGGACGCCGCTCTCAGCCTCGGAACTGTACACGACACCGTGGCCCAGGACCCTCCCCCATTCGGTGAGCTGAGCCAGGACCTTTGCGGCGTCCTCGCCCGCGCCGGCGACATCCTGGTTGGTGCTGAAGGACTCCTGCGCCCGACTGAAGCCATCGGGCAGGTCGCTGAGCTGGAGAACCATGCCCTGGAGCTGTTTTTCTACCGCCGAAGGCGTAGCCGTGGGGGTGCCCGCGGGCGTACCCGTAGCGCCGGGGCTAGGCGCCACGGTCGTCCCAGTCGCCTCCTCATCGCCTCCGCCGCCGCAGGCGACGGCTGCCGCCGACAGGGCGGCGACCGCCAGCACGCCTACCAAGAGCCTACCCCGCATGATTGTCCCCATCAGTCCGTCCCCTCCCGGCACGCCAGACGGTTGATCACCGCCGCCAGATAACCGCCGCCAAAACCGTTGTCGATGTTCACCACCGCGACGCCGGGGGCGCAGGCATTGAGCATGGCCAGCAGCGGGGCGAGCCCGCCGAAGCTGGCCCCGTATCCCACCGAGGTGGGCACGGCGATGACCGGCGCCGCGATGAGGCCGGCCACGACGCTGGGCAACGCACCCTCCATGCCCGCCACAACCACGACGGCGTTGGCGGCCCGGAGGACGTCCAGCCGGCCGAGCAAGCGGTGGAGGCCGGCCACGCCAACGTCGTAGACGCGCTCCGCCTGACTGCCCATGAGCTCCACGGTCACCGCCGCCTCATCGGCCACCGGCAGGTCGCCGGTGCCGGCGCAGACCACCGCCACGCCCGGCAGAAGGGACTGGCGGCGGCGGCTGACGGTGGCGGCCCGCGCAGCGGGATGGTAGACGGCATCGGGGATGGCCTCCTTGAGAGCGGCGTAGGAAGAGGGGCCGATGCGGGTTACCAGCAGGCGGTCGCCCTGAGCCAGGAGCGTTTCGGCGATGGCCACGATCTGCTCGTCGGTCTTGCCCTCGCCCAGGATAACCTCCGGGAAGCCTTTGCGCAACGCGCGATGATGATCGACCTCAGCGAAGCCCAGGTCCTCGTAGGGGAGGCGGCTCAGGCGCTCCAGCGCCTCGTCCACCGCCAGGGACCCGGATTGGAGGGCGATGAGCAGTTCCCTCAGCTTCGTGTCGTCGATCTCTACGCCTCCTACCAGAGCAGACGAATCATAGCACCGCGCCTCGCCTTGCGTAAACTTGAGGGCGCGCCGATAATGGCCCAGGGATGAAGCCGCGGACGGTGGCCGCCGCGCTCATGAGGGATGGAGGGCGGCCGGCCTTTTGGGTGTGCTGGTGGCTGGCGCTGGCGGGTTTCGTCGTCCTGGCGTCCTTCGCCGCCGCCTTCGACTACTTCCCCGGCGATCGCGGGCTGACCGAGGCCATCCAGAAGGGGGACGCCCGGGCTTGGCGCGAGGCCCTGGACTGGGCCAGCCGGCTCTCGGAGTGGCCGGGGGCCTTCATCGTGGGCTTCGCCGCGGCGGCGGGTCTAAGGTTGGTTAGCCATCGCTCCGAGGCGGTGTGGTTCCTGGGCGCCTTCCTATCCCAGCTCAACGCAGCGGTGAAACTGGCGGTGGACCGGCCGCGGCCCTCGCCGGAGTTGGTTGACGTGCGCGAAGTGGCTACCGGCCTGAGCTTCCCGAGCGGGCACGCCGTAACCGCGGTACTGCTGTATGGCTTCCTCTTCTACGCCGCCGGCCAGGCGCTCCCCGACCGGCGCCTGCGGTATCCTGTTCAGGCCCTGTGCGTGATCGTTGCCGTGCTCACCGGCCTGCAGCGAGTGGAGGCAGGCGTGCACTGGCCCAGCGACGTGCTGGGCGGCGCGCTCTTCGCCGGGCTGATACTCACCCTCCTTATCTGGGGCCACCGCCGCTTTCGGGCCCGCTGGCCAGCGTTCTAGGCAACGCGCCATGAACTGGCTGGACGCCGTGATCCTCATCGCCCTCATCGGCTTCACCGTGGCTGCCTTCCGGGCGGGCCTGATCCGCGAGGTGATCACGCTGGTCGCGGTGGTGGTAGGGGTGCTCATCGCCGGCCACTACTACGATGACCTGGCCGACGACGTGCTGCTGTTCATCAAGAACGATAAGGCGGCCAAGGCTATCGCTTTCGTCAGTCTGTTCGGATCACTAGCCCTCCTGGGGCAGCTCGCCGCCTTCCTTATGAAGCAGGTGGTCAGCGTATTGCTCTTGGGCTGGCTGGACCATCTGGCCGGCGGCGCGTTCGGGCTGCTGAAAGGGCTGGTGTTGGTGGAGCTGTTCCTCATGTTCTTCGCTACCTTTCCCTATCTGGGGCTGGACGCGGCCATCGACGGCTCGGGCATCGCGCCCCTGTTCCTGGATAACGGGCCCGCCCTGCTGAAACTCCTGCCCGGCGAGTTCAACCAGGCGGTGGAGCCTCTGTGAATCCAATTGCAGTGGCGAGCAGCTTTTTGATATGATGCGCCCGTGACGGACTCTGCGGTATTGGTGCTCAATCAGAACTACGAGCCCCTGAACGTGTGTAACGCTCGGCGGGCCTTCGTGCTCCTGGACCGAGGGAAAGCCGAGGTGCTGGAGAACGGACGGGGCTACCTGCGTAGCCCCTGTCTCGTATTCCCCATCCCCTCGGTGATCCGCCTGATCTACGTCATCCGGCGACCGCGGCCCCAGGGGCGCCTCTCACGCCGCGATCTCTTCCTACGCGACAGTTACGCCTGCCAGTACTGCGGGCACCACACGCGCGACCTCACCCTGGACCACGTGATACCCCGCAAGCGCGGCGGCCCCCACGACTGGGCGAACGTGGTGGCGGCCTGCAAGTCCTGCAACCATCGCAAGGCTGGTCGCACGCCGGAGGAGGCTCATATGCGCCTCGTCCGGCTACCGCACCGCCCGTCCTTCAACCCCTACCGCCCCTTCTACCACTACCTGGATTCGCAGATGGAGTGGCGGAAGTTCGTGCCCGGCTACGAGGCGGATCAGGGCTTCTCCTAGGCCATTTCGCTACTTCACGCCAAATACCAGGCTGAGACGGCGTTTTCCTATTGCTTTCCGCCAGGGCGCTGGTATCCTGGATGGGCGGCAGCGTCCTCTTCCTCTCAGACATCGGCTCACCCCCTGAGTAGTGCTGCGCGGCTAGAGCGGCCTGGCCCGGCCTGCCGCGCAGCACGCTGTTCCCTGGCGACCGGTTTGACAGCTGGTGGGTGAGTTTTCAAACCCCGCGGGATAAATCCCGCGGCACCATTTCACCTGGCGCAAGCTGCCGCCTGCCTCCGCCGGAGTCGGATCAGCCTCTGGCTGATGCCGACAGGCACGGTTTCTCCGCCAGAGGTGGATCGGCCTTCGGCGGAAACCCCGGTTTGACAGTCGCCCGCCCACGATCCACCATCTACCCGTATCCTCGGCAGGGGCGATTCGCGAAACGCCCGTACCGATCGGGAGGTGGAACATGATCCTCGGCGGCCTGGCGAACCTGGCCCGCCAACGGCAGGCACTTCGGCGGCGCGCATCCAGTTGGGACCGCAACGGCGGCAACTTCGACTTTCTCCTTATCTCGCCGGGGCAGGCCGTCACCCTCTGCGACATCGATGGTGCCGGCGTCGTCCGCCATATCTGGTGCACCATCGCCGCGCCGGGCAACGCCCACTATCCGCGCACCACCGTGCTACGGATGTGGTGGGATGGTGCAGCGTCACCCTGCGTGGAGGCGCCCATCGGCGACTTCTTCGGCATCGGCCACGGCATCGTCAAGAACTTCTGGTCTCTTCCCCTGAGCATGAGCCCCCAGGACGGCCTCGGGTTCAACTGCTTCTTCCCCATGCCCTTCCAGCGCGCTCGCATGGAGGTGACCAACGAGGGGCAGACCGCGATGATGTTCTACTACTACGTGGACTACGAGGAGCACGACGGGCTGGATCCGGACCTGCTGCGCTTCCACGCCCAGTGGCGCCGGGAGAACCCCACCCAGGGTTGGGGCGAAGGCCGCTTCGACGACGATCCCGAGCAGGGCCGCCTGGGCGAGCAACGGCTGAAGGCTTGGACGACACCCAACCTGGACGGCAAGGAGAACTACGTCATCCTCGAGGCCAAGGGCCGCGGCCACTACGTGGGCTGCAATCTGAACGTGGATGTCTTCGCCCGCCAGACGGACGACTGGTACGGTGAGGGCGACGACATGATCTTCATCGACGGGGACGTCTGGCCGCCCACCCTGCACGGCACCGGCAGCGAGGACTACTTCAACACTGCCTTCTGTCCCCGCCAGGAGTTCTGCACCCCCTACCACGGCATCACGGTGTACAGCGGCACGGAGGAGTGGCCGTGGCGGGGGAAGAACTCGCTCTATCGGTTCCACATCGAGGACCCCATCATGTTCCAGAAGTCCATCCGGGTGACCATCGAGCACGGCCACGCCAACGACATGTCCAACGACTATTCCAGCACCGCCTACTGGTATCAGACGGAGCCCCACGCGCCCTTCCCACCCCTGCTGCCGGTGGAGCAGCGCCTGCCCCGCCCGGACGGCGAGGCCATCTCCTAGCCGAAGGAGGAACGATGGACGCCTACACCTGCATCATCAGCAAGCGCGACACGCGGTCCTACGCCGACAAGCCCATCCCGCCGGAGGCGCTGCGCCGCATCCTCCAGGCCGGCCGCATGGCGGGCAGCGCCAAGAACACCCAGCACTGGCGGTTCGTCCTGCTGGAGGAACGAGCGCGCAAACAAGAGCTGGCCGCCTGCGGGCAATACGCGGCGCACATACCGTCGGCGGCGGTGGTGGTGGCCATCGTGATGCCCGAGCAGGGCCGTGACTTCGACGCCGGCCGCGCCGCCCAGAACATGATGCTGGCCGCCCACGCCGACGGCATCACCTCCTGCCCCGTCTCCATGCACGACCAGGAGTGCGCACGACGGGTGCTGGGCCTGCCGGAGGGGCATCGCGTGCCCATCGTCCTCGCCTTCGGCTACCCGCCGGCGGCGGCGCGCGCCCCGGGCGTGCCCCGCACGCCTCTCGACGATCTGGTGCACCGCGGCGGGTGGTAGGCGGCCGGTCTCGCAGACACCGATCCTGTCATTCTGAATCCGCCGGAGGCGGATGAAGAATCTGGGGAGGGGTGGCACGCGAACCCGCAATGGAGATGTCCTGAGCGAGGGCTGGGATGCCCCCGCCCCAGATCCTTCGCTTCGCTCAGGATGACAGAACCCTCGCCACTCACCACGAGCGGTTCGTGCGCACGCTTGACAGGGCTGAAGGCCCGATGCTACAGTAACAGTGAAATTAGCACTCGGAGGTTGAGAGTGCTAATTTCGGTTTAGGGGGATGCCATGCTGACCGAGAGAAGGGCCCGCATTCTCCAGCTCATCATCCGGGAGTACGTAGACTCCGCTGTCCCCGTAGGCTCCGAGACCCTGGTGCGCAGACACGGCCTCCGCGTCTCGCCGGCCACCATTCGCCACGAGATGGTCAGCCTGGAGGACGAGGGCTACCTCATGCAGCCTCACACCTCCGCCGGGCGCATCCCTTCGGACAAGGGCTACCGCTACTACGTGGAGAGCCTGATGGACGAGGAGGAGCTCCCGGACGAGATCCAGCGCACCATCCGCCATCAGTTCTACCAGGTGGGCGGTTCGCTGGAGGAGTGGGCGAGGCTGGCGGCGGCCATCATCGCCCGCTGGGCGGGCAACCTGGCGCTGGTGACGGCGCCTCACGCTCCGCGCGCTCGCCTGCGCTGGCTAGAGCTGGTGGAGATGCGGCCCGGGGTGGTCCTGCTGGTCGTCGTGCTCCGCGACGGGCGGGTTCATCAGCAGACCGTTCCCGTCACGGACGAGCTCTCCCAGGAAGATCTGACGCTCATCGCCCAGCGGCTCAGCGGGCTGCTGGGCGGGCTCTCGGCGGCCCGGGCCCAGCGGGAGCCGTCCAACCTCACGCCCTTCGAGGAGGAGATCCGCCAAGCCGTCGTGCGCATCCTGGAGACAGAGGACGCCTCCAGCTACGCGCCGGCGTACCTGGAGGGTCTGCGCGCCATGCTCAGCCAGCCGGAGTTCGCACAACCCGCGACCATGCTCGGCTTCCTGGAGCTCCTGGACGAGCAGAGCCTGCCGCGCCTCATCCCCTTCCATCGGGCGGCGCCCGGCGGCGGCGTGGCGGTAATCATCGGCCAGGAGAACCCCCAGGATACCATGCGCCAGTGCAGCCTGGTGGTGGCCCGCTACGGCCGGCCCGCAGGCGTGGCCGGCGCCCTGGGCGTGCTGGGGCCCACTCGCCTGTCCTACGACCGTGCCACGTCCATCGTCCGCTACATGCGGTTGCTGCTAAGCGAGCTATTGGCCCGCTACTACGACTAGGAGGCCCATCGACCAACCATGAGCGAAGAGGAGAGACCGGCCGAGGACGCCCCCGCCGAGCCGCCTGCTCCGGCGGACGTCGAAACCGAGCCGGAGACGGTAGAGGCCCAGCTCGACAAGGCGCGGGCTGAGTCGCAGCGCTATCTCGCGAACTGGCAGCGCGCGGAAGCGGACTTCAGCAACTACAAGCGGCGCATGGAGCAGGAGCGCGACGAGGCCCGCCGCATGGCCAACGCGGCCCTGATCATCAACATCCTGCCGGTGCTGGACGACCTGGAGCGGGCCCTGGCCAGCCTCGACATCAGCCTGGCCGGCCTCACCTGGTTCGACGGCATCCGCCTCATCTATCGCAAGCTGCTGCTGGTGCTGGAGAGCTCCGGCGTGCGCCAGATCGAGGCCGAGGGGCAGCCCTTCGACCCGCGCTTCCACGAGGCGGTGATGCACGGCCCGGGCCCGGAGGGGAAGGTGGCGGCGGAGGTGCAGCGAGGCTACAAGCTGCACGACCGCGTCCTGCGCCCGGCGATGGTGGTGGTGGGGAAGGGAGAAGGGAAGCTGGAGGCGGGAGGCGAGAAGGAGTAGGCCAACAGTGGAGGGGGTGTCTGGTGTGCCTCAAAACCTGTTCCTGCAGAATGTTATCGCCGTAGTCTGGGACTTCGACAAGACGCTGATCCCCGGATACATGCAGGACCCGCTGTTCGCCCACTACGGCATTGACGCCACCGCGTTCTGGAGGGAGGTTGACGAGGTCCGGAGCCAAATGCAGAAGCGCGGTGAGAAGGAAGGCGTCAGGACGAGCGATGACATCGTGTTGCTCAACCATATACTCAAATATGTGCGCGAGGGCAAGTTCGAGGGGCTGAACAATGGGATGCTGCGAGAGTTGGGCAAGAAGATTCAGTTCTACCCGGGTCTCCCCGAGTTCTTCCCCGCGCTAAGGAGCCGTATTGAGAAAAACGCAACGTTCAGGAAGCACGAGATACACGTGGAGCACTACATCGTGAGTACTGGCCTGCGCCAGATGATTCTCGGGAGCGGCATCGCTGAGCATGTGACCGAAGTGTGGGGGTGCGAGTTCGTCGAGGGGCCTGTCGTCCAACAGGAGATGACCATCCTCGCAGCGCCGGTGGTCCCGAACAGGCGGGGACGGTACAGAGGCGGGGCGACCGACGCGCCAACAGTCCTGACTCAAATCGGCTACGTGATCGACGATACGACGAAGACCCGGGCCATCTTCGAGATCAACAAGGGTTCCAACGTCACCGTCGGAATAGACGCAAACGCGGCCATGCGCTACGAAGATCGGCGCGTACCTTTCCAGAACATGATCTACATTGCGGATGGCCCCAGTGACGTGCCGGTCTTCTCCATCATCAACCAGTATCGTGGCAAGACCTTCGCTGTCTACGACCCCGGTTCCCGCGATCATTTCGCTCAAGTTCGCGGACTGCAAGACCAAGACCGAGTGCAGTCATTCGGCGAAGCAAACTACCAGGAGGGGTCTCAAACGTACATGTGGCTGGTAGACAGCGCGGAGAAGATCGCACAGCGGATAGCGGACGACAGACGCCGCGCCCTGGAGGATAGGGTGGTTCCTCCTCCACACCACATCACAAATGGCGGCCCGCCTGTTGCGGGTGTGCAATAGGCTGGACGGGAGGGCAGGGCTAAAGCCCTGCAGCTACGAATCACTGCGAGACAAAGTACCTGGAGAGGTGAGTCATGCCTAGAGTAATCGGAATCGATCTGGGAACTACGTTTAGCTGTATGGCCGTGATGGAGGGCGGCGAGCCCGTCGTCATCCCCAACGCCGAGGGGGGCCGCATCACGCCCTCGGTGGTGGCCATCAGCAAGAACGGCGAGCGCCTAGTGGGCCAGGTGGCCAAGCGCCAGGCCATCTCCAACCCCGAAAACACCATCTTCAGCATCAAGCGCCTCATGGGGCGCAAGGGCGACGACCCCGAGGTGGTGCGCGACCAGAAGGTCCTGCCCTACAAGGTCGACGCCGCCGAGAACGGCGACGCACGCGTCTGGATGGGCGAGCGCGCGTACTCGCCGCCGGAGATCTCGGCCATGATCCTCCAGAAGCTGAAGACGGACGCCGAGGCCTACCTGGGCGACACCGTCCAGGAGGCGGTGGTCACCGTACCCGCCTACTTCAACGATAGCCAGCGCCAGGCCACGAAGGCCGCGGGGGAGATCGCCGGCCTGAAGGTGCTGCGCATCATCAACGAGCCCACGGCCGCCTCGCTGGCCTACGGCCTCGACAAGAAAGAGGAGAAGGTCATCGCCGTCTACGACCTGGGCGGCGGCACCTTCGACATCTCCATCCTGGAGATCGGCGAGGGCACCTTCCACGTTAAGTCCACCAACGGCGACACCCACCTGGGCGGCGACGACTTCGACCAGCGGGTCATCGACTGGCTGTACGCGGAGTTCAAGCGCGACCAGGGCATCGACCTGAAGCAGGACCGCATGGCCCTCCAGCGCCTGAAAGAGGCGGCGGAGAAGGCCAAGGTGGAGCTGTCCACCGTCATGCAGACGGAGATCAACCTGCCCTTCGTCACCGCCGATGCCAGCGGCCCCAAGCACATGAACATCACCCTCACCCGCGCCAAGCTGGAGCAACTGGTGGGCGAGCTGGTGGAGAAGACCATCGGGCCCTGCCGCCAGGCTCAGGAGGACGCCGGCGTCACCGCCGCCCAGGTGGGCGAGGCGATCCTGGTGGGCGGCCAGACCCGCATGCCCCTGGTGCAGGAGACGGTGCAGAAGTTCTTCGGGCGCGAGCCCCACAAGGGCGTGAACCCGGACGAGGTGGTGGCCATGGGCGCCGCCATCCAGGCGGGCGTCCTCAAGGGCGAGGTGCGCGACATCCTCCTGCTCGACGTGACCCCCCTGACCCTGGGCATCGAGACCCTGGGCGGCGTGGCCACGCCCATCATCCCCCGCAACACGACCATTCCCACAGCCAAGAGCCAGATCTTCACCACCGCCACCGACGGACAGCCCAGCGTGGAGATCCACGTCCTCCAGGGCGAGCGGACGATGGCCGCCGACAACAAGTCGCTGGGGCGGTTCGTGCTGGACGGCATCCTGCCGGCGCCGCGCGGCGTCCCTCAGGTCGAGGTCAGCTTCGACATCGACGCCAACGGCATCCTCAACGTCAGCGCCCGCGACAAGGGCACCGGCCGCGAGCAGAAGATCACCATCGTGGCCGGCTCCGGCCTCGCCAAGGAAGAGGTCGAGCGGATGAAGCAGGAGTCGGAGACCTATGCCGAGGAGGACCGCCGCCGCCGCGAGGAGATCGAGCTGCGCAACCAGGCGGACAACCTGGCCTACACCGCCGACAAGACGCTGCGCGACCTGGGGGACAAGGTCCCGGCCGATTTGCACAGCGAGGTCGAGGCCAAAGTGAAGGCGGTCCGCGACGCCCTCCAGGGTACGGACGCGGACGCGGTCAGCAGCGCCATGACGGCCCTCTCCGAGGCGATGCAGCGCATCGGGGCCCACGTCTACGGCCAGGCCGCGCCCCCGCCTGAGGGCGGGGAGGAAGGCCCCGGCCCGGCCGAGGAAGGCACGGTGGAGGGCGAGTTCCGGGAGGTGTAGGGGGCCCCATGTCAGAGACGATCTTGCCTGCGAACCGAAAGCCCCCGACGAAAGGCAGCAAACTGTTCGCTCCTGGCCCTCCCTGGCGGCCCCATGCCGACCTGACTGTGGGAGCGGCCAACTGGGACGCGTACGCGCTAGGTTACAAAGTAGCTGGCGACCTGCTTGCAGGACACGTGGGTGACAGCCCATTCCACTCGAATGTTCTGGGCTTCCCGGTTGTGTATCTGTACCGCCACTACCTAGAGCTGCGTCTGAAGGACCTGCTCGTTCTGACCGCTAGGTTGCTAGGCCTGCCAGAGGAGGCACCCGAGGGCCATCACTTACTCGATCTGTGGCAGAAGCTTCGCCCGGGCCTCCAGCAGATCCGGCCCGAAGGGAGGGGCGACTTTGACGCCGTCGAGGACACCATTGAACAGTTCGCAGAATTAGATCCGAGTTCCGAGACGTTCCGCTATCCGGTTTACAAGGACGGGCGCTCCACGCTGCGCTTCACGCCGCAGCGGGTGGCAGAGAACCGTGACATCGATGTTGTGCGCCTGAGGGAGACGGTGGACGCGATTGAGGGAGTGCTGGATGCCTGCAGCACAGGGATGTCGGAGCTTCTGGAAGCCAACGCGGAGGCGGTAGCGGAAGGACGGACCGAGGCGGCGCGCTACCAGGCTGAGCTGGGTGCATACTAAGGCCAGCTCGCGCGCTCACGGTCTTGACAGGCGAAGTGGGCCGCCGTACTGTGGCGCCGCGGGTACCGAGGGCGGTTGTTCCCTCCGGCCCGCAGGGGTTATCCCATGCCGATCGTCGCCCGTTTGCGCGGCTACTCGTCGCCGATCGTCCGGTTCCGCCACGAGGTTGGCATAGTCAATTATCCGACCGACTGGCAGATCGACGAGGCCCTGGCCCGCCAGTTGGTTCCCGAACTCCCGTCTCTTGAGCGCCTGAAAGGGGCAACCGTCTGCCTATACTTTGTAAAGATCTGCTGGAACCTTTGCCCGTGGGTGGAGCGCGTGCAACGCGCGGCCAACGGGGTATCCTGGCTCGCGTCCAGGGTTCTGGGGGAGCATCTCGCCTCGTTTTCAGTGGACACGCCAGCTCAGGCCATAGCTGAGCTCACCGACCCGCTCCCGCCCTATCCAGAAGACGTCACGGCCACCTACTGGGCAGAGGTTCACGCCGGGAAGCAAGGCAACCTCATGATCCAGACCCACCAGTCCGGACGATATGCTGGGCCGATGGCCAGCGACAGCATCCTTCATCTCACGGCCGAGGGCCTCCGTTCACCCGATCCTATCGAGCGGAAGTCGATCTTGGTGGGTCTTCAGCATGCCGTGCAAAATGTCGTCGGGGCAGCGTCGCGGAAGACTCCCGCCGAGGCGTGGGTGGCTCTGGCCCAGGCGGCGGCGTACCGCTGTGTATGGTGGGACAACACGGGCGAACTAGGCGAGAACTGGCGCATGGCGCCGCCCGCATAGCCCCCACCCTCTTCCCGTGACCCGTGTCCGTTCCCTCTGATACAATAGCCCTGGAGTCATGACTACGGCTAAGCGCGACTATTACGAGGTCCTCGGCGTGCCCCGAGACGCCAGCCCGGAGGTCATCAAGAAGGCCTTCCGCAAGCTGGCCATGCAGTTCCACCCCGACCGCAACAACAAGCCCGGCGCCGAGGACCGCTTCAAGGAGATCAACGAGGCCTACGAGGTGCTCTCCGACGCGGAGCGGCGCGTGGCCTACGACCGCTTCGGGCACGACGGCGCCCAGGGGTTCACGGGCCGCCCCTTCGAGGGCTTCGACATGGGCGGCTTCGGCGACATCTTCGACGCCTTCTTCGGCGGCGCCGGCGCCCGCACCCGCCGCGAGCCCCGTCGCGGCTCCGACCTGCGGGCCGGCCTGAGCATCACCTTCGAAGAGGCGGCCTTCGGCTGCGAGAAGGAGATCGAGGTCACCCGCAACGAAGCCTGCCCCCGCTGCGGCGGCCAGGGCAACGAGCCCGGCAGCCAGTTCGCCCGCTGTTCCACCTGCAACGGCAGCGGCGAGGTGCGGCGCATCCAGAAGAGCTTCTTCGGCCAGTTCGTCAACGTTGTCACCTGCCAGCAGTGCGGCGGCGAGGGCCGCATCATCACCGAGCCCTGCAAGGAGTGCCGCGGCGGCGGCCGCCAGCGGCAGCGGCGCCGCCTGGTGGTGCGCATCCCCGGCGGCGTGAGCGACGAAG
>Ga0315286_10002358_pt1 | contig 17611 bp, 12 predicted proteins | sample YL17G10_0_MG_FD_205038 | JGI IMG/M metagenome (GOLD analysis project Ga0315286, IMG submission 205038) | Sediment microbial communities from Yellowstone Lake, YNP, Wyoming, USA - YL17G10_0 | ecosystem: Environmental > Aquatic > Freshwater > Lake > Sediment | place: USA: Wyoming | collected...
GCCGGTGAGGAACAGGATCCCCCACCACACGTGGTGCAGCCGGTAGTGGGCAGCCTCGTGGCCGACCACGAAGAGGATCTCGTCGGCCGTCATGCCCTTGAGGGTCGTGTCCCAGAGCACGACTCGTAGCGACGGGCCGAAGCCGCTCACGTAGGCGCTGTAGCGATTGCTCTGGCGGCTGGCATCCATCTGGAAGACGTGCCGCGCAGGGACGCCGGCCCGGCCGGCGACGTCGATGATCCGTGCTTCAAGCTGCTTGTCCTGGAGCGGCGTGAATCGGTTGAAGAGCGGGTCCACGGCCAGCGGCTGGACGAAGGTCCCGGCCAGGATGACGGGCAGCGTTCCGAGGCCCAGGACCAGCCACCAGCGTCGCGGGAAGCGCCGGATGGGCACGTAGGCGAACCGGACCAGCGGCACCGCGCCGAAGAAGATCAGGAAGACGAGCAGGCCCTTCAGTTGGTCGAGCAGCCAGGGACCGAAGTCCTGGTTCAGCAGCCCGTAGTGACGTTCGAGGGCGAAGTCCCGGTAGAACGCCAGCGGGAAGTCGAGCACGAAGCCCAGCGTGAGGTAGAGGGCGAGGTAGAGGAGCACCTGCACGTAGGAGCGGCGGCTCAGCCTCCGCGCCACGTCACGCATCCAGGCAGAGAGCCCCGAAAAGAGGATGAAGAGCCCCAGGAGGATCCCATAGATGGGCTCGATGAAGCCGAGTGCGGCGTGCGTGGTGGCGTAGGCGCGGTTCTGCGGGGTGAAGTTGGCGCGCACTTCGGCCGCGTAATCGCGCGGCGGAGGCACCGCCGCCGTCCGCGCCAGGCTGTCGGCCCGCGCCAGGCTGTCGGCCCGCGCCAGGCTGTCGGCCCGCGCCAGGCTGTCCGCCAGTGCCAGGGCGCGCAGCTTCTGCAGCCAGCGACGGTAGGCGCGGCGGGCGCTGTCGGGCGCGGCGGGCGACTGCCGGTGGAGCGCGGACTGCGGGACGGGGGCAGCGCCCGCTGAATCCGGCGGAGCGGAGGACGCTGGCAGGACCGAGCCGACCCCCAGCAGCATGGAGAGCGCGAGTGGGGCGAGGAGCAGGGCGGAACGCGACGGTCGCTGCCAGAGCATGACGGCCTCCCTGGATGGACGTGGAGTTCCGCTACTCTATCCGGCCACTCCCGCGCACTGCAACGGGCCCGGTCAATGGACGATCACGAGCCTGCACATGAAGGGCGTGCGCCCCACTTGCGCCCGGACCAGGTAGACGCCCGCGGCCAGTTGCCGGCCGCGGTCATCCCGGAGGTCGAAGACCAGCTCCCGCGGCCCAGCCGCACAGGGCTCGTCCGCCAACAGGCGCATGCGGCGGCCGGCAAGGTCGAAGACCTCGACCCTCACCTGCGCGGCCTCGGGAAGGGTGCATTCGAAGAGCGACAGGTCGCGGGCCGGGTTGGGCCGGGGGACCGAGAACGACAATCCAGGCAGGGACCGCGAGGCCGTCCCCGCCACGGTCCGGAAGCTCGACACGCTCGACCACGCGCTCGACCCGTCCTCACCGCTCGCCTGCACCCGCCAGTAGTAGGTCGAGTCGCTGGCCAGACTGCTGACCGCGTAGGAGGTCCCCACGATCCCGCCCTGGTCCACCAGCGGACTGCCGAACTCCGGCGTCCGCCCCACCTGCAGCCGGTAGCTCGTCGCCCCGCCCGAGGCCTGCCAGGCCAGCGTCGGCCCGGTCGCCACCCCCGTCGCCCCGTCCTCCGGCGTCAGCAGCACCGTCGCCGCCGGCGCCATCAGCGTCTCCGTCAAGGTTCGGAAGCTGCGCACGATCGACCACGCGCTCGACCCGCCCTCCCCGCTCGCCTGCACCCGCCAGTAGTAGGTCGAATCGTTCGCCAGAGCGCCGAACGTGAACGAAGTCCCCACGATCCCGCCATGGTCCATCAACAGGCTGCCGAACACCGGCGTCCGCCCCACCTGCAACCGGTAGCTCGTCGCCCCGCCCGAGGCCTGCCAGACCAGCGTCGGCACGGTCGCCACCCCCGTCGCCCCGTCCTCCGGCGTCAGCAGCGCCGTCGCCGCCGGCGCCATCAGCGTCTCCGTCAAGGTCCGGAAGCTGCGCACGATCGACCACGCGCTCGACCCGCCCTCCCCGCTCGCCTGCACCCGCCAGTAGTAGGTCGAATCGTTCGCCAGAGCGCCGAACGTGAACGAAGTCCCCACGATCCCGCCATGGTTCATCAACGGGCTGCCGAACACCGGCGTCCGCCCCACCTGCAGCCTGTAGCTCGTCGCCCCACTCGAGGCCTGCCAGACCAGCGTCGGCACGGTCGCCACCCCCATCGCCCCGTCTTCCGGCGTCAGCAGCGCCGGCGCGAGGGCCGGGGTCGCGCGCGGTACGCACGCGATCACGTTCGACATCGCCGACCAGTTGCCGGCCTGATCCACGGTCTTGATGGCGAAGTAGCAGACCACGCCCGACGGGAGACCGTCGAGTACACAGGATTGCACGGTGCCGGGGGCCGCGGGCAAAGGCAGATCCGGAGCCTCGACCGCCGGCAGGAAGTTCTGGGGCATGATCATCTGCGTCGAGTAGCGCAGGTCATAACGGGCGGCGCGCCCCACGAGGCTGTCCTGGCCGGGGGCGGTCCAGATGAGGGTTACGGAGGCGGCTCTCGACGAGACAACCCCCGCAGAGCCCAGGATCGTGACTATGACCAGGATGACCAGGATGACCAGGATGCGGTGCGGCGACAACGAAATCTCCGTTCCTTGGAAGTCTGCGAGGCAGCCGTGCCCCGTGGCCACGGGGACCGGATCACACGCGAAACGGCCCGAATTGCCCTGCTTCGGAGGCCGAGAATCGCGCTGGGTGACCGCGCCTCCCGGTCGGAGCGCGCTCACCCCGGTCGTCAGTCTCCGTTACGGCCCGCGGGCCAGGAACGCAGGAACACCGTTCGATGGCCCGACACCGCAGGGCTGATTCCATTGATAACCCATTCGGGTGGTGGAGTTCCAGAGGAATGTGAGTGCGAGGGGTCACTCGGGTGAGAATTGTCATCGTTTCCGACGGTCGATGGCCCACGACCCTGCCGGCGCCACAAGCCGTCATCACCTTGAGCGCACCCGGGCGCGCGAGGCCACCCCGACTCCGCGACGCTCTCACGGGACCGATGAGCGGGGCGCGAGCAGGCTTGTCGCGCCTCCGGCGGCGCGCCGCGCGCCCGGAGCCCTACAGGACCACGAGCCGCCGGGTGACGGTCGCCCGTGCCGTCACTGCTCGAACGAGATAGACGCCGGCGGGCACCCGACGCCCGCTCCCGTCTGCGAGGTCCCAGGCGAGGGGCGTCGGGCTCGCGGTGAAGAGACCGTCCGCCAGGAAGCGCACCCGCCGGCCTGCGAGGTCGAAGACCTCGACGCGGGCCGAGCCCGGCTCCGCCAGCGTGAGTTCCAGGCGGGCCAGGGCCCGGGCGGGATTTGGCGCGGGGCACCCGAGCGCGACCGCGTCGCCGTCGGACCCCGCGGGAGCAGCGACGGAACTGTCCTGCTCGAACACGATCTGGACCGGCGGCAGACCGGTCGCGAGCGGTCCCGCAAGACAGGTGTCGCTGCCGGCCTCGAACACGAAGAGCCCCGGGGCGGCGAAGCCGCTGTTGCAGACGTAGAGTTCGCCCCGCCCGTCGAGGGCCGCGTCCGAGAGGCTGTATCCGCCCGGCGCGTAGAGCGTGGCGAGCAGGCTGCCGGTCTCTGGATCCCACGAGACCAGGCTCGTGTTGCTGGCGGCATCGCTCACGATCGCGTAGGGGTGCCCGCGGCCATCGGCGATCACGTCCAACACGTCCCCACCCAGCGTGTCCTCGGTGATCGCGAATCCGGCGCTGTGGATGACGCCGGGCCGTCCGTCCCGCGCCGGGACCACGATGTCCTCGACGCCGCCGTCCCTTGCGCCCCAGCGTCCCGAGCAGCCGATGTACAGGTGCGAGTCCTGCAGCGGCTCCGCACCCGGGAGCACGGCGAAGGCGGTGCCCGGATTCAGGCCGCGCAGCCTCACGACCTGCGTGCCGGGTGTGAGCGGGTCGGCGTCGTAGACCGTGTCCGCCCGCATGTCCACCACCACGACCAGTCCCGCGTCGGCTGGCACGAAGTTCGCGAGCCGCCCGAGCGCGACGAAGAGCAGATCCCCCACCACGGCCAGGTGCGCGGCCTCGGGATTGCCGTCCGCGTCGGCCCACGCGGCAAGCGGGATGACGCCAAGGGTGGCGCCCGTGGCGGGTTCCACGATCAGCAGGTCCGGCGAGCCGAGCCGGGAGACGTAGGCCTTCGAGGGCGAGGCGAAGGCGATGTCCTGCGGGTTCGTGCCGTTGCCCACGGAGAACTGCCGCACGGTGACAAAGCCCTGCGCCGGGTCGATGACCTGGATGTTGTCGTAGCCGTACCGGTTCACCACGTAGATCAGCCCGCGGTAGCAGCGCGCCACCGGATCGCCCGAGACGACCGCCACGTCGCGGGTGATGGTGCGGGTCACGAGGTCCACGACGCCCAGGGTGCCACTGGTGTAGTCGGTCGTCAGGATGTAGCCCTTCGTCGCCACGGCACGGGCTGGCGGGGCCAGGGCGAGCAGCACCGGGAACACGACGAGGAACGGCAGACGGGGTCGGGGCATGTTCATGGCTCCAGGCTGAGGCCGGCACCGGCGGCCAGCCGCCAGGTGCAGCCGAGGAAGACGCTCCGCCCTGGCAGCGGGAAGCCGCCCACGTCCACAGCGCGGTCGTCGAGGAGGTTCTTGCCTTCGAGGGTCAGTCGCAGCGCGGCCGGGAAGGGTGCGATCGAGAGCGAGGCCCCGGCCAGCCGTCGCTCGGCCACGCTCTGAAGGTTGTAGGGATCGAGCACGTTGTCGCCGATCAGCTCCAACTCGGCGCCCGCCCTCAGCCCCGGACGGCCCGCTGCGCGCCACTCGAGCCGGGCCCGGCTCTGGTGCGACGGGCGGCCGGGCAGGCGCTTGCCCACCCAGAACGCGGGCAGCGGGCCCTGGTTGAGCGCCGACTGCCAGGACCACGCGGCGGTCAGGAGCAGTCGCCAAGGCAGCCCGAACCGCGCGCTCCACTCCTCCCCGCGGATGCGCGCACGACTGAAGTTCTGGGCCTTCATGCTGCTCACCGAGTTCTTAACGAAGACCACGAGGTCGCGCGCATCAGAGCGGAAGCGCGCCCACTCGAAGGCGCCCACGCTCCGCCCGATCCGGCCGCGCCAGGCGGCGCCCGCGTCCCGGTTCTCGGCGCTCTCCGGGCGCAGCGCGGGGTTCCCCGCCACGCTGCCCTGGTCGCCGAACAGTTCGACGAACCCGGGCGCGCGGTTCGCCCGGGCCCAGTTGGCCCGGACCTCGAGCCCGCGCCCCAGGTCGAGCCGGGCTCCGAGCTGCGGAGAATCGAGGACGCGCACGACGTCGCTGCTCGAAAGCGCCCCCCCGACCATGAACGAACGCAGGTGGTCCTCGATCCGGTCCCAGCGCCGCGCGGCGTGCAGCACGAGCCCTCCGCCGGGCGTGCTCAGCTGGAGACCCATCATGGCGCCGCGGGCGAGCCGGTGGCTGGGCGGCGGATCGGGCAGCCCGTCGGCCGCATCGCGCGCATCGGCGCGCTCGCGCCCCAGCGAGCCGGCGCACTCGAGCGCCAGCCACGGGGCCGGCCGGGCCCAGGCGAACGAGAGCGCGAGCCGCTCGGCCCCGGAGCGTTCGTCGCTGTCGTGCCGGCCCGTCCCCAGCTCGCCCCGGTCGGGGAGCCGGGTGTCACGGAAGCGCGAACGTTCACGATCCGCGGAGAGCCGCAGGATGGCGCGCGGGGCGAACCCCGCGCCCTCGCGCGTCACCTCGAGCAGGCTCAGGGCGCGCAGGAAGGACAGCCGGGGCGAGAGCGCCGGGTCGGCGCCCAGCCCGGGCAGACCCTGGGCCTTGTGGAAGAGCTCCTCGCGCGCGCGCAGGCGCAGATCGCGGCGTGGCTGCCAGGTGAGGCTCCCGAGCGCGCTCCAGGAATCGAAGCGATCATTCAGCCGGGTCTTGATGCTGTCGTCGTTCGCGTTGTAGTCCGTGGCGTTGTCGTCCACGTACCGGTAGTCGCCGGCCGAGCCCTGGTAGCCCCCGTGCACGAGCAGACCGAGCGGGCCACGCTCGAACCCCGCGCTCCCGCGGCCCTCCCAGGTGGTGAATGAGCCGCGGGCCACGTGGATCTCCCGCAGCCCCGGCGAGGAGACCGTGACCAGGTTGATGGCTCCGCCCGGAGACGCAACGCCCAGGCTCAGGGGCCCGAGCCCGCGGAAGACCTCCACCCGCTCGATGGCGGTCGCCGGCAGATCGCCCAGGCTCACCACGCCGTGGGCCGCGGAGGTGAGCGGCACGCCGTCGAGGAAGACCGTGACCTGCCCCGGCGCCGCGCCGCGCAGCGAGACGGTGCTGAAGGAGCCGAGGCCGCCGTACTGCGTGACGTGCACGCCCACGGCCTCGGAGAGCAGTTCCGAGACGCTTTCCAGCGCGCGGACCGAGGTGTTCGAGCGCAGGTCGGTGACGAACGCCGTGGGCAGCAGCCGGCGCGCCTCCGAGAGGGCGCGCTCGCGCTCCACCCGCACCTCGGGGAGCACGGTGACGGTGTCCGCGACGCCCGCCCGCAGCGCGGCGCCGGCCGCGGACGCGGGCGCGCCCGCGGCACGCACGCCAGCGCGCGCAGAGAGCGAGTCGCCCCCGACGAGCAGGAAGAGTACGGCCAGGCCCTGGACGATCACGGCGTCACGCGCGCCCCAATCGAACAGCCCCGCCCCGGGAGGACTCCGCCGGAAACGGGGCCACGCGGGCGCCGTTCCCCGCAGATGCTCTCCAGCGAAGCATCACGGGCTGCACCCGCCCTCTCCCGCCGCGCGTCCGGCGCTTCAGGAGATGCGGGCCGTTGCTTCCGGGCAGGTTTCCTGACTCAGGGCTGCTGCGGGGTCTCGCCTTCCCAACCCGGCCAGGGTCAGTGGCGTTCGAGACCCGGGATGCCCATCACAGTGGCGGGACCGTGGGGGCTTCTCACCCCCTTCCCTCTTAGCCGCGCGCTGCGGCACCCGGAAGATTGCACCCGGACACTGCCCCGCGGCGCTGCCGCTGTCAAGAAGGAAGAGAGCAGAGGGCAGCGCCGCGGACGGCGCGAGGGGCGCAGGCGCTCGCGACGCCGCAGCGTCAGGGGTCGAGGAGCCGGCGCACTCGGCGGAAGACCGTGTGCCACATCGCCCGCGTGAGGCGGCGCGTGTTCGTGTTCTGGCGGCTCGGGTGGTAGGAGGCCATGAGGATGCGGCCGTCCGGCAGGGCGGTCTCGGTCCCGTGGGCGAAACGGGGCCGCTGCGGGACCGGCAGCCGTTCCCACCAGCCGGAGGCCCGCAGCCACGCCTCGTGCGCCACGCCGCCCAGCGCGAGCACCACCTGCACGCGCGCGAGCAGCGCGTTCTCCGCCTCGAGGAAGGGGCGGCAGCGAGCGAGCTCCTCGCGGGTGGGCCGGTTCCCGGGTGGGGCGCAGCGCGCCGCGGCGGTGACCCAGGCGTCCGTGAGGCACAGGCCGTCACCGCGGCTCACCGAGTGCGGCTGGCTCGCGAAGCCCGCACGGTAAAGGGCCTCGTGGAGCCAGTCGCCGCTCGAGTCGCCCGTGAACATGCGCCCGGTCCGGTTGGCGCCATGCGCCGCGGGCGCCAGGCCCACGATGAGCAGCCGCGCCCGGCGCTCGCCGAGACCCGGCACCGGCCGGCCCCAGTAGGGCTGGTCGCGGAACTCGCGCTTACGCACTGCCGCCACGTGGCGGCAGTGCTCGCGCAGCCGCGGACACCGCTCGCACGCCACCACCGCGCGGGTCACGCCGTCGAGGGAGCGGAACGCGGGACCGCGATCGAGCAGGTTCATGTACTTACAGCTCCCCCTTGATTCGACCCGGTCGAATCCCTATGTTCCCGGCGTGCTTGCCCGATTGAAGGGGCTCCTGTTCGGCGGTCCCAAGAATCTCCTCGATCCGCGCATCCATCACAACCTCGCCCTGGTGGCCATGCTGGCCTGGATCGGGCTGGGTGCCGACGGACTCTCGTCCTCCTCGTACGGTCCCGAGGAGGCGTTCCTCAACCTCGGCGGACACGTCCATCTCGCCCTCTACCTGATGGTGGCGACGGTGGTCACCGTCTTCCTGATCTCGGCCTCCTACAGCCAGATCATCGAGTTGTTCCCGACCGGCGGCGGCGGCTACCTGGTGGGCACCAAGCTCCTGGGACCCACCGCCGGCGTCGTCTCGGGCAGCGCGCTGGTCATCGATTACGTCCTGACCATCGCCATCTCGACCGCGGCGGGGGTGGAGGCTATCTTCTCGTTCCTGCCACCCTGAAGCTGCCGACCGAGCTGGTGATGGTGACGCTGCTCACCGGGCTCAACCTGCGCGGGGTCAAGGAATCGATCCTGGTGCTCACGCCCATCTTCCTCACCTTCATACTGACCCACATCCCGCTCATCCTCTACGGCGTGCTGCGCCACTCGAGCGCCCTCCCCACGCTGCTGGCCGACACCGTGGCCGATACCCACCAGGCCACCGCGGAGCTGGGCGTGCTGGGGGTCGCCGCCGTGTTCCTGCGGGCCTTTTCGATGGGCGGCGGCACCTATACCGGCATCGAGGCCGTCAGCAACAGCACCGACATCCTGCGCGAGCCGCGGGTCGCGACCGGCAAGCGCACCATGCTCTACATGGCCGCCTCGCTCTCATTCACCGCCGGCGGCATCCTGCTCTGCTACCTGCTGAACGGCGTGCAGCGCCAGCCCGGCCGGACCCTCAATGCCTCGCTGTGGGACATCCTCACCGGCGGCTGGAGCGTGGGCGGATTCCCGGTCGGTCCGCTGGTGGTCGCGATCACGCTGATCTCGGAGGGCGCGCTCCTGTTCGTGGCCGTGCAGACGGGCTTCACGGCGGGTCCGCGCACGCTCGCGGCCATGGCGGTGGACGAGTGGGTCCCGAAGCGCATGGCCCACCTCTCCGAGCGGCTCGTGACCCAGAACGGCGTCATCGCCATGGGGCTGGCGGCCACCGCGGTGCTGATCTACACGCTCGGCCAGGTCAAGATCCTGGTCGTCATGTACTCGATCAACGTGTTCATGACCTTCACCCTGAGCCAGTTGGGCATGGTGCGCCACTGGTGGCAGGTCCGTGGCGAGGGGGGGCACTGGCGCCGCCGCCTGATCGTGGCGATGACCGGCACGGCCGTGACCGCGACCGTGCTGGTGGTGACCTCCGTGATCAAGTTCCGCGAGGGCGGCTGGGTGACGCTGATCGCGACGGGCGTGTTCATCGCCTTCTGCTACCTGGTGCGCACGCACTACCGCCGCGTGCGCAGGATGCTGCGCTCGCTCGACGAGGTGCTGGGGAACCTGCCACTGAGCGAGCACGGCGCGCCCGCGGAGCTGGCCAACGAGGGCCCCACCGCCATCGTGCTGGTCGAGTCCTACAACGGCCTGGGCATCCACACCCTGCTCTCGATCATCCGGATGTTCCCGCGCCACTACAAGAACTTCGTCTTCTGCGCCGTGGGCCTGGTGGACTCGGGCCAGTTCAAGGGGGCGAAGGACGTCGAGGCGCTGGAGGCCAAGGTGCGCGGCGATCTCGAGAGGTTCGTGGCGCTGGCGCAGCGCATGGGCGTGTACGCCGAGTACCGCTACATCCTCGGCACGGACCTCATCTCCGAGCTCGAGACCATGAGCCTCGACGTCACCCGGGAGTTCCGGCGCTGCGTGGTGTTCGCCGGGCAGTTGGTGTTCCAGAAGGAGAATCTCTTCACCCGCTCCCTCCACCACGAGACCGCCTTCTCGATCCAGCGCCGGCTGCAGTTCCGCGGGGTGCAGGCGGTCATCCTGCCGATCCGCGTCTGGGACCACGTCCGGGTCGCCTGATCGCGTCGGCGTCCCGCCGGCCAGGAGCACGTCTCGATTGCCATCGATCCGTGCGGCAGGCACGCCGTGGTGATGGGCGTGGTCGGAGCGCGATCAGCGCTCGGCGACCGGCAGATACGGCGCCAGTTCGTGGCGCAGCAGCGGCACCAGACGCTCCTCGTTGACCTGCTCCCACAGCACCGCCAGCGCCCGCTCCTTCTCCCGCACATCCGTGCCGACGAACTCCTGGTGCGCGAGCGATACCCGGCCGATCGGCCGGTGCCCATCGCACGCGAACAACTCGCCCGACATCGTGAGGCGGCACAGGGGCCCGAACGGTCCGGCTTCCCACTTGACCTCCGGGGTCAGCCTCAACAGATAGCCGCCCCCGGGACAATCGTGAGGCAGCGCGCCGAGCCCCAGGCGCGCCAGCGCACCGCTGACGCTTGCGGCCAGTCGCGGGCTGGCGTCCGCGCCATTGCCGACCTCGAGCCCCAGCCGCGCGGTCGAGAGCCGTGCCGCCCTTTCCTTCTCCGCCTGCTCGTAGAGCGCAACGTCCGCCACGTAGGGTCCGTGCTCGCGGCGCGTGACGGCCCGCAATCCGAAGGCCGCCTGCGAGAGCCGGGCGAAGCCCGCCTCGGCGCGCCGCAGCGTGGCCGACCAGGCCGGCAGGTCCGCGGCCGGCCGCGCGAGGTCCGCCGCCGCGGACCGGAAATCGAGCGCGGCCAGCTCGTAGTCGTGCGCCAGGGCATCCGCGGCCTCGGCGCGCAACAGGCGCGCGACCCCATGATAGACGCCCCGCTCGAACCGTCTCGCCGCAGGGTCCGCGCGGATCATCTCGGCGTGGGCAAAGGACGTCCGGGTGGAGGTCTCCGAGAGCAGGCGCTGGGAGTCGTCGGCCTGCCCGTTGCGCGAGGTGGAGCTCATGACCGCCGTGAGCACGGAGCTCATCTCGGATCGCACCTGCGCTGCCACCTGGGCGCGCGCCTGTGTCTCCGCCTGCTCGAATCCGGCGTCGCTCACACCCTCCGCCATGATGTACTGCGAAGCAGGATCGCGCTGGGGCGGCCGCCGCGCCGCCGGGCGCGCGACGGGGTTTGCCGCGGGCGCATGAGGCGGCGTGCCGGCGCACGAGCCCAGGCTCGCGAGCAGCACCCACAGGCCGGCGGCGCGCAGGGCGCGCGCGGCCCTATCGAGCGGCCAGGATGCGATCGACATAGTCCTTGCCTTCACTGCCGAAGATGGCCCTGACGGCGCCATCCCGTCCGATGACGACCGTCCGCGGCAATCGAACGGGTCCGTCCCCGATGCGGAGGTAGGTCTTCTCCGTCATCCCGAAACGATCGAGCACCACGGGAAAGGCCGGGGATGCCCCGACGAAGCGCTGGACCTTCCGCGCATCTTCCTTGAAATCCACCAGCACCACGCCGACGCCCGCCGCGCGCAACTCGCTAGCGTGTGCCGTCAGCCGCGCGATCCCTTCCCTGCACGGAGGGCACCAGGTGGCGAAGAACACCAGGGCAACGCGTGTCGTCATGGAATCCGCGAGCGCCCGCTTCAGACTCCAGACCTGCTCCTTGGTGGTCCAGCCGGACAGCCATGGCGCAGCCTCGGATACCGAGGCCTCGCCGGACCGCGACAGCGTCTCGGTGGTCCGGGTGTCCGCCGGCCGCGCCAGAGGCCCAGGCGCGCCCGTTGCTCCGGGTACCGCGACGCAGAAGGTGAGAAGGCACACCAGGTGTCCTGAGCTTCTCGACAGCATCATCGGCGTTCTCCAGACCTCCGGCACCCTGGACTCCGGTGCAGAGGCCCACTCGAGCGCGTGATCCCTGCTTCCCCCCTACTTCGCCGGCTTCCTGAACAGGTCGTCCGCCAGCGCGGGGTTCAGCTTCACGCTCGTGACCCGGGCGTCCATCACGGGCTGGCCGTCCATCAGGGTCTTCTCGCTGTGCGGGTACCAGACTCGGCCGACCGGCTTCCAGTCGCCATAGATCTCGGCGGTCCTCACCGGCCCGCCGTTCACACCCTCGCCCTGGTATTCCATGCGGGCGAGCGAGCCATCGGGCGCGAAGTAGAGCAGCCAGTCCGGCGTGGTCTCGCTCTTGATGAGCGCGACGCTGCAGGTCACGCCATCCACGGTCCTGGACTCGTCCAGCGCCTGCACCAGGAACGCGCCGGGCTCGGCGAACAGCCGGAGGATCGAGCGCTCGCATTGCTTTCTCAACTCCTCGCCCACCCTGGGCTCGTCCCGCACCTGGCCCCGGTCGGCGATCCAGCCGTGGGTGCCGTCATAGCCCTTCGCGAACGCCCCCACGGCGAGTCTGCGCGTGGCGACGTAGTGGTCGGGAATCCGCCACTGGATCACGCTGGAGATCGCCCGGGTCTGTCCCTGAATGCTGGCGGTCTCCGCGCGCGCGACGATGATGCTCCGGATCGCCGCCCACGCGGCGCTCCCACCGGCCAGGCCGACGGCCCTCCTGAGCAGGGCCTGTCCCCTGTCCAGCGGCCCGGCCACGCTGCCGATGCGGGGGTCCGGGTTCGCTGGAGCGATACTGCGCATCCTGGCCTGGACGGCGACGACCTGCTGCTCGGCGACCTGCACCGAGTCGTCCCATCGCGCCCCGTCGAGGCGGGCAGCGATCGCGTGCCGGCCGACGAGCGCCTTGATCGTGCACGGAGTCGTGCCCGCCTCCGCTCCGTCCAGCAGCACGCGGGCCGCCACGGCATTGCCCTCCGCGTCCCGGGCGGACACGCGGACGGCCCCTTCGCGAGGGTCCGGCGCGAGGGTCACGGTCCGCTTCTCCCCGCGCGCCAGCACGACCCGCTCCCCCCGCTCGTAGTAGCGCGGATCGCTGACACGTACCTCGTATGTCCCAGGCGACAGTTCGCTGCCCCCGATGGGGGTTCGGCCCGCTGGCTTCCCGTTGACGGTCACCGGCAGGCCCGGCGGCGTGCTCGTCACCGTCAACCAGCCGAAGTCCGGCTCCAGCGTCCAGTTCAGCCTCAGCGGCGGGCCCCGCCGTGCGACCTCCACCATGTCCTGCTTCGGCAGATAGCGTTCCTTCTGCATCGTGACCATCGCGATCCCCGCCGCGAGCTCGCGGCTGCACGGGGTTCCCTGGCAGACCACCCGGCCATCAATGAGCACGACCGCCCCAGCAGGGTCCGACGCGAAGCCCACCACCATCGCGGAGTCCCCCGGCGGGAACCAGGCATCGCGGGCCGCCCCGCCGATACGCCCCTCCGCGCCATCGTTCGCACCCGCGTCCGCGCGCACCCGCGCGAACAGCCGGCCGCTCGCCGCCGACACCCCGTTCTCGAGGTCGGCCAGACTCGCCCCGCCGACCGTCTCGCTGCCGAGGAACGCGCCCGAAGCACAGTGGTGCGCCTTGAGGTTCATCCTCAGCTCGGCCCCGAACTTCAGGATCTCACCGGTCACGATGTAATCGGCCCCGATCCTGCGGCCGACCGCGACCTCGCACTCGCTCGAGAGGCAGTCCACCAGCTTCACGCCGGGAGGCAGCAGCTCCTGGATGCTCTCGCGCGTCATCACCAGAAACGCGCCCGAAGGCAGGGCCTGACTGGCGTCGCCGCGCACCCGATCGGTGAGGTAGGCCATCTCGGCGACGCTCAGGCCTGCGTCGTCGCGCAACTCCAGAACGGCAAGCTTCACGGCGCCCGCGTGGGCGATCGGGATCCAGGAACCCGCCAGAACCAGCAGGATGACTGCTGCCAGCACATTCCTGGTGCGCAGGCTCAGCCGCGATACGGGGTCTTGGGCGGGATTCGCCGGGTCTTGCGGCCTACTTGCTGTCAGCCTGGCCATTGGTTGCGCGATCGAGCTCTTCGAAGGCCTTGTCTGCACGATCCACGACCGCCTGGCGGACGGACTCACTGAGGGCCGTCATCCGGCGGACGGTGTCCTTGAACCCATCGACATCCAGGCGACAGAGCGCGTAGTAGGTTCCGGAGCCACTGATCCATGAGTCCACGATCTCGGTGCCGGAAAGCGTCATGTCGGTGATCTGCTTGGAGACGTCGGCGATGTGCTGTTCGTCTGCGGCGGACGTGCCGAACTCCGCCCCCCCGGTCGTCGTGGCCTGGTAGTCCTTCAGCATCGAGGCCACGCGTACCGCCAGCGAGCGAGCGATCTCGGTGCGTGCGCGGCCCATCGCCGCCTCGCGGGCGAGCCCGACGTTGCGCGTCCCCCCCACGGAGCCCACACCACAGACGTACTTGGCCCGATCTGCCTCCTTGAAATGGCAGCCAGCGCCCTTGGTCACCCAGCAGGGCGCGCTGGCGAGTTCCTCGTGCACGACGGTCGCCGGTGGCTTGGGCCTGGTCGCAGCGCACCCCGAGCAGACCATCACCGAAACAGCCATCGCAAACAGCCCGCGCGTACGAAGGAATCGCGAATCCATGAAGCCCTCCCAGGTTGCGGTTCGCACCACACGACCAGCACCGAGACCCTGTCGGAGTTCCAGTCCGCCACCGCCAGGCCGGGCTGGCCGCCGTCGTTCAGGTCCCCGATTGCCGGGGATCGGCGAGATCGGCAGGGCCGCCTCCGAGGCGTGGGATCCTCCGGTCGTCCGTACTGCTGCATGGTACCAGATGGCGACGTGCACCGGGATCGCGGCCGACCTCTGCCGGCCCGCGACGTTCGTCGGTGGATCGCCGGTCTCTGTCGCGAGGACTTCGTCCGGGAGGTCCCCTTCTTCCGGACAGGGAGTTCCGGGCGTGGACAGCAGGCAGGGTCGCGTGATTCTGATACAGTCGCGGAACTCGCGAAACGAGTATCTCACGGTCGCAGACAGGTTCCACCTCGTGGTGGACCCTGACCGCTCCTTCAGAGGAGCATACGGGGCCGGCTTGCCGGCTACACGCTCCTGCGGCCCGGTTGGACCGGAGGAATCCCCCGATCCGCCTTATCGGACACAAGTAACGAGAGGTCGAGATGCTCAGGCGTTCGGTGACGGCGTGGGACAATTCGCGGGCCAGCAGGTTCAGCCGCATGGGGGACACCAACCTCTCGGGGGCCGACCTCACGGGGGCCCACCTCATGGGGACCCACCTGACGGGGGCCTTCTTTTCGAGTGCCGACCTCATGAAGGCACGTGGGATCAAGCCGAAGTCTGAGTAGGCGGGGGAAGCCGGGCGAGCGACACGACGCGGTGATCGTTCGCCCGCACGCGGTCCGAACCTGGGGAGAATCCCCCAGCCGCAGTCTGGTCCAGCGACCGCCTCATTGCCCGGCTCCCCTCCGGAGCGGGACCTCGATTCTGATTGCAGTCGAGCCGCTTCGGCGAGAGAATGCAATGGTTGCGTGATGTGTTCCTCCACTCAGTGAATGGGGCCGCTCCCCGGTAAAGTGCTTCTTCGATGCGCAAGTCCTCGCCTGTGCAAGGGCCTACCTCATGGCTGAGACATCCACCACGGACTCGAGGAGATCATCATGAGATACCCACTCTCCCGGCTGAGCCTGATCGCGGTCGCGCTCACGCTCCTGGCGCCCGGCTGCTCGAAGAAGCCTTCGCAGATCATGGCGCCCGACGTGCAACTCTCCAGCGCGCGCGCTCCTCTGTACAACCGCGCGCCCGGCGCCCGGTACGTCGCAGGGTCGTACATCGTCGTCCTGAAGGAATCCGTCCGCGACGTGGACCTCGCCGTGGACGATCTTGGACTGCGGCACGCCTTCAAGTCGCACTTTCGCTACAAGCACGCGCTGAAGGGGTTCGCCGGCAGCCTGTCCCCGGCCGTAGTCGAGTCCCTGCGCAGCGACCCGCGCGTGGCCTACATCGAGAAGGACCAGGTGGCGTGCGTGGCCGGCACCGACCCCAATCCTCCCTCCTGGGGGTTGGACCGGATAGATCAGCGGTCGCTGCCGCTGGATCATGCCTTCTCCTACAACCAGACCGGCGCGGGCGTGGACGCCTTCATCATCGACACGGGAATCCGCACGACCCATGTCGACTTCGGTGGGCGGGCCGTCGCGGGGGTTGACGCGGTCACCCCCGGCGGCACGGCGGACGATGGCAACGGCCATGGCACGGCGGTCGCGGGCACGGTCGGCGGAACGCTGTGTGGCGTCGCGAAGAGCGTGCGCCTGATCGCGGTCCGCGTGCTCGGCAACGACGGCACGGGGTACTATTCGCAGATCCTCGCGGGCATCGACTGGGTGACCGCCAACCACACGTCACGTCCTGCCGTCGCCAACATGTCCATCAGCGGGACGTCGTCCACCGCACTCAACGATGCCGTGCGGCGTTCCATCGCGGCCGGGGTGACCTATTGCATCGCGGCGGGCAACGTCGCTGCAGACGCCTCCGGCTTCTCGCCGGGCGGCGTGGCGGAGGCGATCACCGTGGGGGCCACCGGAAGTTCGGACACCTTCGCTTCCTTCTCGAACACCGGGAGCGTCGTGGACATCCTGGCTCCGGGCGTGGATATCGTGACGGACTGGCACTCGTCGAACACCGCCACGAGCACGCAGACCGGCACGTCCATGGCCGCGCCACACGTCACCGGCGCCGCTGCGATGTACCTGGAGGCGAACCCGAAGGCGACGCCGGCCGCGGTCTCCAGCGCACTGGTTGCGAGCGCCTCGGCGAACCTGGTCAGTGGTGTTCCTTCGGGCACCCCGAACCGGCTGCTCTATTCGGTGTACGGCACGGCACCCGCCCCCACCGCACCGCTGGCGCCGGCCCTGAACTCTCCCGCAGAGAATGCCACGGGGGTCCCGACCAGCACGGCGTTGCTGTGGAGTCCTTCGGCCGGAGCGCAGTCCTATCGAGTCCAGGTCTCGACCCGCTCGAACTTCGCCAGCATGGTGATCGATCAGTCGGGGCTCACGACCACGGCGACCGGCGCGACGGACCTGGCCGGCAGCACGCTCCATTACTGGCGGGTGGCCGCCTCCAACGCCCAGGGCACCAGCCCCTGGTCGCCGGTCTGGAGCTTCACCACGACCGCGCCGCCGTCCTCGAGCCCCCCACCGGCGCCGACATTGTATTTCCCCAGGAACGGGGCCACCGGAGTCTCGGCCAGTCCGACACTCCAGTGGAATGCGGCGACCGGAGCCTCCTCCTACCGCGTCCAGATCTCGACCACATCGGCGTTCGCCACCACGGTGACCGATCGGTCGGGCATCACCACCACCTCGGTCGCCGTGGCGGGCCTTGTCAGTGGCACCCGCTACTACTGGCGGGCGTATGCCGCCAGCTCCGCCGGCTCGAGCCCGTGGTCAACCACCTGGAGCTTCACCACGGCCGGGACGGCGCCGCCCGTCCCGCCATCGACACCCACGCTGGTCTCCCCGGAGAACGGGGCCACATCAGTGTCGAGGGCGCCGACCTTCGAGTGGAACAGCTCGACAGGGGCAACCTCCTACCGGATCCAGGTTTCCGCGAGGCCGGCGTTCAGCACGCTGGTGCATGACCAGTCCGGCATCACCTCGACCTCGACGACCACCGCCAAGCTCGGCGCCGGAACCACCTACTACTGGCGGGTCAACGCGACCAGTTCGAGCGGCACCAGCAACTGGTCCGCAGTCTGGAGCTTCAAGACCTGGGGGACCAGGGTGTTACTGGGCCGCCAGTAGCGGATCATTCCGTGATGACGGATCCGCCGGCCGGACCGGGGTAGGCGAACGACGAAGGGGGCGGTTGTCCCAGCGCCGGGCAGCCTCGCCTGGAGCGAAACGGCGCGGGGCCGCACTCCCCGACCGGGGAATGCGGC
>Ga0315286_10002360_pt1 | contig 17606 bp, 21 predicted proteins | sample YL17G10_0_MG_FD_205038 | JGI IMG/M metagenome (GOLD analysis project Ga0315286, IMG submission 205038) | Sediment microbial communities from Yellowstone Lake, YNP, Wyoming, USA - YL17G10_0 | ecosystem: Environmental > Aquatic > Freshwater > Lake > Sediment | place: USA: Wyoming | collected...
TCTCGAGCGACCCGACCGGGCCGCGCTCGACCCTTCATCAGCCGTGCATGATCGCCTGGAGCGAGACGTACAGCGTCCCGCCCCGGGCGGCGATGTACTCCCGGAGCTCCTCAGATTCGAAGTGGGCGTGTCGCATGGCCCGGAGCATACCTGAAACCGTGGGGAGTCGCTCCCTGAAATCGCCAGGAGAGGCTTCAGGCCGCTGGAGTGGCGTCCGCCCTGGACCCCGACACCGGGTGCCCCGCCGCGCGTCGCCCGGCCACCAGGCGCAGGTGCTGGCGTCCGGCCTTCGCGGCTTCGGGACTGTGCGTGACCAGCACCACCGTCCGGCCCTCGTTCTCGTTCAGGTCCCGCAGGATGGCCAGGATCTCTGCGGCCAGGGCGGGATCCAGATTGCCGGTCGGCTCATCGGCGAGGATGACCGCGGGGTCGTTGCTCAGCGCGCGCGCGATGGCGACGCGCTGCTGCTGGCCGACCGAAAGCTCGCGGGGCAGGTGGTCCATCCGGTCGGCGAGTCCCACGCGATCCATGAGCGACTTCGCCCGCTGTGCCTGGTCGCCATTGGTGGACGCGCCGAGCGACATCGGGACCATGACGTTCTCATGGGCGCTCAGGTAAGGAATCAGGTTGAAGCTCTGCAGGACGAAACCCACGCTCCGATTCCGGTACCCGGCGAGCTGCTTCTCGCCCAGGCGGCCCAGGTCGGTCCCACGGAACATCACCTGCCCTGAGGTCGGGCGGATCAGGCCGCCGAGCGTCAGGAGCAGCGTGGTCTTCCCGGAGCCCGACGGACCCGTGACCGTGATGAAACTCCCCGGTTCGATGGTGAGGGAGATGTCCGACAGGGCATGGACGACACCGCGCCGGCTGGCATAGGACTTCGTGATGCCCTGAAGCGTGAACATCGCTAGAACTCCTGAAGGATCGAGGCAGGATCCAGGCGGGTCGCGCGGCGGATGGGATACCAACTCCCGAGCACGGCGATCACCAGGGAGATCAGGACCGACCAGACGAGGTAGATCGGGATCGGCTGGACGGACAATCCCGCAAGCTCCGGACCGAGGATCAGGGCCGCGAGTGTTCCGACGACATAGCCACCGATCCCGCCCAGGACGCCCAGGACGATCGACTTCGCGAAGAACAGGCGGTAGATGCTCCCGCGAGTCGCGCCGAGCGTGAGCAGCGTGCCGATCTCGCGCCGGCGCTCCTCGACATTGGCCCACATGTAGTTCGCGATCGAGATCGCACCCACGAGCACGATGATCACGAGCATGATCAGGGAGATCCTGGCCATCAGGCGATTGGTCTCGATCTGGGTGTTTACGATCTGCCCGATGGTGGTGATCCGGGTGTCCGGCAGGATATTCCGCAGTTTCCCGAGGAGCCCGTCGGAGATCGCGGCGCAGCAGCCCATGATCTCGATGGCGCTGACCTGCCGTCCGGTCCCCAGCAGGCTCTGTACCACGTGCAGGTGAGCGAAGATGCGATCGTCATCGATCGTGCCGGTTTCGGGCAGGACGCGCGCGACCGAGAACTCGCGTCCCTCGGTGGTGACCCGGCCGCCGGTCCGAAGGTTCAGGCGCTGGGCCGCGACACTTCCGAGCAGCACCTCCGTCGGTGCGAGAGTGGTGATCGCCTTGCGCTGGAGGCGCTCGTCGATATAGGAAGGGCCCTGCTTCACCACCTCGGGGCTCACGCCGCAGGCAGCGGCAAGTGCGGCGCCGGAGAGACCGGCACTCTGCCAGATCGGTTTGGAGGCCAGTTCGTTGGCCGGCAGGATGCCGGTCAGGATGACCGGAACGCTGCCGATCCTGACCCGTCGCGTGAGCTTGGGGGACAGGTTGTCGACGCCCGGGAGCATGGACGTGGCGAGCCGCTCCACGTAGTCCTCGGGGAACGTCGGCGCGTCGATGTCCGCCGTGTAGTAGTCATCCACGGAAGCGGCCTGGGGCAGCACCAGGATGTTCGACCCGAGGTTGTCGAGCTTGATCTGGACGGCCCGCTCCGAGACTGAAGCGACCGACTGGATCGCGACGATGACGGCGATGCCGAGGGTGATGGCGAGCAGCCCGGAGATCATCCGGGACTTCCGCAGCCAGAGTTCCTTCCAGAGGATGGTGCGGAGGTTCACCGCGAACCCCCGCTACTTCTTGGCCGGAGCGCAGGAACTCGCCGCACCCGGGGCGCACGCACCCGGGGCGCAGCCGCCGCCGGTCCTGGTCGCCGCCTGCACGAGACTGGCCACGTCCTGGGTTTCCGTGTACGAGCCCGTGACCTGCCCCTGCGCATTGATCACCAGCGTCACGGGCTTGGTGGAGGAGGTGTTGATCTTGAGTTCGGCGAGGAAGGCCGCCTCCCGGGCGTCCGCCATGTCGATCCGGACCAGCACGGACTTGTCGCCCATCTTGCTGCACGCCGCGGCGCAGGCGGCGGCCGCCTTCGCCTCGCTGGGCATGCCCTTGCGGGTCGCGCTGATGAACACCGGTTTGCCGCTCTGAAGCGCCTTGAGGATCTCCGCCTTCTTGGGCGATGGCACCATGCCGGCGAGTGCCTCCGGAGTCGCCTGCGATGCGAGCAGACCACCCGCGATGACGCCGTTGCGCGCGACGAGGAGGATCAGCGGCATGGGCGCCCCGGCCAGGCGGAACTGGGCGACCAGCGCCGCGTTCTCCGGGTTCGACCGCTGCAATTCGATCAGGGTCGACCGTTTCACGCGCAGCATCGCCTGCTGGACGACCGCCTTCGCTTCGGCCGTGCCTGCGGTCCCCGGTTCCGTGACGAGGATGAAGGCCACCTGCCCCTGCTTCGCGGCGAGGTCCAGTTCGCTGCGCACCGATGCGCCCGCGATCGAGGTCATGACTCCGAGCAGAAGCACCGAGACACCGAGACTACGGAGAGACATCACAACCCCCGGTTGCTGCGTTGACTGCGTGGCTGACTCGTCATCCGTCCGCGATCGGGGGAACCCGACCGCAGGGGACCAGGAGCCGAACCGTGTAACGTGATCAATGAGGACAACACCCGCCTGACGCCCTGATCTTCGCCGCCCGTTTCCGGTCCGCGGCGAGCCCGGGCACGTGGGTGAAACACTGCCCCAGACACTCGAGCAGCTTCTCGTGAAAGGGCGACCTCGCCGGACGGAGCCGGTAGAAACACCAGAGCCCCTCCTTGCGTGCCTCGACCAGCCCCGCCCGGCGCAGGTAGTGGAGGTGATGCGACGCCTTGGCCTGGGGTACTTCCAGGACGGTGATGATGTCGCTGACGCAAAGCTCGCGGTCCTGCAGCAGATGGAGGATCCGCAGGCGGGTCCGGTCGGCGAACGCCCGGAACATCGCGTCGATCCGGTCCACAGCCTGGGTTTGAACTGCACTCATGCAGGTAAGTATATGGGCTGGGCCCCCTGCTCTGCAAGCGAGAGGCCCAAGGGCTGCTGAAGCCGCCTGAGGCGCGGTCGCGGCGGGCAGTGGAGCCATCGATGGGGCAGCCGGGCACTCGCCTGGGCTAGGAGCCTGTCCGAGTAATGCTCGCGGCGAAAAACCGACTTCCACAGATGCCCCAGGATCGATGATCTCGAATGGCCCTGAGTGTTTTCATGGCAGAAATCGACCTCTTTCCGATTACTCGGACAGGCTCCTAGGGCGCGTTCCGGCCCTGCCGGCAGGGCTGCGTGCGCCCCGTGCTCTCCCACTGGATGGTGGGATGCACGATGCCGAAGCGCTCCGAAAGGTCCTGGGCGATGCGGCAGGTGAGATCGTCGTCCAGCGTGGCGCGATCGGTGACGAGGTGGGCCGTCAAGGCGATCTCGGTGGTGCTCATGGCCCAGATGTGGAAGTCGTGCACGTCCACGACGCCGGGCACCGCTTCGAGATAGGCGCGGACCGCCGCCGGGTCGATCCGCCCGGGCACGGCGTCCATGGCGAGGTCGAGCGACTCGCGCAGGATCCCCCAGGTGCTGCCGACGATGAGCGCGCTCACGAGCAGGCTGACGACGGGGTCAAGCCACAGCCAATGAGTGAAGACCAGGGCGACGCCGGTGAGAACGACACCGAGGGACACGGCTGCATCCGCCGCGAGATGCGAGGCGGCGGCGCGCACGTTCAGATCGTCGCGTCGGCCCCGTCCCAGGAGCCAGGCGCTGAGACCGTTCACGACGATGCCGAGCGAAGCCACGGCGATGACCGTGGGCGCAGCCACCTGCGCAGGATGGCGGAGGCGCTGCACCGCTTCCAGCGCGACCGCACCGACGGCGATCAGGAGCACCACGGCGTTCGCCAGAGCCGCGAGGATGGTGGAGCGACGCAGGCCGTAGGTGCGGCGCGCGCTCGGCGCACGCCGGGCCAGGAGGATGGCGCCCCAGGCGAGCAGCAGGCCGAGCACATCGCCGAGGTTGTGACCGGCGTCCGAGAGCAGGGCGAGCGAGCCGGACCGGAACCCGAACACGACCTCGAAGACAACGAAGGCGATGTTGAGCCCAGCGGCCACGAGGAAGGCGGTGCGGACACCGTCCGGTGCGGGATGTGCGTGATCGTGCGTCATGTCCTCCTCACGGCCTGCGGCTCCAGTTTGAGGGGCACAGGGTCGCTCAGGACAGCATTTCCTTCAACTGCTCCACCGAGGGCACGCGCCCGGAGAACTGGACCACGCCGTCGATCACGAGCCCGGGCGTGGACATGATGCGATAGCCCATGATGACGTTGAGGTCGGTGATCTTCTCCAGCTCGCATTCGAGCCCGAGCTCCTTCACGGCGCGTTCGGTGTTCCGGTAGAGCCGCTCGCAGTTGGCGCAGCCGGGACCGAGAACCTCGATCCGGGTCATCATCATCTCCCTTCACATGAGCCTTCAGGGTGCCGGAAAGCCCGACGTCACAGCAGCCAGTTGAACAGGTAGCCCACCAGGACGATCCCCACCGTGACCACCCCGAGGAACACCGCGATCAGTACGGGCCTGAGTACCTTGCGCAGGATGATGACCTCCGGCAGCGACAGCGCGATCACCGCCATCATGAACGCGAGCACCGTCCCCAGCGCGGCGCCCTTTTCGAGCAGCGCATGGACGACCGGGATGATCCCGGCAGCGTTCGAGTACATCGGCACGCCGATGAGCACGGCGAGCGGCACCGACCACCAGGCCCCACGGCCCATGATGGATGCCATGAAGTTCTCGGGCACCCACCCGTGGATGCCCGCGCCCACGGCGATGCCGGCCAGGACGTAGGGCCAGACCTTGCCCACGATGTCGCGCACCGCTTCGAGCCCGTGGTCCAGGCGCTCCTTCCAGGTCGTCCGGTGTTCGGGCAGCCGGGCCTCGCCCGCGGTCATCTGATAGACCCAGGGCTCGACATGACGCTCGAGCTGCAGGCGGCCGATGACCCAGCCCGCGACGATGGCCAGGGCCAGGCCGGTCCCGAGATAGAGGGCCGCCACCTTCCAGCCGAACAGCCCGAACAACAGGGCGAGCGCGACCTCGTTCACCATCGGGGCCGAGATCAGGAAGGAGAAGGTCACGCCCAGCGGGATGCCCGCGGTCAGGAAGCCGATGAACAGCGGCACCGCCGAGCACGAGCAGAACGGCGTCACGATGCCGAGCGCGGCGGCCAGCACGTTGCCCACCGACTCGGCCTTGCCCGCGAGGATGGCGCGCGTGCGCTCGGGGGTGAAGAACGAGCGCACCACGCCGACGCCGAACACGACCAGCGTCAGGAGCAGGAGCACCTTGGGGGTCTCGTAGAGGAAGAACTCGACCGCGCTGGCGAGGTGCGTGCCCGCATCGAGTCCCAGCAGGTCGCGCGTGAACCACGCGGCCGCCCGCTGGAGCACCCCGTAGAGCGCGTCCCACAGCAGCAGGGCGCCCGCAAGGGAAAGGAGCAGGCGCGCAAGCCGCGCCGGGGACCTGCTCATCGCGGTCTCACGCTGCCGCTTCACGGAACCAGCGCCGCCGCAACCACAGCGCCACGTTCACCAGGCCGATCAGGGCCGGCACCTCGACCAGCGGCCCGATCACCGCCGCGAAGGCGGCACCGTGGTGGATGCCGAAGGTCGCGATCGCCACGGCGATCGCGAGCTCGAAGTTGTTCGAGGCCGCGGTGAACGAGAGCGTCGCCGACTGCGGGTAGCTCGCACCCACCCGCTTGCTCATGAAGAACGAGACCACGAACATCACCACGAAGTAGATGAGCAGCGGGATGGCGATGCGTACCACGTCGAACGGCAGCCGCACGATCTTCTCGCCCTTGAGCGAGAACATCACGATGATGGTGAAGAGCAGGGCGATGAGCGTGATCGGGCTGATCTTCGGGATGAACCTGCGCTGGTACCAGTCCTTCCCCTTCGCCCGCAGCAGCGTGAAGCGAGTGATGATCCCGGCCAGGAACGGGATGCCGAGGTAGATGAAGACGCTCCGGGCGATCTCGGCCATGGTGATGTTCACCACGACGCCCTCGAGGCCGAGCCAGCGGGGGGCGAGCGTGATGAAGGCGTAGGCGTAGACCGGGAAGAAGAGCACCTGGAAGACCGAGTTGAGCGCGACCAGGCCCGCGCAGTATTCGCTGTCGCCCTTCGCGAGGTCGTTCCAGACGATGACCATGGCGATGCAGCGCGCCAGGCCGATCAGGATGAGCCCCACCATGTACTCGGGTTGGTCGCGCAGGAAGATCACCGCGAGACCGAACATGAGGATCGGGCCGATCACCCAGTTCTGCACCAGCGAGAGCGCGAGCACCCGCCCGTCGCGGAAGACGCGGCCCATCTCCTCGTAGCGGACCTTCGCCAGCGGCGGGTACATCATCAGGATGAGCCCGATGGCGATGGGGACGGAGGTGGTGCCGGCGTTGAAGCGGTTCAGGAAGGGCACCACTCCTGGGAACAGCCAGCCACCGCCGACCCCGGCGGCCATGGCGAGGAAGATCCAGAGCGTCAGGTAGCGGTCGAGGAAGGAAAGCCGGCTGGCGACTCCGGCAGGCGCAGCGGACCGTGATCTGTCTGCCATGTCCTGACTCCCTGGTGAGGCGTCCTTCGTCCGTCAGTTCCGGGGTTGGTGCGCGGCGCCGGTCGGCGCCGCCTCGTTGATGAGTTCGTGGGCCAGCAGGCGGATGCGATCCCGGACCGCCCGGAAGGCGTCATCGTCCAGATGCTTCGGATCGGGCAGGTCCCAGTCCCGTCGCTGCCGGGCCGGCAGGTGCGGGCAGGCGTCGCCGCAGCCCATCGCGACGATGTAGTCCCAGCGGCCCGCCGGAAGGTCGTCCAGCCCCTTCGAGCGCTGAGCCGAGAGGTCGATGCCCTGCTCGCGCATGAAGTGGATCGCGCGCGCGTTCACCTGGCCCGAAGGCTTCGAGCCCGCGCTGAACGCGGCGACCCGCCCCTGGCCCAGCGCGTGCGCGAAGCCCTCGGCCATCTGCGAGCGGCAGGAGTTCTCGACGCAGACGAAGAGCAGGCGGGGGAGGGGCTCAGGCATGCGAAGGCCTTCGTGAGCGGGACGGGGCGCGGGCGGGCGCGGAGCGCCGGGCCCGGCGGACGGGGCGGGACGTCTCGACCTGCACGAGCCGCGACGGCACCCGCCGGGCCGGCGGCAGGGCGCACAGCGCCTCGACCGGGATGGCCTTCACCCCGCGCAGCCGGCGACGGTCCTCGAGGATGCGCGACTCCTGGTCGAGTGGCCCGCGCAACAGGGCCAGCACCGCGCGGGCGTGGGGATTGCGCCCCTCGACTGCGAGCGCGTAGTGGATCCAGCGGCCGTCGCGCTGGTCGGTGACGAGCCCGGCGGACTTGAGCAGCGTCAGGTGCTTCGAGACCGTGGAGGGCGCGAGCCCGAGCACGGCCTGCACCTGGCAGACGCACAGCGGGCCGGCCTCGAGCAGTTTGAGGATGCGGGTGCGGGTCGGGTCGCCGGCGGCCTTGAGCGCCGCCTCGAGCTCAAGCAGCATGATTCCCTTCCCATTTCGCCATGTGACGAAATGTAGTATCATCCGCCGCGGTCGTCAAGAAGCCGCGGGTCTGCCGGAGCGCGCGCGTGGTCTGCGGATGGTGTGATGCGCCGGGCGGGACGCGCTGCTGTGGTGCCCGGGATCGAGTTGTTGCCCGAGCCCCGAAGGTCGAGTCCAAGGAGGATCCCAGTGACCGGTCGCACCGGACGCATCGCGCTGTTGCTCGTGGGCCTGGCGCTCGTCACGGCCGTGTCCGCTCTCGCCCGCAAGGCCCCGAAGCCCGCGGCGCCCGCCGCGCTGCCGCGCCTCGTGGACCTGGGCGCGGGGAAGTGCATCCCGTGCAAGCGCATGGCCCCCATCCTCGAGGCGCTCAGGGTGGACTACGCGGGCGCCGTGGACGTGCGATTCATCGATGTCTGGAAGGACCCGCAGGCCGGAAGGCCTTACGCGATCCGGCTGATCCCCACGCAGATCTTCCTTGACCGGACCGGCCGCGAGCGGTTCCGGCACGAGGGCTTCTTCGGCCGCGAGGAGATCGAGCAGATCTTCAAGGACAGTCTCGGCGTGGCCCTGCGCCCCACGGCGAAGTAGCGGGAGCGGGGGACGCGTGGACATCCTGGAGAGCCTGAGCGAGCAACTGGCCGCGGTCATCGCCCACAGCCCTGCGCTGGCGCCGCTGGCGGCGTTCCTGGGCGGCGCGCTCACCGCGCTCAACCCGTGCGTGCTGGCCATGGTCCCGCTCATGGTGGGCTTCTCGGCCGGCCTGGTCGGGCGGGGCGCAGCGGAGCGCCCCTGGCGGCGCACCCTCGGCTTCTCCCTGCTCTTCGTCGGGGGCTTCGCACTCGAGCTGGCGCTGCTCTTCACCGTCTTCTCCGGCGCGACGGCGGTCCTGAGCGCGCCCTGGTGGCGCTACGTGCTGGTGGCGGTGTGCGCCGCCACCGCGCTGCACCTGCTCGGCTGGCTGCGCCTGCCGAGGATCCCCGTGCCGCCGGCCGCCGCGCGTGCCGCGGGTGCGCTGGGAGCGCTCATGCTCGGCTTCGTCTTCGGCATCGTCTCGCTGCCCTGCACCGGGCCGGTGCTGCTGCTGCTGCTGGGCCTGGTCCCGCGGATCGGAGCGGCCGCGGCGGGCGCCCTGCTGTTCGCCTACGGGGTCGGGCATTCATTGCTGCTGCTCGTGGCCGGCACCTCGGTCGGCGCGGCCGCGGCGCTCGCCCGCCCGGGCCGCCTGCAGACCGCGGCCCGCTGGGTGCGTGCAGTCGCGGCCCTCCTGATCCTCGCGGGCGGGGCCTGGTTGTTCACGCACTGAGGCGGGCGTCGGGCGAGTTGCCACCGGGGGTCTCTGCTATCATGCCACCCGTCCCGTCGGCTGCCGCACCGGTCGCGCCGCACGCGCCGATCCGCATCTCGCTCCGGCAGGTGGTCCAGGCGGGATCCTGAGTGCCCGGATCGCCACCGCGGTCCCGATCCAGGAGGAACGAATGTCCAGTCACTCGAAAGCCGATCGCCGCGGATTCCTGAAGACCGTCGGCCTGGCGGGTATTTCGTCGGCGCTCGTCGCTCCGGCGCTCTCCGGCGCCCAGGCGCCAGCGCCGGCCGTGCCACCGCTTCCGGCAACGGCTCCCGCGCCTGCCGACACTGTGAAGGCCGCCGCGCCACCCAAGGTCGGAGAGGATGCGCGTGCCCTCGCCGGGATCATCGAGCGGCGCCACGGGCAGCATCTTTCGAAGGAGCAACTGGAATCCATCGCGCGGGACTTCGACGGCGACCTCAAGGCCCTGAAGCGCATGCGGGAGGTGAAGCTGGGCAACACCGACGAGCCCGACTTCACCTTCCGGGCCAGCCCGGACGATTCATGAACCGCCGCCTGCGAGCACGATCTGGAGCACGGCCACTGCGTTGCGTGACCGGGGTGCTCCTCGGCGTGTCTCATGACACGCCTGCGGTGCAGCCCGCTCGCGCGCCATGTAGCCGTGCCCCATCTCGCACTCTCGGCTGGCGCTTCATGAATGGTCCGGGCTAGGAGGGACGGCCATGGACACGCAGGCACGCGCCGTCCCGCAGACGTCCGCCGCACTCGACGAGAGCATCTTCTTCCTGCCGGTCTCCGAACTTGCGGCGCGCATCCGCGCGAAGCGGCTCAAGCCCACCGACCTCGTGGCGGGCTGCCTGGACCGGCTCGAGCGGCTGGGCCCGAAGTACAACGCCGTGGCCACGCTGATGCGCGAGCCGGCGATGGCCGAGGCCCGGGCGGCCGAAGACGAGCTGGCGCGTGGCCAGGACCGCGGGCCGCTCCACGGGATCCCCTACGGCGCGAAGGATCTGCTCGCCACCAGGGGCGTGCCCACCACCTGGGGCGCCGAGCCGTACCGCGACCAGGTCTTCGACTACGACGCGACCGCGGTGCGCAGGCTGCGCGAGGCGGGCGCGGTGCTGGTCGCCAAGCTCGCGATGGTCGAGCTGGCGGGTGGCATGGGCTACAACCACGCGAACGCCTCGTTCACCGGGCCGGGCCTCACGCCGTGGAACACGAGGTTCTGGAGCGGCGGCTCATCGAGCGGCCCCGGCGCCGCCGTGGCGGCGGGCCTGGTGCCCTTCGCCATCGGCTCGGAGACCTCGGGCTCGATCCTCACGCCCGCGGCCTTCTGCGGCGTGACCGGCCTGCGGCCGACCTACGGACTGGTCAGCCGGCACGGCGCGATGGCGCTGTGCTGGACGCTCGACAAGCTCGGGCCGCTGGGGCGCACCGCCGACGATTGCGCGCTCGTGCTCGCCGCTCTGGCGGGGCCCGACCCGCTCGACGAGAGCGTGGTCGCGCGCGGCTTCGCCCACGCGCGGCCCGCGCCACTCGGGGGCCTGAGGAAGCTGCGGCTGGCCGTGCCGAAGGGTGTCACCGAGAAGGTGCAGCCGGCGGTGCGCGAGAACTTCGAAGCGGTGTTGCGCGCACTCGGCGGCGATGTCGAGGTCACGCGCGAGGTCGAGTGGCCCGATTTCCCCTGGGGGCCCGCGGTCGGGACCATCGTGGGGGCTGAGGGCGCGGCCGCGTTCCTCGACCTGCTCGAGTCGGGCCGCGCGCAGCAGCTCACCTGTCCGGCCGACCGCTCCGGCGGCTACTCCTCGCTCCTGCTGCCGGCGGTGGACTACCTGCAGGCGATGCGCCTGCGGCGGCCCATGAAGCGGGCGGTGGCGCTGCTCTTCGGGCGCTTCGACGCGGTGGTGGCGCCGACGCGTGCGAGCGTGGCCTACCCGGCCGACCGCAACTTCGAGGACGCCTACCCCGGCGTGAGCGGCGGGCCGGCGCTGATCGCGGCTGGCAACCTGTGCGGGCTGCCCGCGCTCGCGCTGCCCGACGGCTTCGGCGAGAATGGCCTGCCCACGTCGTTCCAGCTCGTGGGGCCGGCGTTCTCGGAGGCGCTGCTGGTGCGCATCGGACATGCGTACCAGCAGCGGACGGACTGGCACACGAGGCGCCCGCCGGCCGCGTGAGCGGCGCGGACGCCCGGGGAGAGTCGTTGCGACACCCGGCGGCACGGCATCGGGCCGCGGCCGCCCATCGAAGAAGGAGAGCCGAGCCATGCGGAAGACGAAGTGGACGGTCGTGCTCGTCGCGGCGGTGTGCGCGGTGCTGGCGCTGGGCTGTGCGGGGGACATCGGCAAGCAGGTGATGGCCAGCCCCGAACTGCAGGCGAAGGTCATGGACATGATCAGCGCGGACCCGGTGACGGCCGGCGGCATGGTGGACCGGCTGCTCGGGAGCGACAGCACGCGCGCGCTGGTCATCGAGAAACTGGTGGGCAGCGCAGGTGGCGCCCAAGCCGTCATGGAGGTGGTCGCGAGCAACCAGACCCTCATGGACGGCGCGCTCAACATCGCGATGCAGGATCCCGCCATGAAGGAGCACGTCATGACGCTCTTCAAGGGCATGAGGATGGCGGGCGCGAAGTAGCGCCGGCGCGCGACACGGCATGCAGGCGGGGTCGCAGGCCCCGCCCGCGTGCTCTTGCGCGATCCACCCGAGCCACTCGAGGGATTCCGGATGCCCGACCCCACGCCCGAGCCCGTGCCGCCACCCCAGGCTGGAGCCGATCTTCCGGCGGCGCCGCGCGGGTGGGCGATCCTTCGGGCCGCGAGGCTGAACCGCCAGGAGATCGCCGGATCCCTCGGTGACCTGGGGACGTTCCTGCCGCTCCTCGTGGGCATGGCGGCGCAGAACGGGCTGAGCTTCGCCTCGGCGATGTTCTTCGCCGGGTTCTTCAACATCGTCACCGGGCTGCTGTTCCCGATCCCTCTTGCCGTGCAGCCCATGAAGGCCATCGCCGCCGTCGCGCTCACCGAAGGGCTCACGGTGCCCCAGATCATGGCTGCCGGTGTCACGGTCAGCACGATCATCCTCGTGCTCGGTCTGACGGGCCTGATCGGTTGGATCGACCGGATCGTCCCGCGGAGCGTGGTGCGCGGGCTGCAGCTTGCGCTCGGGCTCTCGCTGCTCATAAAGGGCATGCAGATGGTGACAGGGACGCACCACTGGATCGCGCCGGACAGCTACCTGACGGGCCTGCTCGCGGCCCTTACGGTCCTCGTCCTGTTCTTCTCGCGCACGGTGCCCGCCGCCCTCGTCCTGTTCGCCGGGGGCATCGGGCTCGCGATCTGGATCACGCCCGATGTGGCGCACTCGTTGCGCATCGGCTTCACGCTGCCGGCCTGGTCGCCACCTCACTGGGCCGATTTCGTGAGCGCCTTCCCGCGGGCCGCGCTCCCGCAGATCCCGCTCACGACGCTCAACTCGGTGGTCGCCGTCTGCGCGCTCTCGGCGGACCTGTTCCCGTCGCGCCGGGCCCAGCCCCGGAGGGTGGCGGTATCGGTCGGCATGATGAACCTGGTGGCCGGCTGGTTCGGTGGCATGCCGATGTGCCACGGCGCCGGGGGGCTGGCAGGTCAGTACCGCTTCGGCGCGAGGACGAACGGTTCGATCCTGTTCCTGGGTGTGGCCAAGATGGCGCTCGGCGTCCTGCTCGGTTCATCCCTCATGGTGCTGTGCCGCGCGTTCCCGGCCAGTGTGCTGGGCGTCATGCTCGGCTTCAGCGGGATCGAGCTCGCGCTGGTGTGCCGCGATCAGACGCGACGGACCGACGCGTTCATCATGCTGCTCACGGCCGGTGCCTGCTTGGGGCTCAACAACGTGGCGCTCGGATTCGTGCTCGGTCTCGGGCTGGCCTCATGCCTGCGGGCCGGGTGGCTCCGGCTCGAGCGCCCCGAAACGTCGGAGCACTGACGCTGCTGTGCCGCCGGCCCCGGCGCGGGGCGCCGCTCCCGGGGTCCGCCGGGTCCGTGCCGCCGCGGCCCAGACCGTCCATCACGCGCTGCGTGAGGGCCGTCCCGGAAGACCTTGTAGCCCAGCCGCCTACGGCCTCCGGTCCAGGATCTGGTCCCAGGTTCCGCCGTAGACCAGGTCACGGATGTTCGGCTGCTCCAGGAACTCGTGCGGGAAGCCCAGTTCGATGCGGCTCGCCTTGTCGAGGCGGCTCATCTGCCCGGGCGCGAGTTCGAATGTCACCGCGCCCAGCGTGTCCTCGATCTGCGCGAACGTGCGGGCGCCCACGATCGGGATGACCTTGCCCTGCTGGTGGCGCACCCAGTTCACCGCGACCTGCGAGGGTGTGTGGCCGGTCTCCTTCGCCACCTCCCTCACGATGCCCGCGATGCGCAGGTTGCGCTCGGCGAGCCGCGCGGCGGCGGGGGTGTCGCGCATGCGCCCCGGCTCGGCCTTCTGCCCGGGGCTCGCGTCGGCGTTGTACTTGCCCGAGAGCACGCCGCCGCCGATCGGCCCCCACGCCGTCACCGCGAGGTCGAGCGCGCGCGCCATCGGGAGCAGCTCGCGCTCCACCGTGCGCTGGATCAGGCTGTACTCGATCTGGATCCCGGCGAACGAGGTCCAGCCCCGCAACTCGGCGAGCGTGTTGGCGCGCGAGACGATCCAGGCGGGCGTGTCGGAGATGCCGACGTAGAGCGCCTTGCCCGCGCGCACCACGTCGTCGAGCGCACGTATCACCTCGTCCACGGGAGTGAGGTAGTCCCAGGCGTGCACCCAGTAGAGGTCCACGCAGTCCAGCTTCAGCCTCTTCAGGCTCGCCTCGAGCGACTGCACCAGGTTCTTGCGGTGATTGCCCGCGCTGTTGGGATCGCCCTTGCGGGTGAACAGCGTGTACTTGGTCGCCACCACGAAGCGCTCGCGCTCGGCGGCGACGAACTCGCCCACGAGGCGCTCGCTGGTGCCTTCGGTGTAGCGGTTGGCCGTGTCGATGAAGTTGCCGCCGGCGGCCACGTAGGCGTTGAAGATCCGGCGACTCTCCTCCTTCGAGGCACCCCAGCCCCACTCCTCGCCGAAGGTCATGGTGCCGAGGCAGAGCTCGGAGACGCGCAGCCCGCTGGTGCCGAACAGGCGGTAGTTCATGGGGGCCTCCTGGGAAGCTGGCGCCGGGGTGACTCTTCTAGCCGGCGCGTTTCCGGGCCGGACTAGGTGCCACGCGGCGATCGCGGGCGACCTGGGGCAGATGCGCGGAGACTCGCGCGTACGTGGCCCGCGGCAATGGGAGTGGCAACCCGTCCTCGAACAGGCCGCTGAGGTGCAACTCGATCGCCGCCTGCATGTTCCTGCGGACCCGGTCGGGCGTGCTCCCCGTGGCGACACAGCCGGGCAGGTCCGGCACATAGGCGGAGAAACCGCGCCCTGCCTTCTCGATCACGACGAGGTAGCCGGTCATCGCGTCTCCTTCAGGCCAGCCTGTTTGAGGATCGAATCGAGAGTTCCCGGCGCCAGGTCGTCGCCGGGCTTACCGGCGATGGTGACTCGTCCAGGCTTCGATGGGTGCTTGTACTGACGGTGACTGCCACGAAAGGCGACGAGTTCCCAGCCATTGCGTCGAATCAAGACAACGACCTCCCGAACCTTCACGACCGCCTCGCGCGGGGGCTCGAGTCCGGGTGCGAGGTGGAGTCTTGCAGGGGTTGCCCAGTTCGCGCAAGGAGCGTCTGGGGGTCGCCCTAACGCTACTGCCCGGGCTGTCGTCGGCCGGTGCCACAGGGTGGCGTCCCTACGTGCGAGGGCCCCCGCGTGGATCGCAGGGGCCTTCGCATGCACGGAGTCTGCTTCAGGCCGCTTCGCTCAACGCCCCGTTGCCGGAATCCGCGCTTCGCAGTACCGGCCCCGCGGTTCGCACCCTCGCACCCCCGGCCGCCACGATGCCGTCGCGCTCCAGCGCGAGGATGGCTGCGTCCATGCACTGCATGCCGTCGCCGGCGCTGTTGCGCAGCAACGTGTCGAGTTGCGCCGTCCGCTGCTCGCGGATGAGCGTGGTGGCCGCGGGCGTGCCGAGCAGCAGTTCGAGCGCGAGCACGCGACCCGGGCGGTCGGCGCGGGGGAGGAGCCGCTGGCGCAGCACCGCCACCAGGGATTCGGCCAGCAGCTTGGCGGCGCGCGGACGGCGCGCGGACGGGAAGACGTCGAGTATCGCGTCCACCGCATGGACCGCGCTCGAGGCCGACAATGTCAGGAGCACCAGCCGGCCGGAGGCCGCGTTCAGCACGGTCTCGATTGCCTCGGCGCCCTGCGGCTCGCCCGCAGCGATGACATCGGCGTCCCCCTGGAGCGCGGCGTGCACGCCCTGGACGAGGCCCGGGGTGTGGCGTCCGATCTCGCGCTGGTCCACCAGCGCGGAGTGGCAGACGTGTCTGAACTCGATCGGATCCTCGAGCGTGACGACGTGGCAGCACCGCGTCCGGTTGACGTGGTCCACCAGCGCGGCGAGCGTGCTCGACCGTCCTGAGCCGGCGGGGCCGCAGACGACGACCAGGCCGCACGGCCGGGTCACGAGCTCTCCGATGCCGTCGGGCAGGCCGAGGTCGTCGAACGAAGGAACCTCCACGGGGAACAGGCGGAACGCGCCGGCGATCCCGCGCGACTGCTCGTAGAGGCTGCAGCGCACGCGCACCACGTCCTGCACCTCGTAGGCGAAACCGACCTCCTTCGTCTGCTCGAAGCGGACGCGTGCCGCCGGATCGGCGATCTCGAAGAGCATCAACTGCAGCGTGTCGCGCGGGATCCGCTGGCCCGTGAGCGGGACGACCTCGCCGTTCACGCGCGCCAGGGGAGCTGCGTTGGGGCTCAGGTGCAGATCGGAAGCGCCGCGCTCCTGCGCAAGTCTGAGGATGTCATCGATCTGGGCCATCGCTACCGTTCCCTCAAGGTGCGACTTCGGAGGTCTTGCGGCCCGGTCCGGGTCGGAGGTGATTTCCGGGGTCGGGGGCCATCCGTGGTTATCGGCAGGGAGCCCGCCGCTCCACACCTCCGGACAGGACCCTGGCGGAGAGGCCGGCCCCCGCGTCACCCACCCGCCCGGTCAGCCTCGCAGATGCAGGGCGCGCCCTGCGTAGGCCAGCGCCAGCAGGGCGAGCGCCAGCGCAAGGAACGCGGCGTGAGCAGTGCCCGCGTCGGGCACCGCCCCGAGGAAGTCGAGTGCCGCGACGTGCGGCAAAGGTCCCATATACCAGAGCGCCAGGAACGCCACCTCGAAGAGCTTCCCGCTGCCGGTCCATACCCCGCTGGCGAGTGCGAACGAGGGGATGAAGAGCACGCCGGCGAGCCATCCGGAGAGCGAGCCCAGGTCGCCCGCGAGCGCGACGCGCAGGCCGTAGGTCCCGCTTGCCGCCAGCGCGAGCAGCACCCCCGCGAGCCAGGTCGCGAGCAGTTGGCGGCGTAGCGGGCGCGGCGCCGAGAAGAGCAGCGCCGCGGTGCCGAAACGCGTCTCGCGCCAGCCCAGCGACGACCACGCCAGGAGCGGCCAGATCGCTGTGAGCGGCAGCGCCACGCTGCGCACGCCCGCGAGCGGCACGAACAGGCAGACGAGTGCGAGCGCCAGCGCGCCGGCGTACCACCAGCGGCCCTGTCCCTTGAGGAGCAGCGCCAGTTCGGCGCGCAGCAACGGCGCGAAACGCTCGGAGCGGTGTGCCGGCGTGAGAGAGGCGACGGAGCCATGCGTGCGCGCCGGGGCCGCCGACTCGGTCGCCTCGGCGGCGGGTTCGCCGGCCGCGGGCGCGTGGGCACGCCGCCGCGTGCGCCGTCCGGTCGTGGCTCGCGCCGCATCGAAGCGGTCGAAGAGCGTCGCAGCGAGCACGGTCAGCAGTGCCGCGATGCCCACCCACGCGAGTCGTTGGGCGAGGAGCGCCGGCGTCCAGCGCACGCCCGGGTAGTTGAACGGCGTGTTGGCGCGCGCCTTGGGGCTGAAGTTGATCCCGGCTGTGCGTCCCTTGCCCGGATAGTAGTCGGGATAGGCCCGTGCACAGGCCTGCTCGAGCGACGGCATCACGATGGTCATCCCGACGACATCGCCGATGGGCAGCCGCACATGGGACTCCGGTACCGCCGTGGCCAGCCCCCCCACCCACAGGAAGAAGAACACGACGTTGCCGAGCCCGTCGCGCAGGCGGGGCACGACCTCGAACAGCACGGCCACGGCCGAGACCACCAGCATGGCGGGTGCGGCGAGGAGCACGAACGGCAGCGCGAGCGCCCAGGGATCCACGTGGCGGTCCTCGCCCAGCACCTGCTGCATCACTGCCGCCACGACCAGCATCACGCCCAGCATCGCGAACAGGACCGCGGCGTTGCTGAGCACCTTACCGGCGATGTAGGTC
>Ga0315286_10002361_pt1 | contig 17604 bp, 11 predicted proteins | sample YL17G10_0_MG_FD_205038 | JGI IMG/M metagenome (GOLD analysis project Ga0315286, IMG submission 205038) | Sediment microbial communities from Yellowstone Lake, YNP, Wyoming, USA - YL17G10_0 | ecosystem: Environmental > Aquatic > Freshwater > Lake > Sediment | place: USA: Wyoming | collected...
GCTCTTCATCCGCTGCACGTTGAATCCGTAGCCTGGGTCTATGAGCGCAAGGATGTCCTGAGTACTTTTTTTTGGTTTCTTACGATGTGGGCTTATGTTCGGTATGTCAGACGTCCGAAGATTGTCAACTATCTGCTGATGACCGTATTTCTCGCTCTCGGTTTGATGTCAAAGCCTATGCTGGTTACCCTGCCTTTCGTACTTTTGCTTTTGGATTATTGGCCTTTGGAAAGATTACCCGCAAAGCGTTCGTTGTCTTATCGGCTCATTGAGAAGATTCCGCTATTTGCAATGGTTCTCGCATCGTGCATAATTACTTTCATCAACCAGAAGAGAATCGGAGCGATGTCCCCAATAGAAAACCTTAGCCTTTTTGTTCGCCTGGCTAATGCTTCTATTTCTTATATGCAATATATTATCAAAATGATATGGCCGAGCCGATTGGCCGTATTTTATCCGCACCCTGGCGAAAACGTGTCGCTTTTATACGCCATAATATCAGCAGTTCTTTTGCTGGTCGTGACAATTTTTGTACTTCGGTTCGCCAAAAAACACCAATACCTTGTTACAGGATGGTTCTGGTATTTGGGAACGCTTGTGCCCGTCATAGGCTTTATTCAGGTTGGTGAGCAGGCTATGGCTGATCGTTACAGTTATATTACTCTGACGGGTTTATTTATTATCATCGCATGGGGTCTGCCTGAACTGCTTGGGAACTGGCGACATCGAAAAGTTGTGTTATGGATGTTGTCGCTGATAGTTTTATTCGCATTGACAGTATGTACATATCTTCAGACGCGATACTGGAAAAACACTGTAACACTTGGCCGGCATGCACTGGCAGTAACCGAGAATAACTATAAAGTGCATTTCTTTATGGCAGATATGTTTCTTAAACAGGGTCGCTTCGAGGAAGCAATTTGGCATAACACCGAAGCTCTTCGAATCAAACCTGATTATGCCGACGCTATAAACAAGCTCGGAGTAGCTCTCCAGACGGCAGGAAGGATTGACGAGGCTATCGGCTACTACCGAAGGGCGCTCGATGTAGATCCCTGCTTTGCCCCAGCCAATGCCAATCTTGGTTTTGCCCTCGTAACTAAAGGCAAATTCGCCGAGGCCGTCAGGCACTTCAGAATTGCGCTCGAAACAGTAGATACGTCTGGCATACATAACGAACTCGGTTATGCTCTGCTGAATCTCGGTCAGTTTCAGGAAGCTGCTGCAGAATACCGCAAGGTTCTTTCAGCAATTCCTAACGACCCGGCTGTTTTCAATAAGCTCGGCTATGCCTTGGCGCACGCCGGTAAATTTGACGAAGCAATTTCACTCTACAACAAAGCTCTGCAAATCGAACCTGACCGAGTTGAAACACATTTTAATCTTGGAGTTGCTTTGGCTGGCGGTGGTGAATTTGCAGAAGCAATAAAAGAGTATGAAAAAGTCCTGCTCATCCAGCCGCAAAATGCACTTGTCCACAACGATCTTGGCGTAATACTTTCCCAGCAAGGCGAATTTGATCAGGCCATCGTACATTTTAACAAGGCTCTCCAGATTGACCCCAACTATACAGCCGCAAGAGACAATCTTAACCTTACCTTGGCCCAAAAACAAAATCCCCAGAGCAAAGAAAATACAAAGAAATGATTTTTAAATCTTCCGGCCGCCAATAAAAAAGCCGGCGGATTTATCCGCCGGCTGTATATTTTTTAATTCGTGGCTAATTTAATTTTTATTTTTTCTCTGCGGCCTCTGTGCCCTTGACGGCTTCTTTTTCGATTTTTTCAATTTTTTCAAACCTTACCAGTGCCAGATGGCTTTGGTTATCGGTGCTGATTTGGCCGGTTAATCCTACTTTTTGTCCGTAGTAGTCTGCCAGGTTGGCGTCCGCTGCTTCGCCTTCAGGTTCTGCGTAGCAGATTGGGTTATTGTTGTCGTCGACAATCAGGAATCGTTTGCCTGTTGGCTGGCCTTCATAGATGAGTGATTGTTTGAAGATTCCCATAACAGCGTATTTGCTGATGTCGGAAATGCTTTGTAATTGCTGCTGATGTCCCTCTTCAATTTTTGTTATCTCCTGTTGCAGTTCCGACCTTTGGCCTTCGACTATGCCTTTTGATTCTTTTGCGAGTTCGCACCGCTGGATGTCTTTGAGCAGGTATTTGGCGTAGTCGCCCGCGTTTCCGCTGTTCGGGTCAGCTATCAGTGTTTCGACTTCAGCCTTTATTTTTGTATAATCCTGGCCTTCGAGCGGTTTTTTCTTTTCATCTTCGAATTGTTTTTGCAGTGCGTAATATTGTTCGAGTTGTCGGCTTTTTGTTTCGACTTGTTCTATAATCATTTCTGGTTTGGCAGTGTTTGCATCTTCAGCCGGCAGGATTTTTATATCTATTTCATCTGCGCTGCGGACGTATTTGATATATTGACTGGTTGTCCACAGGCATGCTCCTTCCGGCGGGGCGATTTTGTAATAATCTCCTATCACATCGCCGATGATTCGCACTTTTTGTTTTATTGGAAGAACTATCTGAACGCTGTCGGAGCGCATAGGTTCCATTTCGTCTGACCCTGCATATACGCGGACGTTGTCTGCGTTTACGACTCCGACGCCGGCGTTATTGGGGTCGGTTTGGACATATTGTTTGAAAATCCACGAGAAGCTCCCTTGCGGCGGCAGAATTTTCGACCAGCTGTATTTCTGGTCTACTACGACGACTCTCGTAGGTGCGTTTATTTTACCGCAGCCGTAGTAATTCATTCCCGGCCCTGAGCGGAGGTTGATTTCTATGCCGGTGATTTCGCCGACGTATGGAAATTTGACGTTATTCGGTTCAGGTGCCGGCGGTGGCGTCGGTTGCGGCTGAGCCGATGGATGCTTCGGCTGCCGTGGTGGTTTTTGCGGTTGTTGTGCCTGTGGCGGCGGTGGCGGGTTATCCAGCGCGGCTGGCCTTTTTTCCGCCTCTGCGATGCATAACGAGCCGGTTAATATTATTACTGCTAATAGATAAGCTCTTTTGGTTTTCATATTCTGTCCTTTCCTGACGGTTCAATCCGTTTTTGCTTAATTATCTCAACCCTTTGTTGGTTGTCAAATCTTAATTTTTATCTGTCGCATCGCCTTATTCCTCAAGTCTTTGTATTTCATCGCTGCACATCTTTTTTTGCCCGGCGTCGCTCAGTTTGCCGTAGGCCTTTTTCAGATAATCGAGCGCTTTTGTCTTATCTGGAAGGTATCTTGTGTGGATAATTCCCAGCATAAGTTGCACCTGTTCAAAGTGTTCGGTTCCACTGTAGTAGTGCAGGAATTTTTCATAGGTCTCGGCGGCCTGGCTCCATTTTCCTGCCGACATTAGCTGGTTTGCTATATCGAGCATTGTTTGTCTTGGCAGCGGTTGACCGCCGTTTTCTTTTGCCAGTTCCAGATATAGTTCGGTAGCGGCTGCGAGGTTGCGCTGGTTTATTCGGGTAAGGATTTCCTGCCGCAGCGCCGAAATTTTTTCTTCAGTCTGTTTTTGCGCTTCGGTTTTTACTTCTTTGACCTCTATTTTTTTGCTGAGTCTGCCTGCGAAGGAGTCCCCGTTCTGAGCGATGACGTCCCTGTAAACTCTTCTTTGGTTCCAGCGTCTTATAATGGCCCATAAATCGAAGTCGTCCTCCGGCAGAAGTTTAATCGCCAATAGCAGCAAAATAGCGCCCATTCCGAACGTGTATCCTGCCAGGTGCGCATCGTAGGCGATGTTTGGTGCGGTCCTTGCGATGATGTTATCGATGAAAATCATTTTGAGCAGGATGAGATATATTGCCGGCACCTCCATTGTTCCTACAATGAAGAACCAGTAGACAATGGTTATAAGTGATTGAGGGTAGAGGACCAGGTATGCTCCTGTAACAGCGGCGATAGCTCCGCTTGCGCCGAGTATGGGTGTTGCGGCGCCTGACCCGTGCAGCGGGGCGATGAGTATATGTCCGACCGCGCTGAACACTGCTCCTGCAAGGTAAAAGAGCAGGTATCCGACGTGTCCAAGCCGGTCATTTACGTTATTTCCGAACATATACAGAAAGAACATATTTCCGAAGATATGACCGTAGCTGCCGTGCAGAAATGCGTAAGTTATGAACTGCCACAGGAACGGGTATGCCGGCATAAGCATATATTTTTGTGCCCAGCCGTGCAGCGTTTGCTCGCCGCCGGTGTAGGTTATAAGAAAGATTATCACATTGACAACAATCAATGCGTAATTCATATACGGCGTCCGCCGCGGCCGGATATTTGTCCTGATTGGAAGCAGCATATCCTGTTTTTGTATAAAAAGTCTGGCTAAATTGTTTAGAAAGCAGTATTCTAATGTCAGCCGGCACTTTATACAAGGAATAAAAACGCCGATGAGAAACGGGATTTTTAAAAATCGAATAAAAAAAGTCACAAAATTGCTCAGGGCAAAACGCCTCAATGCCCTGATAGTAACCGCCGGCGCCAATGTCTCGTATTTGAGCGGGTTTTCAGGCGACGACAGCTGGCTGATTTTAACGGCCAAAGATGCCTGCCTTGTTACCGACAGCAGATACACCCTCCAGGCAAAAAGAGAATGTCCTGCTTGCAGGATTTACGAACGCAAAGGCAGGATGACGGAAGCTGTTATCGATATATTGACCCCGCACCTTCAAATATTCAAAATCGAATCGTCTGAAGGTGCGGGGTTGAAAAAAAACCCTGCCGTCAGAGTCGTTGCCGTTGAAGACAAAATTGAATTGTCTATTTTTAATATTTTGCGGAAAAAACTTCGCCGTCTCAAACCTGTAAAAAATCTTGTCGAATCGGTCAGGCAGATAAAAGATAAATCTGAGATTACGGCTATAAAAAAAGCGGTTGAAATTTCAGAAAAAGCACTTACCAAAGTTTTACGGAAAATTCATATCGGCATAAGCGAAACGGCTTTTGCTGCGATGCTCGATTTCGAGATGAAAAAAGCTGGTGCCCAGCCTGCCTTCGAAACCATAGTTGCTTTTGGTCCCAATTCAGCAATGCCTCACCATCGCCCGACAGCCGGGAAACTTAAAAAGGTCGATACGGTTCTTATTGATTTCGGCGCTAAAGTAAATGGCTATTGCTCCGATTTAACTCGATGTTTCGCCGTCGGCAGGGTAAACGATTTTTACAAAAAAGTATATCAGACGGTATTTCAAGCGCAGAGTTCCGCACTTAAAACAGTAAAAGCTGCCGTTAAGGCAAAAAAGCTGGATGCTGCCGTGAAGGAGATTATCAAATCGTCGAGTTTGCCGCCTTTTGGCCACGGCCTCGGCCACGGCGTCGGCCTTGAAGTTCACGAACGGCCGGTTGTTTCTGTTCTTTCAAAAGATATTTTGCAGAAGGGTAGTACCATTACGATTGAACCGGCGGTTTATCTGCCGAACAAATTCGGCATAAGAATAGAGGATGATATTTTGGTTACTAAAACCGGCTGCAAAATTTTAAGTTCACGTCTAAAAACTGATAAAGTCCCGCTGTTGAAAATAAAATAAATTTTAATTCTTCAATTTTAATTTCGACTGGCTGCATGTATCTCTTGGCATTTGTCCCTCCCGTCTTTGAGCATAGATATACTGTTTTTTATCAAATCTGCGCGGCAATTTTTCTCGCCAGACCCTGTGCCTCTTTAATTTTCTGCTGTTGTGTTTCAATTCCCATATCCATTGGTTCTGCCCTGATAAAGGTTATATCTGTAATGCCGACAAATCCGAATATCGTTCGCAGGTATGGCTCTTGAAAATCAAATTTAGCCGCCTGTTCGGAGACATATTCGCCGCCGCGGCTCGTCATAATTATCATCTTTTTATTTTTCACTAACCCTTCAACCCCACTTTGAGTATAGCGGAAAAGGTATTTCGGCTGCACGATGATGTCGATATATTGTTTAAGCATATAGGGAATACTGAAATTCCACATAGGTGTGCTTATAAGATAGCCGTCCGCCGAAAGAAATCTCTCGATATGCCCGATGATATCTTCCCACGCCTCTTTTAATTCGCCATAGAGTTCTTTGCCTCCCAATAGAACGTATTTGCCGTCCACCCTCTTTATGGTCAAAGACGGCAGTTCCTCCTTTGATAAATTCAGTTCCTCTACCACCCAGTTGGGATGTTTGTCTTTAAAGGCCTCCAGGAATGTTTCTGTTACCTGCAGGGTCCTTGACTCTTCGCCTCGAGGCGTTGCGATTATATGCAAAAGCTTTTCCATTGGTTCCCCTTTCCATTATTTTCTGAACAGTTTCACTAATTCTTTATTTATTCTCAAACTGCACCAGTCTTTGCCGCACATAGTACAGTAATCTTCATCTGGTAAAGTTTTACCGGTGCTTTTTATACAGGCCTCGCTGTGGAATTTTTCAGCGGTTTTCGGGTCGATTGCGCTTTCGATATGTTTTTTCCAGTCGAGGGCCGCTCTTGCGATGCTTAATTTTTTGTCTTTTTCTGCGCAGCGAGGGTGTCCTCTTGCGACATCCGCGGCGTGTGCGGCGATTTTAGCGGCTATAACACCTTCTCTTACATCCTGCGCATCAGGCAGGCCGAGATGTTCCTTCGGCGTAACGTAGCACAGAAACGATGCTCCCCAGTATCCTGCTGCGGTGCCTCCGATAGCGCTTGTGATATGGTCGTATCCGGGGGCAATATCCGTTACCAAAGGCCCCAGCACATAGAATGGTGCGCCATGGCAGTATTGCTGCTGGAGTTCCATGTTTTTTTGTATCTGGTCGAACGGAATATGCCCCGGCCCTTCAACCATAACCTGGCAGTTTTTCTCTCTTGCTCGCAGGACGAGTTCGCCGAGCGTTTTCAGTTCCGCGATTTGCGCCTCATCTGTTGCATCGGCGATACATCCCGGCCTCAGTCCGTCGCCGAGCGAAAAGCATACGTCGTATTCTGCCATAATATCGCAAATGTCGTCGAACAGTTCATAAAACGGATTTTGCTTGTTTTTCAAAAGCATCCATTTTGCTGTCAGCGCTCCGCCTCGGCTGACGATTCCGCAGACCCTTTTAGCGGCCATCGGCAGATATTCTCTTAATACCCCTGCGTGAATGGTAAAGAAATCGACTCCCTGTTTCGCCTGCTTTTCTATTGTTTCGAGAATGACTTTGGAATTTATATCTTCTATGGTTCTGCCGATAATCATTTCATAAACCGGCACTGTCCCGAACGGCACAGGGCAGTTTTTTATTAATTTATTTCGGACTTCATCGGGATTTGGTCCGGTGCTCAGGTCCATAACGGTGTCGGTCCCTGCATCGAGAGCGGTTCGAAGTTTTTCGAGTTCATCTTCTATTGATGAGCTTGCGCTGCTCGTCCCGATATTGGCGTTGACTTTTATTGTTACTGCTCTGCCGATGCCGACCGGTTTAAGGTTTTTTTTGATATGGATTATATTGGCCGGTATAACTAATTTTCCTTCGGCGATTTTCTCACGGACTGTCTGCGGAGAAATGTTTTCAGTCTTTGCGACGCTTTTCATTTGGCCTGTTTCTTTGCCGTCGCGCGCCGATTTAATTTGTGTCGTCATTTTATCTCCGAAATAAAAAAGGCCGCCTTGGTAGCAAAGCGACCTTTTTTCGATTACTGCTGTTTTAATCGCTTCCTACGCAGGCATTCCGCCAAGGGCGGATAATCCTGTTCAGGTTCAAAGGGTATATTCTCAGGCCGTCTTTGGCCACCCCTGCATAAAAAGAGTATATTATTGTTTTATTGGCAGGTCAAGATATTTATATTTTCCCTGTAATGGTTTGTTTTGAGCATTTGGTGATTTGAATTTTGAATTTGTTTCGGATTTTGATATTCGGATTTAGGATTTTTAAATCATTTTGTTTCAATTGTTTCAAGTGATTTTTCGTTAATCGGCGGGGGAGTCGGCTTGTGAAAGAGCGCGCCTCTGATGTTTCTTTTTCTTTGTATCTCGGCTTTTTCATTTAAGTACACTTCTGCGAAACGGCCGTCTTTTTCCAGTTTCTTAAGGTCTGTATATGTGGCGATAATCCAGCCGCCCTGTTCATAATTCTGATAGAGCAATGATATGTCATTTATCACCCCGATTGGCTTCCCGAAGTAATAAACCACTCTCAGCGGAACATAGCCATACGCTGTTAATTTGTCCGTTTCCGGGACTTTTTCAGCTACCTGCAGCGCAAAAATTTTAGTGCACTTATTTTTATCGAGAGCATTTATGAAATTGACGCAATATATCATAATCAAAATACAGCATCCTGCAAAGAGAATACCGCATCCCGCAGCCGCTTTCTTTTTTGCGAAGGCCGCCCCGACCCCGCCGGCCAGCACCACTCCTCCGATGCTTAAAGGCATTAGTCTAAGCAGAAATTCCGGTTTGGCCGCCGCCGTATAAATCGTGCCTGCAATGGCGATAATAATTACCAGAACAATGTGGCAGACAAGGAAATTTTTGGCGTATTTCAGTTTGAAAATTTTGCGGACAAAAATCATATCGTCCATTACAACGCCGGTTAAAATAGCAAGTGCCGGCATTGCCGGCAGAATATAATGGTCGCGTTTGCCGCCCGCTAAGGACAGAAATATCAGGTCGGCTATGAACCAAATCCATAAAAACATCATAGTTTTTCGCTTCTGGTCCCAGACTTTGTAAAACGGGGTTATCAGAACAATCGGCACAAAAGCGACCCATGGCGCAATGAAGGAAAACACATAATACAGGTAAAAATAAATCGGATAATTCCCTGAATTATACTCGCCCATAAAACAGTCCACGTACTCTCTTTTCCATATTGTCAGGTCCCAGTTTAGTTTCTGGGCAATAACCAGCGGCCACGGCAGTACAATGGCCAGGAAAACAACCGGCCCTGCCAAAGGCAGCAGCTTTGGCAGAATTTTCCACTCCTTAAACACTGAAACATAGCAGGCCAGCGGAATCATCACCAATGGTAGCGGAATCGGTCCCTTGGCAAGGTTGCCCAGCCCCAGGCTTATCCAGAACACCAGCGCGTATATAATCTGTTTTTTACGGTTTTTCTCATTGGCCGCCGAATAAAAACTCAGGAAGCACAGCATTACAAAAAAGACAAGGGCCATTTCCGGCCGCGCGTTGTGTGAGTATTCAATATAGCCCAGAGAAGTTGCCCATACACATGCGCAAAGCGATGCCGCCCTGAAACCGAACCAGTAATTTACAAAATATATAATCGCCAGCGCCGATAAAACGGCTAAAATAGCGCTTGGTAGTCGGGCGGTAAACTCATCTATATTGCCGGTTATTTTCGCCGAAGCCGCCGCCAGCCAGTAGGACAGGGGGGTTTTATGAATTCTAAGTTGTCCATTGCAGGTAGGTACGACCCAATTGCCGCTCGACAGCATTTCGCGGGCGGTAACCGAAACAAAACATTCATGATGTTCCATCGCAGTCCCGCCGAGAGTCCGGAATGCTGTTGTCGCCGCCAGCAATAATACACAGGCAGCAATCAAAGGTTTATTTTTCCTCCCCTTATCGCCGTTTTCAAAATCTTTCATGTCACAATCTTAAAGATCATTTTGTTCCTATTATTTCCAGCGACCTTTCGATAATCGGCAGGGGGATGACCTTTATTTGTGGGTTTTCGAGTGTTCCTGTCATTTCAACCTTCAGGAATGCCGCGGCAAGGCCCGAGGTAAGAGATTCTATGAAGCTGGGCGGCTCTTCCCTGCCTGCAGCGCTGTATGCCTTGAAGTTGATATTGATTGAATCGCTCGCAGGTTCATACGTTCCTGTTCCTCTCATTGATACCGTAGGACCATATACATCGAAGGTAGTTATATGCACAATTTTGCCCTTTATTACAGCCTGGATTTTTACGTTGTCGAATGCAAGTTCTTTATTCATTGCTTCGTAGATGGCCCTTTGGATTTGCGCAACGATTCCTTTTTGTATTGGTTTTAGTCCTATTGCCTGGGCGATGAGTCTTCCTCTTGCGATTTGAGGTTTTTGGAAATCCCCCTGAATATTCAGTTCGCCGTCTATTAAACCGTTAGTATCTGATACCCCGGCGGTTTGTGGTGAAACGAAGCTTTTGGTATTGACCCCTGCGAGGACCATATTGACTTTGTAATTGGTAAGTTTGCCTTCCTTATCGGTTGCCGCTTCAGCGTCGCCTGTGATTTTTCCGCCGAGGAAATCTCCGATGAAATTTTCCACGACAATTTTTTGTTCGTTGACATCGACGTTTACCGGCACCTTGAGATTTTGAAAGGGTCTGTTTTTCACGGAAGCGTTCTGAACGTTCAAAAGCAGTTGGCAGTTCGTCAATCCGCCTCCGATTTTGTATTGGGCGTCGATGTCGAGTATGGCGTATATATTGCTGACCGGTTTATTTTTCCCGATGGAGCAGTTTTTGAAAAGTGCGGTTCCGTCAAGCAGCAGCGTTTTCTCGTTGGCGTCGTTTTTGTAAAGTTTTATTTTGTCGAAATTAAGGTCGAATTTCCCCGCAGGCGACAATTCCGCGTAATATTTCCCCATCTTTCCAAGAACGCTTGTAAGGCTCTCGTCGAAATTCATTTCGGTAGCGGTTAATTTTAATTCTGCGCCGTTAACATCCTGTTGTGTCATATTTATTTTCCCGTCGAGTCTGATTCTCGGCGTATTTTCATCCGGCTGGATTTTGCCCGCCGGTGATGCCGAAAGCGAGTCGAATTCCAGAATTTGCGGTTTTATGATTATCCTGCCGGTGATGTCTCTCAGCGGCATATTAAGTTTGTTTATAACGGCGGTATCGCTCAGACAGTCGACCGCTACTTCGAATTCCGGGCAATTTATTTTTGCGTTCTTGCCGATGGTGGCGTCGAGATTCACTGTTCCTTTGAACTGGAAATCTTCGAGCAGTTTTGCGCTGTTTTCTCCCAGCACCGTCCGGACGAGATTGCTGTCGAGCATCAGGTCCAGCGTTTTCAGGTGCATACAGTATCCTATGGGTTCTTTTCCCGAGCCTGTCCATATTGTTCCCGCCGCATCGACCGGGCTTTCGTTAAAGTCGGCCTTAAAACTTTCTATTTCGAGCGTCGACGGTGTAAGATTTGCGTCGAGTGTAATATTCCTTAAAGGCTGCGGCAGCAGGGGGTGGCTTATCTGCTCTCCTTTTATATTGAGTTTTGCCAGGTAATCTACGGGCATTTCATTGTTGTCGACCGAGAAAATATGAATGTCCGCGTCGCCCTTTATCTGCCGCATATCGAAATTGCTGAAGAATTTTTTCTGTTCCTGTGGAAATGCGTTTATAAGTTCGTTGTCGACAGCCACGTTGTCGGCCTGGATTTGAAAATCGTAATCCGGTATGAGCGTATCTGCCTTTGTAATTCGTCCCTCCATTTTGATGGTTCCCCCGTTTCGCCGGCTCAGAATATTTTTAAGTTCTATTAAATCGCCGTTGAGGGCGATTTTTCCCGTAATGTCTTTTACAGGATAAGGAAAGTACTGGCACATAATTGATACGTTGAGCAAATCGCCGTATATTTCCATTTTTCTGATATCCGGCGGCTTGGCCGTAAATATGAAATCTCCCGAAACCACTCCTGCCGGTGCGAAGATATACCACAGCCTTTTATGATGTTCGAGCAGTGCCGCGTAAAGGTCATCGTCGAGAATCATATGGTTGCTCGACAGGACTATTCGGCTGTCCATTGTTTCGCCGAATCCGCCGCAGTAGCCGTTCATTGTGATAGGGACTTTGCCGTGTGCCGCCTTGACGTCTTTCATCGTCATGCTGTTTTCAGTAACATCGATTTTTCCCGCCAGGTGTTCGACAAGGTATGGAAACTGAAAGTATTGGATGGAAATATCTTTGCAGCCCAGGTATCCTTTGCACTGCGTTTTGGCAATCTGTTTTGCTTGTCCCGTCAGTATCACGTCAATGTCCAGCAGTCCCTGCGGGTTGAAGTAGTCGAAAAATACCTGCAGCATCGGAATAAATTTTTCAAAAATTCTGCTCCCGGTTGCAAAAGTGTTGTTCGCAGGTTCGTATTGAACGGTCAGGTCTTTTACTTTAACGCCGAATACAAACGCGGGGTCGTTTTGTAAATCTTTTATTATCCCGTTGACGTCTATTACGGTTTGCGGCCCGATGACAAAGCGAGTGCTCTCGAAAATTATATTTTCTTTATCCGCCGTGATTTTCGAATTGAAGCTGTTCAGGTTGCATTTGCTTCCGAACAGGTTTAAATCGAGCAGCGGCAGCCTGCCGTCGACCCGGATTTGTGATTTTCCGCCTTCTGTCCACGTGACGAGTATTCTGTCGCCGCTTTTTTCCGTCGCGCCGTCTTCCGCTATGGTCAGGGTATTCAAGTCGTTCTTGTGGTCTGTTTTTATATCGCCGTTGCGGATTCGGCACGCGATGCTTGCGATTTCCTGTCCGTTGTTTACTTGTGTAAATTTTATTTCCCCTCGTTTAAATCTCAGTTCCGGCAGTTCGGCTTTCTTTCTTCCCGCCGCAGGCGGTTTCAGGGCCAGGATGTTCCACTGTTTTACATCGTTGTTGTATTGTATATTGAAGATAAAATCCTCAATCCTGAGGCGTTTTAATTGCGGTTTGAATTTAAGAATGCTCATCGGTGAAAAATAGGCGTAGATGTTCCTGGCGCTCAGGATAGCGTTATCCGGCGTCTGTTTGACTAATGGTCCGATTCGTATATTTTCAAGTTCGACTTTTCCGCTAAGGTTGAATCTTACATTTTCGATATCGACTCTGGCTCCGGTCATTTCCTTGATTTGGTTGAGAGCTATGGGTTTCAGCAGGTTTCCGCCCCAGTTATAAAGGCACCACAGGATAACGACCGCGATAATTATTACAATCCAGCGTATGATTTTTTTATCTCTTGTCACGATACCCCTTTTCCAGCAGGGAATTTATGAAAACAAAATCCGGCCTTGCCGGTTCCTCAATTTATATTTTATATTTTTGATTTTTTATCTTCTTTAATCGCTTTATCTGCTATGTCTTTTCGCCAATATGCCTTTTCGAATTTTATTTTTTCAACGCCCGTGTATGCTTTTTTCTGCGCATCGCCGATTGTATTTCCCAGTGCCGTTACTCCCAGCACTCTTCCGCCGGCCGTGACAATTTTCCCGTCTTTTGTTGCGGTTCCCGCGTGGAACACGATAACGTCCTCGACTTTTTCTGCCTCGTCTATGCCCGTTATGACTTTTCCTTTCTCATATTCGTCCGGGTATCCTCCGGACGCCATAACCACGCACACTGCTGCCCGGCTGTCCCATTCGAGTGTGATTTTATTGAGCCTTCCGTCGCAGGTCGCCAGCATTGCTTCGAGCAAATCGCTTTTGAGTCTCGCGAGAATCGGCTGTGTTTCCGGGTCTCCGAATCGCACGTTGAATTCCAGCACTCGCGGCCCGCCCTGTGTAATCATAATTCCCGCGTAAAGAATCCCCTTGTAAGGCGTTCCGTTTTTGTTCATCCCGTCGACAATGGGCACGAATATTTCCCGTATAATCTGGGTCATGATTTTTTCCGTAACGACCGGCGCCGGGCTATACGCCCCCATACCGCCGGTGTTCGGCCCCGTATCGCCGTCTCCGATTGCCTTATGGTCCTGCGAGCTTTCCAGCACATATATATTTCTTCCGTCCACAAAGGCCAGTATTGATGCTTCCTGTCCCAGCAATTTGTCTTCGACAATGATTTTTTCGCCCGCGCTGCCGAATATCTTGTCTCGCATTATTCTTTCAGCAGCCAAAATTCCCTCGGCCGGCTCATCGCAGACGAACACTCCTTTTCCTTTTGCCAGTCCCGCCGCCTTGACGACAACCGCTTCGTCTCTGCTTGCGATGTATGCCTTGGCGTCATGGAAGTTATCGAACGTTCTGCCTTCTGCCGTTGGAATTGCGTTGGCCTTTATTATTTGTTTTGCGAACGCCTTGTCCGCTTCGAGCTGGGCCGCCGCTCCGCTCGGCCCGAATGCCTTTATCCCTGCCGCCTCGAACCTATCGACGATTCCCGCCGCCAGCGGGTCTTCAGGCCCTATGACGGCAAGCCCGATTTTATTGTCTTTCGAAAAGGACAGGAGCTTATCGTAATCTTCGGCCTTGATATCGATATTTGTGCCGCAATTAGCGGTCCCCGGATTGCCGGGCGCGATGAAAAGCTTCTTTATTTGCCTCGATTGTGCCAGCTTCCATGCAATCGCGTGCTCTCTGCCGCCGTTTCCTATCAGCAATACATTCATTTTACCTCGCCTGTAAAGAGCGGTATTTTCCCTTATTTTGGGCCTAATTTACCACAGCGCCTCGTCCTTCACAAGCTTTCTTTGCTCTTTTTGCCGGCAAAATTTACTTGCATAATAAGTATCTTTTGTTATAATAATTGGTTCTATAAATTTATCCGCCGCAGGCGGATTTGTTTAATGGAGAAACGATTATGAATAACAGGTTTTGTAATTTTATGATTTTTGTTTTAGTTTCACTGTTTCTGGTTTTTCCCTGTCACTCCCAGGCGAAGCGTTCTAAGCCGGCCGCTAAATCTGCCCCCGGCTCGTCGGAAAAAGTTGCGGTTAAAGAGCCGAACGTCTCCGGCCCTACGCCTCGCATAAAGTTTGACAAGACAGTTCACGATTTTTGCGAAATATCACCCGACAGCATAAACACCTGCACGTTTGATTTTACAAATACCGGCCAAGGCTCATTGCAGATTACGCAGACTCGCGGCACCTGCAAGTGTACGATACCGGATTTGGCCAAGAAGGACTACGCCCCCGGCGAATCAGGTCAATTAAGCATCCAGTTTCACGCCCCGGCCTTTACAGGCCCCACGTCGCAGAACATAATTGTTTCTTCGAATGACCCTGAAAATCCCAGGGTCGAGCTTACCGTCAAGGCCGACGTTAAGTCTAAAGTTCAAGTAACTCCTGATACAATGACCCTTTCGATTGTCGACGCCAACAATGCCGGCGCAGTTCCGATAACCCTGAAGAGTCTTGACAATGAGCCGTTTGCGATTACCGGCGTTAATAACGAAGGTAGTGTCATTACGGTGGATTTTGACCCCAACAAGGTCTCGGACACGCATACCGTCTATCCCAAGGTGAACATTGAAAAGCTCCGCCAGTATCTTGGCGGCTATATCGTTTTTAATATTAATCATCCTTCCAGCAGGACTGTCAGGGTTGCCTTTAATTGTTTGAAGGAGTTTGATGCTTCACCTGCCGTGATGATTATCCGCGATGCGGCCGTCGGCCGGGTGGAAAATCGCACCATATATCTTACGAGCAATTACAATCAGCCTATTGAGCTTGAGTCGATTACTTCCGACAAGGGCATTGTCAAGGTTACCTCTCAGGAGCAGACGGAAAATCGTTTTAAGATAGATGTCCAGCTAACCCCGCCTCCTAAGGAAGGCGCCTCGCGGACCTTTTCAGATGCCCTGCACATAAAGATTAAGAATAAAGAGCAAATCGATGTTCCCTGCCGCGGCTTTTACAAATTAGGCCAATAATTGTTGTTTAACCCCCGGTTCCACCGGGGTTTTTTTTAACTGAACTAATGGCAGGCACATCAGGGAATAAACTCGAATGCAAAAGCCGGTGATTAAGATACTGTGGGTGGAAGACAACATAGCCGATGTCCTCCTCGTTAAGGAAGCCTTTGAGCAGGCCGGCGTCACCCACCATCTCAATGTGGTTAATGACGGCGTGGATGCGCTCAATTTCCTTTTCCGCCGCGGCCGGCATACTCACGCCTCTCGCCCGGACCTTATCATCCTCGACCTGAACCTGCCGCAAAAGAGCGGTCGTGAAGTCATCGCGGATATCAGGGCCGATTCCGCACTGTCCGGGATACCTCTGGTTGTGCTGACCACTTCGAGCAATGACCGGGACGTCCTCGATGGTTTCAACCCCAAGCGTTGCCTTTACCTCGTCAAGCCGTTAACCTTTCAGGAGCTTGTCGATGTGGCAAAACAAATCCAGGACTTCTGGTTATCACTTACCAGTGGTTAGCCCCCGGACCGGAGTTTACCCCTGCGCAGGCAGGGGCCGCCGGATTTACTTCATCATTCAATATTCGATATTTATCCCCTGCTCTCTGCCTTCATGGCTATCTTCCTTTACACGAAACAGATTATAAGTCTTAGGGTTTGACTGCTGAGATTGTCTTTTTCTGGCAACTAATCCAGACCATCTGTGCTGCATACACAATAACTGTTGCAAGAGTAAAGTAGGCACCAATCTGCCAATCTCCCCAAAAAGCAATCAGGCAGAATATGGTATTACCAAGATAAGCAGTCTGCATCAGCATAATTGGACTGAGATTTTTGAACTCGCCAAGTCTGTAATTTCTGATTACAAGAAAAATACCTGCTATTAAAGAGCTTAAAGAGCTTGCTAATATAATAACTTCCATCATCGCTTCAGAATTAAATGTTCTAAAGTCCTTAATTACATATGCCATCCTTGAAAAGTCCGTCCAAATTACAACTGCCATCATTGACAAGCCAATTAAATATGTGATTATCTGTTCTAATAGAGATGACCGACCTGTGAGATTCCAGCGAATTACTGAAGCAGAAATAACAACAGATAACAGAAATGGAGCCCCTAAAATACAAAGGTATTTGTCGAATGCAGCCTTAAAGGGAGAAACATCGTGTGTAAAGCTCAGGAATATCGAAGCTATCCCCGACAGTCCTGCTATGGTTAGAAACCACTGTATCGGTGAACGGCACAAGATTGACATTTTTGCCTCTCATTCAGCTCATAAAACTATTTGAAACCAAACTTCTGCAATACAGAGTACTGCAATATAAGATGCCACTTCTATTCTTCTTTTATACCTCTACTGTCTTCAATCCTCCGGAAGTCGCCAAATCGTAGCAGGAACATTTTATCTTGTCAACCCCGCACCATTTTTTATTCAATAATTCTCCGGTGCGGGGTCAACAAGTCCTTCGCAGCGATGACTTGGTTGGGTGCAGGCCTTAACTTACGGAAGCATAACCTGGTCAACTTCGTCATAACCTGCGAACGCCGCACCGAAATCGACAGTTTCGCCAGAGCCGAAGTTAATCGTCGTGTTCTTTATCGTCAGCGTGAAAGAACACAAATTGAAGTTAAACGTGGCATCGGCAGTACCGCCTTCATTTGCGTCGGCTTTTGAACAGCTAAATTTTCCCTTCCCTGCCTTGAGATCGTCCTTTGATATAGTAAACTTCTGTGTGCCCAAAGTGATAACAAGGTCTTCACTGACCATATTCGCATCTGTATTTTCAACAGCGAACTCGCCTTTGACCGACAGTTGGTCGGCGTTGAGTTTTTTATTGTTTTGCGTAACTTGGCACTTATCGACTCTCAGAACATCCTTGACTCCCATCATCAGCAAAATCGGTATCGGCACCCTCGGGCCGTTGACTATTGTCTCGTTGACTTCGGCTGCGCCGGCGTAATCCCCAATTTCAATCCTAACACTCAACGGACAGTCCAGACCCGACAGGTCAACTTTACTTGCTGAAAATGCGAATTTACGGGTTTTCACATCATATGCGAAAGACTTCCTTAGTTTATTTTCGGTCCCTGAATAACTGTACGTGCCATTTTTAACCTTAAAGGTCTTGCCGTTGA
>Ga0315286_10002362_pt1 | contig 17603 bp, 16 predicted proteins | sample YL17G10_0_MG_FD_205038 | JGI IMG/M metagenome (GOLD analysis project Ga0315286, IMG submission 205038) | Sediment microbial communities from Yellowstone Lake, YNP, Wyoming, USA - YL17G10_0 | ecosystem: Environmental > Aquatic > Freshwater > Lake > Sediment | place: USA: Wyoming | collected...
ATGCGCATGATCGTGACGCCGGTTGTCAGGTCGCCGGCCAGGATCGCAGCCGGGATGGGCGCTGCCCCGCGGTAACGAGGCAGCAGCGAGGCGTGGACGTTCAGACAACCGTGGGCAGGGAGTTCCAGCAGCGCCGGCTGCAAGATCTGCCCAAAGGCGGCCACCACGATCACGTCGGGTCGCATGGTTGCCAGCCAGTCCCGTGCCTCGGGCGAGCGGAGCTTGGGAGGCTGCAAGATCGGCAGCCCTCGGGCCACGGCCGCCTCCTTCACCGGCGATGGACTCACGTTTCGCCCGCGTCCCGCCGGCCGGTCTGGCTGGGTGACAATGCCCACCACCTGATGGTGCTCCAGGAGTGCCACCAGACTGGGCACGGCAAAATGGGGCGTTCCCATGAAAATCACTCGAGCCTTCGATTCCACCTCACGATCTCCCTCCCCGATTGTATCACATCTGAGAAAGGGAAACAAACAGTCTAATTCATTCGGTCTGGTTTGACTTTTCGCCGCGACGCTGTTACAATGGGGCAGGCTCGGTTCTGGACGCCGGGCCAAATCCAGGGTCCATGTAAAGGAGGAAAGAATGGCAGAGCAGGTTCCCGTTCCGCCCGCTGTCGACATCACCGACAATGACCGGCTCATGGCTGCGTTGTCCTACCCCATCCCGTTGGTGGCCATCGTCATCCTGCTGGTCGAGAACATGAAGGCCCGGCCCTTCCAGAAGTACCATGCCGTGCAGGCGTTGGCCGCCAACGTCGTGCTGTGGCTGGTGATCACGATTCTGGGTTGCATTCTCGGTGTCATCACCGCAGTTATCGGCGGCCTGTGCGGCCTTGGCCCAGGCATCCTGTGGTTCGTCACCCTCTACTGGGCATACCAGGCCTATCAAGGCCAGTACTCTGAGATCCGGTGGCTGACGGAATTCCTGAAGCGCCAAAAGTGGCTGTAGGCCCATCCTGAGGTCCTTCCCACCAGAGCGAGGAGAGGAATCGACTCGCTCTTGCTTTTTCGTGGCCGTCTGTTGCCAGGAGACCCGAGCTTGCCTTTACCGTCCAAACGATGGGAGATCGCCACGCCGGTTAGCGAACAGGATCAGGCTCGCCTTCCCGGTCGGCCGCCCCTCCTCGCGCAGTTGCTCCACAGCCGGGGAATCCACAGCCCGGAGGCGGCTGGCGCCTTTCTGGACAGTCGCGTCACCGGGCACAGCCCCTTCCGCTTGAAGGGCATGGACGCGGCCGTGACTCGCCTGCGGCAGGCCCTCCGTCGAGACGAACCGATTTCGGTTTACGGCGACTTTGACACCGACGGGGTGACGGCCACGGTGCTGCTGGTGCAGGTTCTGTCGGCCCTGGGCGCCCGCGTGGAGCCGTACATCCCCCACCGGGTGGACGAAGGCTATGGGCTAAACTTGGAGGCGCTGCGGCACCTGTACCGCAAGGGGATACGCCTGGTCGTCACGGTGGATTGCGGGGTCCGCTCGATAGACGAGGTAAGGCAGGCCCGCCATGGACTGGACCTGATCCTCACCGACCACCATGCCCCGGGCAAAGAGCTGCCCCCCGCCGTGGCGATCCTTAACCCCAAGCAACCGGACTGCCGCTACCCGTTCAAAGGGTTAGCCGGGGTGGGGTTGGCCTTCAAGCTGGCCCAGGCCTTGCTCCGCGTGGAGGGGCAGATGGGAGGGACGGGCGCTGTGACCGAAGAGTCGCTGCTCGACCTGGTGGCGTTGGGCACCGTGGCCGATTTGGCACCTTTGCTCGACGAGAATCGGGTCCTGGTGCGGCGTGGGCTGGAAGGGCTGAACGGGGCGTCCAGGCCGGGCGTCGAGGCGCTCATGGCTGGCGTTGGCCTGCGCCGAGGCGACGTGGATACCACGGCCATCGGCTTCCGCCTGGGGCCTCGTCTCAATGCCGCCGGACGCCTGGACACGGCCATGCTTGCCTACCGGCTCCTGACCAGCGTCGACCCGTTGGAGACCAAGGACCTGGCCGATCGACTGGGCGAGCTCAACCGCCGCCGCCAGGAGCTTACCGAGCAGACCGTCGCCGCCGCCGAGGCCCAGGTCTTGGCCGACCGCCCCGACGCCTACCTCTTACTGGCAGCGAGCGCAGAGTTCCTGCCGGGCATCGTCGGGCTGGCAGCCAGCCGCCTGGCCGAGGCGTACTACCGCCCAAGCGTCGTCGTCGAAGTGGGTGAGGGGGAGAGCCGAGGCTCGTGCCGCTCCATCCCCGAGTTCAACATCACTGCCGCATTGGACCAGTGTGCCGATCTGCTGATCCGCTATGGCGGCCACGCCGCTGCTGCCGGCTTTACCATCGCCACAGAAAAGCTGCAAACGCTCCAAAGGCGACTGCAGGCCATCGCCGCCGAGGAGCTTGCCGGCCTGGAATTGCGCCCCACGTTACAGATCGACGCCGAGGTTCCATTGGAGGACGTAGATTGGGCCACTCATGCCCTGCTGCGCCAGATGGAACCGTGTGGGATGGACAATCCCCAGCCGGTGCTCCTGAGCCGGGGCGTACAGGTGCGCGACGCGCGAGCCATGGGCAGCGAGCAAAAGCACCTCCGGCTCACCTTGCGCGATGAGCGTGGCGTGGCCTGGGACGCCGTCTTTTTTCGCCAGGGGCATCTCTCCGGCCAGGTACCGGGCCAGGTGGACGTGGCGTACACGTTGGATGTGAACGTCTGGAACGGCGAAAAGCTGCTCCAGCTCAACGTGCAGGACCTGCAGGAGGCAGGTAAGCCCTTCTTGACATTCGTTTAGCAGTATTGTGGTCTTCAAGACACTATTTGGAAAGTGAGACAGAAGCTGTGGCAGGCTGATGGAAGCCAAAGCAGTGAAAGTAAGCAGACGGTCTGGATATCCTGGTCCTTTCCGGTTTTCTAGAGGCAAGCTAAAATGCTGATCACGCATGGCGCTCTTGTAACCATGGGCGCGCCCAACCAGGTGATCCCCGACGGCGCGCTGTACATCGATGGCGAGCGGATCGCCGACCTGGGCTCCAGCGCAGAACTGGAGATGCGCTACCCAAACGCAGAGCGGCTGGATGCGCGGGGATGTCTGGTAATGCCCGGGCTCATCTGCGCCCACACCCACTTCTACGGCGCGTTCGCGCGCGGGATGGCCCTACCGGGCGAGCCAGCGGCCAACTTTACCGAGATCCTGGAAAAGCTGTGGTGGCGGTTGGACAAGGCCCTGTGGATTGAAGACGTGCGGTCCAGCGCCGGGGTCTGCCTGGTAGACGCCATCCGCCATGGGACCACGACGCTCATCGACCACCACGCCAGCCAGCATGCCATCGAGGGCAGCCTGGACGAAATCGCTGCCACGGTGGACCAGGCCGGAGTGCGGGGCTGCCTGTGTTACGAAGTGACCGACCGGGATGGCGAAAAGGCAACGCAGGCAGGCATCGAGGAAAATGGACGCTTTATCCGGCAGGCCCAGGCCCGGCAACGTCAGGGCAACAACCGCATCGCGGCGACTTTTGGCCTGCACGCGTCGCTGACCCTCTCGGACAAGACGCTGGACAGGTGTGCCGAAGCGGCCCGGGGGTTGGGCAGCGGCTTTCACCTGCACGTAGCCGAGGACCAGGCCGATGTGCGCGACAGCCTGCAGAAAAGTGGCCTGCGCGTGGTAGAACGCCTGAAAAAGGCGGGGGTGCTGGGACCGTCGACCTTGGCCGCGCATTGCATCCACGTGGACCGCATCGAGACGGAAATCCTGCTCGACAGCGGGACGATGGTGGTCCATAATCCGCGCTCGAACATGAACAACGCCGTGGGTACCGCCGACCTGCCCTGGATGCTCCACCTCGGCATCCCGGTGGGCCTGGGCAACGACGGCTTTTCCAACAACATGTTCACCGAAATGGCCGCTGCTTACCTGGTCCACAAGCAAGCGTCGGGAGACCCGCGCACCCTGCCTGCCGGCCAGGTGGTCCGGATGACCTGGGAGCACAACGCACGCATCGCCCGAGCGTTCTTCCCTGCGCTGGGATCGAGCTTTGGTCAGTTGGCCAAGGGGGCACCGGCTGACGTCATCGTGGTAGAGTATGACCCACCCACGCCACTGACGGCCGGGAACCTCCCCTGGCACATCGTTTTTGGCATAGACGGCACCGCTGTGGACACGACCATCGTCGCCGGCAAAACGCTAATGCGCCACGGCAAACTGCTAACCCTCGACGAAGCTGCGATCATGGCTCGGGCACGCGAGCTGGCAGGCAAGCTGTGGCAAAGGATCTAATGCCCATCACCTTACGCAAGAACCGGCAGAGGGCCTTCTGGTCCCTCGTCATTGCCTTCTGTGGCCTGGCTGTCAGTGGTTTGTTTCTGTTCCTGGGGCTACAGCCGGGCCGCCCCGGCGTCGGTTGGACTATGGTTCTCTTTGGCCTATTGGGACTGGTGGCCTTTAGCGGATATGCGGCCATGGTCATCCGCACCATGCGTTCGCCGTGGCATTTGGCCGTCAGCCCGTCGCATCTGGCCCTGTACACGCCCACCTACGACCTGAAAGTGCGGTGGGAGCGCGTGGCCGGCATTGCCGTGGCCGAGGTGAACCGGCGACCGGGCTGCGTCCTGGTGTTCGACGACGTGACGGCCGTGGTGCAGAGCGCGACCTTTCACGGCGTGCCTGCTCCGCCGGATGCGGTAACCAATGCTACCCGAATGCAGGCACGCATGCAGGAGAACTTGAAGGCCGGAGGGTATCACCTGGGCATCCCTGGACGGATCCTGGAACTGGGGCCAGAGGCGCTGGCGGAGCTTCTGACCCGGGGCCGAACGGGCGAGTTGTGGCAGGAGAAGAGCTCATGAGAGGATTCTGGACACGTTTGAGCACGCCCGTCAAGATCGGGTTGGTTCTGGGATTGATTGGGGCCATCCTCACTGTAGTGGGGGTATTCAAGGGTGGCTTTGCGCCCCTCACTGTGCGATCGGTTTTGTTGGGCATCCTCATCGGCGGTGGAGCGTGGGGCGTGGTGAGTTGGGCCATTGCTGCCGCGGCGTCCGACGCGATGGAAGGCGATTCCCTGGAAGACGAAGGACCGAGACCGGACGGCGGCTTGGAGAACCAGCGATGAAGGTTGCGCTGCTTTCCGACATCCACGAGAACTATCACAATCTGCTCAAGGCTCTCGATGCCATGCGGGAGAGAGGGGTCGAGCGGATCCTGTGTCTGGGGGACCTGATGAACTCCGGGATCGCGCTCGTCCTGGCCAAATCTGGGATTCCAGTTTTTTGCGTCTGGGGAAACAACGATGGCGACAAGCACGATATCGTCACCGTGGCTGCGTCCGCCGGAAGCGGCTTGACGATGGGGGCGCAGACCTATGCCTTCGTGGAAATCGAAGCCAGAAAGCTCTTTCTGACCCACTACCCCGACCTGGCCGGCCCCATGGCCCGGCTACAGGAATTCGACGCCGTGTTCTATGGGCATGATCACATAAAGCGACAGGAACAGGTCGGCCTGTGCCTTCTGGTCAATCCTGGTGAGATTTCGGCGCACAAGACGGGGCAGGCGACCTTTGCCATCTATGACACGGAGACGAACGGGGTAGATTTCTTTGCCGTCCCAGACGCGCTCTCTTTGAGGACCGACTATGTGGTCGAACACGTCTCGTGGATAGCTCTGAACCGGCCCGACTGAACCCCGTTCCCACACCGCTATGTTTCGTTGCTGACCCGATAGTCCAGCACGATCACCTGGGTCTCTTCGGGCAATCCCGATCGGGTGACCGAGAGCTCGGCTTGGGGGGAGATGGGGGCCAGCCCCATCTCCTTGAGGAATTTGTCCAGGCCTTCCAGCCGGGCCTTTTCCACGGGCGTTTTATAGTGCATGGGGATGACCACCCGGGGCTCGATCAGGCTGATCACCTCGGCTGCCTTGGAGATATCCAGCGTGTGCACCCCACCCACGGGGATGAGCAGCACGTCGGCGTCGCTCAGTGCTTCCACCTGTTTCTGGTCGGGCACGTGGCCCAGGTCACCCAGGTGGCAGACCGTCAATCCGTCAAAGTCGAAAAGAAAGACAGTATTGATCCCCCGGGCAGCACCCCGGCGACCATCGTGGTAGGTTGCGATGCCGGTGATGAACACGCCCTTGACCTCATACTCCCCCGGCCGATCGAAGAAGCGTGGGCTGCTGCGGAACCCCACGCGGTTGTTGTGCCCGGGATGGTCATGGCTGATGGTCACCACGTCGGCTCGGATGCGCGGGCGGTTATAGCCCAGGTCATCGGAAAAGGGATCGGTGACGATCACCACGCCGCGGTCGCTCAAACGAAAACAGGCGTGTCCAAACCAGGTTATGTCCATGGTCGAATCTCCCAGAGAACGTCGCTTCCCAGCAATTATACTTCACATTCTGGCAGAATGACGAATGACGGAGGACGAAAGACGAAGGCTATCTCAACAAGAACACGACGGTGACGGTGAACAGCAGCAGCGCCGCTGCCGGCACCAAACGCCGGTAGACCCCCCCCCACGAGGCTCTGAAATAGGCGCGGCTCAGCGTCAGGCACAGGTGCACGGGCGACAGGACCAATCCCGCATAGCCCCCGGCATAGGCCAACAGGCTATAGCCAGAACCGATCAGGTCAGGCGGGCACAGCGGCAGGACGATGGGCAGGCCGATGGCAAAGGCGGTCACGGCCAACCCTGTCAGCAGCCCGGCCACCAGGGGAACGGCAAACACCACGATGGGCACCGGGATGCCCAGGTCCGAGAACGCGCGCGACGCCACCTCGATCACTCCGCTCGTGTTCAGAATGCGCTGAAAGATCATCGTCCCGACGATGATCGGCACGATGTCAAACGGCATCTTTTTCAGCATGCTCCAGAGCTGGCGTGGGCCCAGGCGATGCGCCCCGATCAGTGCGGCGATCGTCAACACCAGGGAAAGGAGCAGATCCAGGTGCAGCGCGAGGGAGAGGACTAGCACCAGGGCGATGGGCCAGATGCTCTTGAGCAACAGGACCAGTGTTTGCTTGCGGTCGGATCGGTTGCCATCGGTTGAGTGGTCTCGCCGGATGCCAAGAAGTCCGAACACGATCCCACCTACCAGGGCAGCCAGCAAGAGGGGCCAGTTGCTCACGGCCAGGTCCCGTGCGGGCACCCCCATCAGGCCGGCAGCCAAGACGAGTGAGGGATAGAGGGGGAAAGCGGTTTCGCATGCATGGCGGAACCAGTAGTTGACGAATGTCTTGCGCTCGCGGCTGAGGTTCAGGTCCTGGCTGGCTTCTTCGACCATGGGCGCGGAGAACATGGCCCCGCCGACCATGGGCAGCAGTCCAATGAGCAGGGGGATCAGCGCCAGCAGCCAGCGCCGATCCACAAACAGGTCCCTCAGCGAACGCACCAACCCTTCCAGTTGGAGAGTGCTGCGCAGGATCTCGCCCATGAAGGTAATGAGCAAGACAATGCCCACCAGGCGAAGGGTGGTCGCGTCCACCGTTGCGGCCAACGCGTCGAGGCCCAGGTCCTTCGGGGCGCGGCCAAAAAGCAGGCCGGCCGCGCCCGCAGCCAACAACAGGGTCAGCCCCAGGTTCCAGCGGAACCGGAGCAGGACGATGATCAGGGCCAGAACCCCAACCAGTTTGAGGATGTCGAACACGTCACGACCCTGCCATGGCTGCGATGACCTGTTCCAGGTCTCGAACCGCTTCGTCGAGTTCGTCGACCAGGGGATGGGCCCCCAACCGCTCGCGGGCCAGGGCAGCGACACTCCGGAAATACCACAGGGATTGCTCTGGGCCGCGCGAATACTCTTCCCAGGCCGAGGGACCGTGGTGGAGGATGTGCTCCACCAGCGAGCGGGCATTGTGCAGCACATCCGCAGCCTTGACGGCCACCGCTTCAGAGCTTGCGTGCCGCAGCTTGTCCAGGGCCTCGGCTTTGCGCACCTCCCACGAGCGTTTGACACCGTTCTCTCGCTTTTGTTCGCTTAGGGCAGTCACCATCTCGGCCACGGCCGGGCCAAAGTCCGCTTCCAGGAGCGCCAGGGGAACGTCTTGGTCTTCGACCACGTCGTGCAGCAGGCCGGCAATGGCTACGTCTTCCGAAAAACCCGAGCGGAGCAGGATCACAGACACGTGAACTGGATGTGTCAGGAAAGGGATACCATTGCCCTTCCGCGACTGAGTGCGGTGAGCGTGGGCGGCCAGGCTCAGGGCCACGCCGTAGCGTCTAGAATAGGCTGCCATGAATCCTCCAGCAAACATGAAGATGGGCAAATGTGCAAACTGGTCATTTGCACATTTGCCCATTTGCGGTTTCTGATTATAGCACCGGCCGGAGGAAAGCGCAAACAGATCACATCTAGCGGGGCACCCACTTGACGGCATCGAACGCAATCAGCCGCGACACGTACGGCTCGTAAGTGACGTCGGCCAGCGAAACATAGTCGTTGCTATTGCCCTGGAAGCGATGGGTCCCCAGCGAGACCCAGCGATCGCCATTTGCGGACTGGCTCACGACGCGCAACGTAAGCCCGTCGGCGTGCGAGACCCAGTAGCGGGCCTTGGCTGTCGTGGTGTATCGATCTGGAATGTAGACGAACACCTCGTAGCGCCGGGCGGTCAGCTTGGGATACCACCGGGCCCAGTTGTAGTTGGGACGGGCATAGTCGTTGTTCTGGGTCCAGTACAAACGTCCGTTATAGCCTTCGTTGGCAACGTGCCAGCCAGCCCGAGAACCGCCCTTGACAAAGCCTGCATCCTTGTCATCCACGATCACCGCGCCTGGCGGCGCTGGGGACGGACGGTCCGGGATCCAGGCCATTCTTGCGACAGCTTCACCATAGTCCTCGTAATACTCCATCTTGATGAGAACGCTGCCCCCCGCTACGTAGATGGTCCCGGTGTGCGTTGTTTCGTCCTGATCTTTCCAGGCGTCGATCAGCAAGTGCCCATTCACCCACAGACGAACGCCGTCGTCCACGGTCACGGTGAAGCGATAGGAGTCGGCCGTGAGGTTCAGCGTCCGGGTCCAGCGTACCGAGAACAGGTCGGGGTTGATAACACCCGGAGCCGGTGAGCCAGCGCCCCAGTCGAAGGCGATCTCGGCATCGTTCCGCACCAGGGCGGGCGAACCGCTGAGCGAGATGTTGTTGAAATACTCGCCTCGCCAGTTGGTGATCGGGGTCACCGGCGCCCAGGAGACCCTGGCAACCGCCACGCCCTCATGTTCGTAGTATTCGACCTGGACCCAATGGTGCCCGGCGCTCAGGGCCTTGTCGACAGACACCGTCTTGGCCCCATGATCGTACCACTCGGCGATGATCGGGCTGCCGTCCACCAGCACCCGAATGCCGTCGTCGCTCGTGGCAGTAAAGCGATAGGTGCCCGCAGCCAGGTCCAGATAGCGGGTCCATCGGGCCGAGAACCCATCGGCGACCACGGCAGGGCCGGGCGAACCAAAGCCCCAATCGTAGTCAAGCTGCTCTTCGCTGCGCTGGAGTATAGGGTCACCAACCAGGTTCATGTTGTTCCAATAGGATGCCTGCCAGGTAGGGTCGGAGTGCTGAGGCTGGTTGGGCCCCTGGGCCAGGGCGGGGCCAGAGAACAACAACATGGCGACCAAGCTCGTGAAAAGTAGAGATCGTCCAAACATGTTCCACCTCCCGTCTGAACATTTCGCAGCACCGCTGCATCTCCTTAGACGTTCCCGACCCGGCCTTTGTTCCGGCCTGGACCGCACCGGAATCCCAAAGTCATTATGAAAGGCGCTTCTTTCGTACACGTTTGATAGCTTTTTTCCCCGCCTTTTGCACACGCCTGGGCTATCCTACATCTGCAAAATCGCTACGGCCTTCGCCGGCCGCGGCAGAGGAAAAACATGGGAGGCCTGGCCATGGCCAGCACGTACTGCCCCGATTGCGACGGAAAGATCGTTCTCAACCTGGTCAAGCTCGGCCAGAAAATGACCTGCCCGCACTGCGACACACAACTCGAAGTGATCAGTGTTGATCCCCTGGAGCTGGACTGGGCGTACGATTGGTCCGATGAGGAGTGGGACGAAGAGGAAGAGAAGGACGAGTGGTAGGAGAGAGTTACTCTCGCCTCCACCAGTGAACTTCAGGGCGGCGCCGATTTCGCCAGCGCCAGGCTAGCCCTGCTGGGTAACCGATCATCTTGGCTACGTCGCCCACCAAGCGGATGACCGGCACCAGCAGCGCAGCCTTCAGCCGGTCCAACAGGCCATACGGGGCCAGCATCAACACCAAACGGCGATAGGGCGTGGCCACGTAGGCTGCGGCTCCAGCCATGAGCGCCAACCACCACCACGGCGAATGAAGCAGTGCCAGCACGACCAGCGCTGGCGTCGCCACCAGGTAGGTCCCATAGCGGATGGCATGCCGCCTACGCCACAGGTCAGCCTTCCCATCCCCCCGGGCATAGCGGTAGTATTGCTTGAAGAAGGCGCGCAGCATAGTGCGGGGCCGGAAATGCACCCTGGCCTCCGGCACAAAGAGAAAGGGCCCCACCAGATCTCGCACGCGCAAGTCAAAGATCAAATCCTCGCAGTAGTCCAGCCACTCCGGATAGCCGCCCACCGATGCCCAGGCGGCCTTGCGAAAGGCCACCGACCGGCTAGAGGGTAGGAAGGTTTCGGCCTTGATCTCCCGAAGGGAGGGCAACACGGTGGCCCCCATCGCCGTCTCAAACGGGGTCTGTGGGTCGGCGACGAACCATCCCGAGACCCCGCCCACGGCGGGGCCTGGCGTTTCACTCTTCCCCTCGAACGGCGCGACCAACGCTTCCAGCCACCCCCGCTCCAGGCACACCCCGGCGTCGGTAGAGGCGATCACGTCGCCCGTCGCGTCGGCGATGGCGGCGTTGCGCCCGTGGGAGATGTTCGCCCCCGGCTCAACCAGCACCCGAAGCGGCAACCGTCCTGAAGCAGCCCACGCCTTGAGAATGTCGACCGTCGCGTCGGTGGATCCCCCGTCGACGATCACCACCTCATCGGGCCCACGGCTCTGATCGACCAGCGATTCGAGCAAGCGTTCAATGGCCGGCCCCTCATTCAACACCGTGACAATCACCGATGCCTTCATACCCTGCTCCCAGACCTGCTCTACCGCAGGAAAACCAAGACACAAAGAAGACGAAGATGAAACGAGGCGTGCCCACGCAAGCTTTGAGCCCCGGTGGTGCGCGTGACTATGGCCCAATGCGGAGCGGTTCTGAAAGGAAGGTCTCCCCATGGCCCCCGGCGGGCGCTGTGCGCTGCACGCGCAGCCGATACCACCCCGTGGGTGCATCGGCGGGGATGGGCAGGTCGTACTGCCCGCGCCACACGTCCCCCGCTTGCCAGAGGCTGGTCGGATAGCCTGCCACCGGTTCTGCGTTGATCACCACCAAATTCTTGCCATCAGGCCCCACTAGGCCCAGCTCGACCTGCCATTCGCCCGTAATCCGCTCCTCCGGAGGAGCCCGCCAGTAAAGGGCAACGTGCAGGAGGTCCCCAGGCCGCAGCGGTGTCTGGGGCGCATGGGCAAAGCCCAGCCGGTATGCATCGTAGCCCAGCACGCTCAGCTCACCGAGCCATGCACTCTGCGCATGCTGCATCCCCAGAGCTGCGACAGGCGCTGGAGCAGGTGGCCGGTCCACTGTCAGCGGGTCCAGCCAGACCTCAGTCGCGCCTCCAGGCGCGGTCAGGCGCCGGCCTGTCTGGGGTTCGTACATTCCGGCCTCGACCCGATAGGTGCCGGGTGGCGTGGCGGGGTGGATCGGCACACCCGCATTGTCGGCGACGACCTCGCCGGGCGACCACAGCGTAGTCAGCCTGGCTCCACCGCCCGGCTCGGCGTCGCGTTGGCCGACGATGTGGTTGGCTGCGTCCAACACGTGCAGGAAGACCTTGTAGCGTTGGGTGGGCGTCCGGTCGGCCCGCAAGTAGAGGCTGATCTGGGCGATATCGCCGCCTGCCAGCCGGTCGTTCAGCAGGCTGTAGCCCACCAGGGTGACCTGGTCGCCCGTCTGGGCGTCGGTCAAGAGCACGTTCAGGAGATGATCCGGGGAAGCAGGCGCCCGCTCCGGCACGGCGTAAACGGCCAGCCGCACGTGGCCGTACCACGAGTCCAGGGCCTTGTAGGCATGGGTGTCCAGCCAACCCTCGACGAAGCGATCCGGGTCACTTTCGTCGGTGGCCCACAACACCGTGAACACCCGGCCGCCAGGCTGGGCCAATTCGGCGAGAGCCGCCCCGCTGGCGGTAGGATCCAGGGGACGGCTCTCCGGCAAGGGGTAGATTGGTGCGCTGCCATGATAGTAGTAGCGAAACACCTCACCCTGGCCCGGCGCGTTGAGCACGATCGCGTCCCCCGGACGTCCCACGGCCTCCACGTAGGCGGCAATAGCCCGGTAATTGTCGCGAGCGTAGGCGGGATTCGTGTAGTAGTTGCGGAGGGAGAGGGAGGTCGGGACCAGGATCAGGCCAGTGGCGACGACTTGCGCGATGCGCGAAACGTCGAACCTTGAGCCTCGTACGGCGAACCCGTTGTCGGTCAGACCAGTGGCCAGGAGAAGGCTCACCACCGGGGTTGTGACCAGCAGGAACTTGAGGTAAGCTTCGCGGTACAGCCCCAGGGCGAACATCAGCACCACCGGCAGGCCAAGCCACAGGCACAACAGGCCGGCAGGCCAGCGCAGCGGAAAACGCTCGTGGGGCAAGCGTCCGTGCTTGCCGGTCGCTCCCGCCTTCCTCCTAGCCAGAACAAACACTCCAAGCAAGGCTGCCGCAAGCGCAGCCAGTAGCGGCACGACCACTCGCCCCGTTTCAACGGTCGGGCCGAACACCAGCCAGCGCCACGTATCGGCCAGGGCGGGCAAAAAGGCGGTGAGCTGCGCCGGGCCTGGCCAGGTTCCAACCTGCCGCACGGCCACCGGCAGCCAGGGCAGGTAGATCAACCCCACCGCAACCTGCGAAGCTGCCCAAGGGACTAATCGCCTCCTTGTCTCGCGGCGCAGTGAAAGCGCAAAGGCCAGGTTCAGGACCAGAGCCATGAACACAAAGGAGTAGTGCGTGTACAGCCCGGCGGCTTCCAACAGGGCCAAGGCAAGCAGGCAGAACCAGGAGCCCTGCCTTACATAATGGACCAACGCCAACACCGCGCCTGCGCTGACGGTTGCCAGCAGCAAGTACATCCGCGCTTCCTGCGAGTAATATACCTGGAAGGGGTTGACAGCCGCCAGCAGGGCTGCCGTCAGCGCGGTCCGGCGAGGGAGCAGCAGTCGGCCCAGGCCGTAGGTCAACGCCACCAGCGCCACCCCGAGCAACGCCGAGAGCGCGCGCACGGCGGCCTCGCTTGTGCCCAGCAACCGCACCCAGCCGCTCAGGAGCCAATAGTACAGGGGGGGATGGATGTCGTGGGCCGCATCGCGGGCAATGGTGGCCAGGTCCCGCTGGGCCACGGCCACGCTGGTGCCTTCGTCATTCCACAGGCTTTGGGAATCGAGGCCGTAGAAGCGGAGGGCCGCGGCCAGGAGCAGGATGAGGAGCAAGAGCCACAGATAGGCGCGCTTCACGGACCTAGCTCCGCGCCCGGCTGCGTTTGTACCAGCGGCGACGGCGTGCGACTATGCCGGCGATCAGCGCCACGGCCATACCGGCAGCCACGACTGCACCCCCGGCGACCAGCCACCGCAAAGGAAGCGGTACTCCGCAGGGAAGGAAAGGAACCCGCTGCCGGACGGTGAGGCTGTCCACGGCCACGGCACCGGATGCGGGATGCAGGCTGAGGGTGTGGCGGTCTCTGGACAGGCCCTGGGCCAACAGGACCCGCTCGCCGCCGGTGAGCTGCCTCGTCTCTTCAGCGGCACCATCCACACGGTAGGCCACCGTCCCCTCCAAACCCGGCCCTGCCTTGAGCCATACCTCGGTCCCTTCGAACGCAAAATCCAGGGACGACTCGGGGGAACCGGCGACACGAAACGCGCCGAGTTCCGCCGAGGCGGTCGATCGATCTTCCCACGGCCCGCTATAGGCGAGCGCCCAATGGTTCTCTTGATGCACGCCAAGATGGAGGACCGGCAGTTGGTTCATGTACTCCTTCAGGGCGTCGTAGGCCGGCATCGGGGCAAAGTCGGGCTCCACCAGCCGAAAGTAGTACATCGGCTGGTTCCGCTCGCTGTCGGTGGCCCGCTTGAAGAACCAAGCGCACACCACGCCAACCCAGGGCCACTCCTTTTGAGCCCGCTGGTAGGCGAGCACCGCGTAGCGAGCCTGCTGCTCGGGGGTGACAGAGCCAAAGGGCTTGTCGGGCGCATCCGGCGGCGACGCGTTCCAGTTCATCTCGGTGATCCAGATGGGTTTCTGGGCATCGCCGTTGTGGACCATGATCTCCCGCAGGTAGAGAGGTCGCGAGAAATTGAGCACCCGCGGCCGCATGCGCCGGTCGGTGGGCCCTGACCACAGGCCATAGCCCTGCATGGCCAGCACATCGAAATAGTCGCGCGCGCCGGCGTCGTACATCCGCTGTAGGAAGACAAAATCGTTCAGGTCGCGCGGACCGAGGGGGATGGTCTGGGCCAGCGAGCCGGAGATGACCACGCAGTCGGGGCACACCGCTTTGACGCGTGTGTATGCCACCTTGAGTAAGGCGGTGTACCTCTCAGGGTCGACCGGCTGCTCGCCCCATTCGGGGTAGATGTTGGGCTCGTTCCAGACCTGGTAGGTGCGGATGCGCCCCTGGTAGCGCCGCACCACGGCCTCGACGAAATCGCCATAGTCATCCAGGTTGTCCGGCGGGCCAAAGGTGCCCGCTTTGTCTCCCTGGGCCCGGCTCCAGGCCGGGGGGTTGCTCAGCCGCGCAATGACCTCCAGGCCATACTTGCCGGCCAGGTCGACAATGCTGTCGTATTTCTCCCAAGCCGAGCGGTAGGGCTCGTGGCGCCGGTCCTCAAAGTCGCCCTTGGCATGGATCTCGATGTCTTCCCAGGGGAACTCCTGGCGGATCCAGTGAAACCCTGCTTCGGCGATCATCTGCATCGCCCGCTCGCGCTTTTCGGGCTCCACCTCCTGCTCCAGGAAGGTGTTGACACCGTAGGGGCTGGTGTCCGTATTGGCCACCGGCACGAAATCGGCCGTTTCGGGCCGGGGGCGCGTGAGGTTGCCCAGCCATTCCAAACTGCCGCGCACCTGGGCGGGGAGCGTTTCCTCGCCGGTGACATTGAACAGGAACGCCGACCACACGGGACAGGTGAGGAACAGGGCAATGGCCAGCACCACGGCTGCCAGCGAAAGCCCAAATCCCCAGCCCCACCAGCGGCGGGCCGGATGGCTAGCTTGCATGGCCATCCCCGCTCACCGGGTCGAATCGGAGCTCAAAGAGCAGCATCTCCCCCTGCCAGTCGCCAAAGCCGAAGCCGGCCGCATCGAAGGCATCCCGCAACCAGGGTAGATCGGCGATCCAGGCGCGGGCTTGGCTGGCACCCACCTGGGTTGCGTACGCTCGGACGGCCGTGGCCAACTCTGTGACCGCGAAGTGCTCTCCATCAGCGAAACCGATTTCCAACGCCCGGTCTTCGGCATCGAAGGTGACGATGGCCAGGGCCACCAACCGCCCATCGGAGGTGAGCCGGGCGACAATCCGCCGATCTCGCAGAAGATGGGTCACGCGCTCGGCAGAAAGCTCTTGCCATGCCCAGTCGGCCTCGTACACGCCGCGGCAGTGCGCCAGTACCGGGCTGTCCCGCAAAAAGGCCTGCACCACGGCTTGATCCCCGGCCGATAGGACCGAAAGGTGAGGGCCTTCGGCCAGCGCGTCGGCGATCCAGAACACATAGTCACCCATCCGCTCCATGCCGGCCCGGGCGACCATGATGTGCACCGCTGTGTTTCGGACACTTGTGTCGAGGCGTGCCACGCGCGCACCATGTTCGCGGGCATAAGCCAGACTGTATTCCAGGAACTGCCCGGCGATACCCCGGCGGCGGAAATCCGGGTCCACCCGCATCCCCTGGAGCCATGCCTGGTCAGGTGTCTGGAAGGTGATCTTGTTCAGGGCCACCACGCGCCCGTCGAACTCGCCGACGATGAGAGGGCCTTGCTCGTCGGCCAGCCACTGGTCCCACAAGTACGGGACATAGTCCCCGTCCGGCCAGGTGTGGGCGCAGATGTGCTCTATGGCCGGCCCGTCGTCGGGCCGCGCCGGGCGGATGGTTAATTCGCCACTCATGGTCTACCGCGTCCGCTGGAAGGTGACACTGTAGCTGTAGTGGCTGGGACCCAGGGCCTGGCATGCAGCCTCATTGGCGCAGATTCCGCCCCGGATCAGATCGTCATACACCGCGTGCCCAAACACCACCGACAACACGTGCGTCGTCTCGCTGCTAAAGGTCTGGCCTCCTGAGTTGCCCACGATTTTGAACTTGTAGTCGCCGGCAGACATCGTGAACTCGGCCTTGCCCGGCCCCTTGGAGCCGCTCACTACCTGGACGGGAGGGGGATTGTTGACCTCCTCGAAGATGATGCCGTCGATGGGTGCGTCGTTGGCGTCAAGCACGGTAAAATAGACGTTATGGAACGCGGACTGGCTCAGGTCGGGATCCGGAAAGGCGACGATTTCTTTGACCTTGAAATCCAGCGCAGGTTTGGGCGTGGGCGTAGCAGTCGCCGGCACAGGGGTCTTGGTCGCCGCCGGCTTGGGCGGCTGGGTCGGTGCTGGCGTGTCGGTGGGCGGCACTGGCGTGTGCGTAGCAGTCGGCAACAGGAGCGCGTCGGTCGGCGAGGGGGTAGCCGTCACCACGACCGGCGTGTTCGTGGGCATGGGGGTGTCTGTCGGAGCCGGGGTATTAGTCGGCAGAGGCGTGTTGGTCGGCGGCGGCGTGAGAGTGGGCGTATGGGTGGCGGTGAACAGGGGATGCGGCGTCTTGGTGGCTGTGGCGGTGACGCGCGCCTCGCTGCCCAGACCCACCGAACAACCCAGCAAAGCCAACACGAGCACAGCGATCAGGCAGGTCAGGAAAAACGCTCTTTCTCTCACGAGTCACTCCTCAGGGTGCGGCCGAAGTGGTTCTGGCGATGACCAGCACCGCGCTGCCACGGACCTCGGCGCGCTTCAGGCGCTGCAAGGCGGCGTTGGCCTCGGCCAGCGGGTAGAGCTCCACCTCGGTGTGGATGGGGATCTCGGCGGCCAATTGGAGCAGTTCCTCCGTATCGCGCCGGGTGGCGTTGGCCACGCTGCGTACCGTCCGCTCGCCATAGATCAGCGCGTAGGGCATCTCGGGGATGGGGCTCATGTGGATGGCGTTGATGGCCAGCGTGCCCCCCTTGCGCAGGGCACGCAGCGCCATGGGCACCAGCCAACCGGCTGGGGCAAAGGTGATGGCGCTGTCCAGCTCGCCGGGGGGCGCGTCCTGCGCCTGTCCTACCCAGCTTGCCCCGAGTTCGAGGGCATGGCGCTGGTGTTCCTGCCCGCGGGTGAACACGACCACCTCACAGCCCCAATGACGGGCCACCTGGAGGGTGACGTGGGCCGAAGCGCCAAAGCCATACAACCCCAGCCGCCCACCAGGCTGGATCTCGCTCAGCCGCAAGGAACGATAGCCGATGACGCCAGCGCACAACAGCGGCGCGGCCTGCACATCGGCAAAGCCGTGG
>Ga0315286_10002363_pt1 | contig 17600 bp, 17 predicted proteins | sample YL17G10_0_MG_FD_205038 | JGI IMG/M metagenome (GOLD analysis project Ga0315286, IMG submission 205038) | Sediment microbial communities from Yellowstone Lake, YNP, Wyoming, USA - YL17G10_0 | ecosystem: Environmental > Aquatic > Freshwater > Lake > Sediment | place: USA: Wyoming | collected...
ACTATCCCTGGTCGAGCGCCCGATGCCACGTGATAGGGGAGCCGGACCCGGTGCTTATCGTCGGGAGCGATACGGGTCAAGCGTTGAACAGGATGGCGGGCGTCCCGATGTACCGGACGATCCCCGGTTGGCGTTCCTATCTTGCCGCCGGCGCTGAAGAGGCGATCGTCAAGAGGACCCGCGAACGCCTGAAGACCGGCCGGCCGGCGGGGGATGCGGAATTCGTGCGCAAGCTCGAGGGGATCATCGGCCGCCGCCTCGAAGCGTTACCACGAGGCCGTCCGCGAAAAAACCGAATTTCTTCGTGATAAATAAGAACTCCATATAAAACGATAAGGAAATTCCCCAGATGAGTCACATTTTTTTAACAGGCGTGGCGGGCTTCATCGCTTCAAAAGTGGCCGAGTTGCTGTTGTCGGAAGGCCATGCGGTCGTCGGCGTCGATAACATGAACGATGCCTACGATGTCCGCCTCAAGCAATGGCGCTTGGCCCAGCTCGCGGGTCGGCCGGGATTCAAGTTCCGCCAATTGGATATCACGAATCGACAGAAAATGCGGGACCTTTGGGAATCTCAAAAAACGAAGGGGTTCGATGCCGTTATCAACCTTGCGGCCCGGGCCGGTGTCCGACAGTCCGTCGAGAACCCCTGGGTCTATTTAGAGACCAATATCACAGGCACTCTGAATTTGCTCGATTTATGCCGGGAATTCGACGTCAAGAAGTTCATCCTGGCCTCCACCTCGAGCCTTTACGGAAAAGACAACCCCTTGCCCTTCCGTGAGGACGCGGACTCGAACCGTCCGCTATCCCCTTACGCGGCGTCGAAAAAAGCGGCGGAAGCCCTCTGCTATACCTATCACTATCTCTACGGCCTCGATGTGACCGTTTTTCGCTATTTTACCGTCTACGGACCCGCCGGCCGCCCCGACATGAGCCTTTTCCGCTTCGCGCAATGGATAAACGAAGGGAAGCCGGTGACGGTATATGGTGACGGGCGGCAGTCGCGGGATTTTACCAATGTCGAGGATATCGCCCGGGGGACGATCGCGGGGTTGCGTCCAACGGGCTTCGAGGTCATTAATCTGGGGTCAGACAAACCCGTGGTCCTCATGGACGCCATCCGGCTCATAGAAGAGCTGACCGGTCGCAAAGCGCTGCTGGAATTCCAGCCGCTTCACCCGAGCGACGTGCGCGCGACCTGGGCGGATATCGGCAAAGCAAAATATTTACTTGATTGGCGCCCGTTGGTCGGCCTTGAGGATGGTATCGCAGACTTGGTCAATTGGTATCAGCAAAACAGGAGTTGGGCAAAAGAGATCGCTACAGATTAAGGAGCTCGGAAACATCTTAGATGCGTTCCCTACGAACACATTTTATTATTGAAAAGAATCTCATTGAACAGCTTTCCTCAAATGTACCGGTCTCTAATAGGAGTTCTGTTAGTATCCAAGTTTCGGGATATTCCGGAGGATTTTTTTGGACATGGCCAACTATTCAAATCATATTTGCGCAGGCCCTGAGACATGCGTCAATCTCATCTAATCCTCTTTAATGCCACTATCATGTGGGTTAGCAGGGTTCTCCTGTTAGTTCCCCAATTGATTCTGGTACCCTATCTCCTCGGCACCAGGCCCCACCGTGTCCGCCTCGCCTGGCCCATCCTCCCCATTCTGGCGGATTGCGGTCCCCACGTTTTCCCTTCACCACGGCCTGATCATGCGGGGGCAGCCCGATTGAGCGGGGTCGAGCAAAACGCAGTGACGGCGAGAGCGCCGATAACATGACGGTCCTCAGGAACTCGACCGCCAATATCCTGGCCCAGGGCGTCAGCATCCTGGTCGGCCTGTATTTCACCCCCTATTTGATCAAGCACCTGGGTGTCACGGCCTACGGCGTCGCACCGCTCGTCATGGGCGAGCTCGATCCGGTCCTCAGCGACGGCTTCTTCCTGACTTCCGAGATCCGCGACTGGCGCGCCTACCTTGAGGGCAGGGGAGACGAGGCTATCGTGAGCCGGGCTAGGGCCCGGTTGAGAACTGGGCGGCCCTCAGGAGACGCAACATTCGTTCGGATGTTGGAAGGCATCGTTGGCCGGCGGCTGGAGGCGCTGCCGAGGGGAAGGCCGAAGAAGATTGTTCGAACCTAGTTAAATAGCTATATCTTATTTTCCTTACAAGAGAAACTACTTAGATTCTCTCCCAGCTTGAGTGATTCAATTTCGTGGAGGGTGAGCGCTTTGAGAAACCAACAGTTTCTTATTAATAATTTTGCTTATAAGAAAGAATTTCTGTTATCACTCTATAAAAAAATGTTGTTGATTAGGCTGTGTGAAGAATCATTCGTCGAGCCCATTTTAAATAAGACCATCCGTTGTCCAGTTCATCTTTATTCAGGGCAAGAAGCAATCGCCGTTGGGGTAAGCGCGAATTTAAAGCAAACGGACTATGTATTTGGAAATCACCGTTCGCATGGACATTACCTAGCCAAGGGCGGAAACCTCCAACGGCTTATTAATGAGGTATTTTGTAGAGAAAATGGTGCATCAAGAGGACGAGGGGGATCTATGCACCTTATAGATATAGAAAACAATTTCCTAGGTTCGGCTCCAATTGTCGGAGGAACCATTGCTTTGGCGGTAGGCGCGGCGTTAGCCGCAAAAATCGAAAGTAATGGGCGTATTGCTGTTAGCTATTTCGGTGATGGCGCATCCGGAGAAGGAGTGCTATATGAAAGTTTGAACTTCGCCTCCTTGAAAAGGTTGCCAATCATCTTCGTGTGTGAAAACAATCAATATTCAACTCATATGCACATTAGCAATATATTGGCGAACACAAGAATCGAGAATATCGCGAAATCTTTCGGAATAAACTCTGTTAGAGTTGATGGCAATAATGTCTTGTTAGTGTATGAGACCATAAAGAACGCAATCGGTGGATGTAGGAGGGGAAAGCCTTTCTTTCTGGAATGCATAACTTATAGGCAGAGAGGCCACGTGGGGGCTGACGATAATATACAGGGCTCCCATTTGGAGATAAGACCAAAAAGAGAGATTGATGAGTGGAAAAAAAGAGACCCGCTAATAAGATACGCAAACTTAATAACTCGAATGGGCATCGTATCGAAACAAAGTCTGAGAAGAATGGATGCTTCAACTAGGTTGCGCGTCAAAGACTGTTTTAAAAAGGCTATGTCGTCAGCATTTCCAAAACCTGAAGGAATTTATCAATATGTTTACAAGAAAAAGAACTCTTAGCTATGGGAAGGCAATAAACGAAGCTATCCATCAAGTGATGGAAAAGCACTCAAATACTGCTTTGCTGGGACAGGGCGTTCAAAGTCCTTGGTATGTAGGGAATACGTGTAACGGGCTTGTTGAAAGATTTGGCGAGTTACGAGTAATTGATACTCCCGTCTCAGAAAACGCAATGACGGGCGTTGCCGTCGGTCTTGCACTTGCTGGGATTCGGACAATTATTCTGCATCCCAGAATGGACTTTATGGCTTATGCATTTGACCCTATTGTTAACCAAGCAGCTAATTGGTCTTATATGAGCGGGGGCAGATCGGGCGTTCCTGTGGTCTTCTGGGGAATAATAAATCGCGGCGGAGAGCAAGCTGCGCAGCATTCACAGGCACTCCATACTATGTTTGCACATGTTCCAGGTCTTAAGGTTGTTATGCCTGCTACTCCTTATGATGCAAAGGGGTTGTTGATTGCCGCAATGTTGGATGAAAATCCAGTCGTCTTTATTGATGATCGTTGTCTTTATGATCAAATCGGCTACGTCCCTGAAGAGCTATACAAGGTCAATATCGGACAACCCATCATTCGTACTCATGGGGAGGACGTGACAGTTGTAGCCTGTTCTTCTATGGCTGTTGAAGCGACAAAGGCCTTTTATGAGTTGGAGGACGAGGGGATTAGCATCGAAGTTATTGATTTAAGAACGATAAAACCGCTAAACATAGATAAAGTGATAGAGTCAATAAAAAAAACCGGCAGGCTAGTTATTGCAGATGTGGGATGGCGGAGTTTTGGAATCTCCGCTGAGATCATAGCTCAAGTCATGGAGAAAGGCCTCAAATATTTGAAGCGGCCTATCATTAGAATCGCCCTGCCAGATACTCCAGCACCAGCGAGTAGAAGCCTCGAATCAGTTTACTATAGGCAAAGCAGGGACGTGTGCTGTGCAGTTAGACATCTTATGAAATAATGGGCCCATAAATCGATTATCCTGAATATTCCAATATATGTTAACTAGCAAAGAAAGGCTATCTTGAAGAAGCGGCTTCTTGTCATTGACGGAAGCGCCAGAGCGCTAGTACACGTTCGAGGAAGTCTCCTTAAAGAGGCGGTATTTCGGGGACACGCAGTTTACGCCCTCGCTGAGCTTGATTGCTTAACGAAGGAAATCGGAGAAAGGGATGTAATCAATGCTCTTTCAGATATTGGCGTCGTTTTTTCTGGCTGTCAGCTTAACAGGGCAAGCAAGAATCCAGTAGCCGATATTCCGGTAATACTCAACCTTTATAGGCATATAAAAAGGTTAAGGCCAGACGTGGTTTTATGCTACTCGATGAAATCCTGCTTATTAGGCTCAATAGCTGGGCGAATCGCGGGAATCCAAAATATATTTACGTCAATCACGGGGCTTGGATACCTCTTCATCGAAGATAATCAGCGCGAGCGTCTATTTAAATGGTTGTTACGATCACCTCTACGAATCGCTCTGCGCTTAAGTAAAAGTACCTTTTTTCAGAATTCTGATGATATCAATTTACTACTCTCAGAAGGCTTCCTTGACAGTAAAGAAAAGGCCATACTCGTTAATGGTTCTGGAGTGGATCTAAAGAAGTATCGGTACGCTCTTCCTCCTTTGTCGGACAAAGAATGTACCTTTCTAATGATAGGAAGAATACATCGTCAAAAAGGCGTTGAAGAGTACATCGAAGCTTCTCGAATTGTTAAGAAGAAATATTTATCATCTCGATTTCTTTTCATCGGGCCTTATGAAAAACACCCTTCTGCAGTTCCTAAGCTCATGCTAGAACGGTGGAAAAAAGAAGGTCCCGTTGAGTTCCTCGGGACAAAATCAGACGTATACCCGTTTATAAGAGATAGCGATGTTTTTGTCCTTCCTTCGTGGAGAGAGGGGACCTCGCGCTCTATGCTTGAGGCCCTAGCAACTGGCAGGCCAATCATTGCCACAGACGTTCCTGGGTGTAAAGAGCCCGTCATTAACGACGTTAATGGCTATTTAATTCCTGTCCGAAGCCCGAGTGCTTTGGCTGAGGCTATGATTAGGCTAATCGAACAGCCTGAAAAGAGGCTACACATGGGAATAGAAAGCCGAAGAATAGCAGAAGAAAGATATAACGAAGACCACGTCGTCCGACTTATGCTGGATCGAATGGGGCTATAGAGGCGTAAATTGATTAATATCTGTAAAAAGCATTGTGTTTAATATGTTCTTGAAAAGAATATTCGACCTCATCCTATCAATATTCGGCCTGATAGTCTTTTCTCCCGTCTTAATGATAGCAGCGCTATTTATTGTGGTCGATTCCCGGGGGCCAATATTCTATCGTGGGCTTAGAACGGGATACAAAGGAAGAGCTTTTAAAATATTTAAGCTAAGAACTATGTTCAATAATTCAGATATTGAAGGTAGATATTCTACAGCTCAAAATGATCCTCGAGTTACTCGTATCGGTGGGATTCTGAGGCGATTCAAGATTGATGAGTTGCCACAATTAATAAACGTCTTAATTGGAGAGATGAGCATTGTGGGGCCACGTCCAGAAGTCTTGGCATATACAAGCCTCTATACAGAAGAGGAAAAGGAAATATTTTCAGTAAAACCGGGTATTACAGATTACTCTTCAACAGAATTTGTACAGTTGGGAACGCTATTGGGCAATCAAGAGCCTGACCGAAAGTATGAACAGATTATCATGCCTGTCAAGAATAAGCTGAGAATAAGGTATGTGAGGGAATCAAACCTCATAGTTGATATCAAGATAATAGTAAAAACGATTAAAAGTATCTTGAAAGCATAATGGAATATAGTTACCTAGGAAATACGAGTCTATTAGTTTCGCGCATCGGCCTAGGTTGCGAGTTGATTGGTGGGACAGATTGGGGCGATGTTAACGTTAGGGAAGCAAGCCGGGCGATTCAGCTTGCAGCTGAACTTGGAGTAAATTTATTTGACACTGCAGATGTATATGGATTGGGTTTAAGCGAAACCCGCTTAGCGACCGCTCTTGGCAATAGCAGAAAGGATATGGTTATTGTCACCAAAGGAGGTCATCGCTGGAATAAGCAAGATCCGAAAACGAGAGCGAAAATAAGAGTAGACGCAAGTAGGGCATACTTAAGAAAATCTATCGAAGGTAGTTTGAAACGACTACGTCTTGAGAAGATTCCGATCTATTTACATCATCGGCCAGATCCTACTATTCCCTTAGAGGAAACCATAAGCGAACTTTCCCGTAATGTGGCAGCTGGAAAGATTGGGTATTTTGGACTATCAAATTATTCGTTGGAAGAAATAAGAAGAGCTGAGCAGATTTCTTCGATCCCAGTCATTGAAAATTGTTTTAATATATTCTGTAATAACCAGGATAGGAAGATATTACAGTACGCAGACTCAAGAAAGATCGGATTCTTTGCCTATGGGGTCCTTGCTCAAGGTTTGTTGTCTGGTAATTACGGCAAAGAAACAGAGTTTGGGGAAAAAGATAGACGCCATAGACTCCCGCTATTTTCCCAAGCAAACCTGTGTAAAATGGAACCAATATTTTATCAATTCTCTCTCTTAGCAATAAAGATGGGCTGTAAAACCTCCCGATTAGCAATCGAATGGGTTTTAAATAATAAGGGGATAACGAGCGCCATTGTCGGGGTTAGAAGCCGCCAGCAAGTCTATGATAACCTAGCGGAACCTACGGCCTCCATTTCTAAGAAAGAAATTTCTTTAATAAAAAAAGGTTCTTTCGAATTTTTCATGGGTAAACCGATAGACTACAATGGCTCCGGGAGGACTTGAAGGCATGCAGGATGAGCTGGACCCCAAAAACTGGACAGGGCCATAAGGTGGGAGACGGACCCGCTGTCTCTAAACAAGGAGGTATGGCATGATGTCCAGTAGGGGACGGAAAAAGTACGAAGCTGCATTCAAAGCAAAGGTCGCCCTCGAGGCCGTCATAGGCGAGAAGACGATCGCCCAGCTGGCCGGCGAGTACGGCGTCCACCCCGACCGAATCGGGCGATGGAAATCGGAGCTGCTCGAGAAGCTGCCCGGTCTGTTCACCAGCCCCGAATTCACGGGGCTTCTGGAAAGCCCGGGGGTCCGGGTCTCGATGGACGCCCGCGGCCGGGTCTTCGACAACACTACATGGATCGGACGACGATCGCCCTTCTTGGATCAAATGGCGAAGCAGTTTTTTTCGTCCGGATTGCGAAAATAGCCTTCCGCGAAGGGAAGGGTTACAATGTCATTAACGGCGGGCACGGACAACACCTTATCCAGGCCCTCCGAGCGTCCAGACTATGGGGAGCACCGCGCCAAATGAAGAAACTTAGAGTAATGACAGTAGTAGGAACACGGCCCGAGGTAATACGGCTCTCGCGTACGATTGCTGCCCTTGACCGGCATTGCGAACACCTTCTGGTCCATACGGGACAAAACTATGATTACGAACTGAATGGCGTTTTTTTTAAAGAACTTGAAATTCGACGACCAGATTACTTCCTTGGGGCCGCCGGTCTGAGTCCCTGCGACACCGTAGGTCGTTTGATTTCAAGCATGGACAAGATTTTATCGGAAACGACTCCCGATGCCTTGCTCCTCCTTGGCGATACGAATTCCTGCCTAGCTGCTTATCCAGCGAAAAGACATAAAATTCCTATCTTCCATATGGAGGCTGGGAATCGCTGTTTCGATCAGCGCGTTCCGGAGGAAATCAATCGCGTCATCGTCGACCACATCGCAGACATCAATCTGCCGTATAGTTCAATAGCGAGAGAATATTTATTGCGTGAAGGAATACCTCCTGATCGAGTGATTAAAACTGGAAGTCCTCTGTGCGAGGTCATTCAGCATTATCTCCCAAAAATTCTCGCCTCTTCCATTTTAATCGATTTAAATTTAAAACCGCGTTCTTTCTTTCTCGTTAGCGCCCATCGCGAAGAGAATATTGAGTCTCCCAGGCTATTCAGCAAGTTGATTTCCCTGCTGAATAGTTTAGCCGAAGAAGGGGGAAGAGAGGTAGTTCTCAGTGCACATCCAAGAACAAGATCACGAATAGAAAAAGAAGCCCCAAACTTTTCTTCGGGAGTGCGGCTGTGCAAACCATTCGGGTATTTTGATTATATGAAACTCCAAATCGAGGCTGCTGCCGTATTGTCTGATAGTGGGACGATTACCGAAGAATCTAATATATTGAATTTCCCTGCTTTGAATATCCGCGAGGCTCATGAAAGGCCTGAAGGGATGGAGGTCGCCGCAGTAATGATGGTCGGCCTTGATTACGATACTCTTCGTAGCGGGCTGGCCGTATTAGCATCACAACCTCGGGGGGCAGAACGATACCGGAAAATCGTTTCGGACTATGAAGCTCAGGATGTCTCTGGCACGATCGTCCGAATTATTATTAGTTATACGGAATATGTGAATCGAACTATATGGAAGAAGTCCTAAATGATGTCCAATCAAATTGTGCCGCCTCCAGCAGGAAATGGATTCAAACACGCGATGGTCAGAGCGATAAGAATGAATACGGTTGAATGCTATGTTTGAAAAGAAGAAGTTGCTCATCACCGGCGGGACGGGAACTTTCGGACATGCCGTTCTCGATAGGATGTTAGATTCGTCATTAGAAGAAATCCGGATTTTTTCTCGTGACGAAGCCAAACAAGATCTTATGCGAAATACTTATGACAGTTCAAAGTTGCAGTTCTACCTCGGGGATGTCCGTGAAGAAGATAGCCTCATGGATGCCATGAACGGCGTCGATTATGTGTTTCACGCGGCAGCACTAAAACAAGTTCCCTCCTGCGAATTCTATCCGCTCCAAGCAATTCGAACTAACGCATTAGGAGCAGAGAATGTCATCAATGCGGCCATTCTTGGTGGCGTAGAGCGGGTCGTATTTCTTTCGACAGATAAAGCGGTCTATCCCATAAACGCTATGGGCATGACGAAAGCGTTGATGGAAAAGATTATGGTGGCCCGGGCCAGAGTATTAAAGAACGAAAGGCCGGTCTTGTGCGGAACTCGTTACGGCAACATCCTATGTTCCCGCGGTTCTGTGATTCCTTTATTTATTAGCCAAATAAAAGCTGGCCTGCCGCTTACGGTCACCGATCTAGCAATGACGCGATTCATGATGTCTGTTGAGGGTGCGGTTGATCTTGTCATCTATGCCTTTGAAAATGCGAACCCTGGCGATATTTTCGTCCAAAAAGCCCCGGCCGCGACGATCGAAGTCTTGACGCAAGCGTTGAAAGAAATTTTTAAAGCCCAAAATAAAATCGATATTATCGGTACTCGGCATGGCGAAAAGCTCTTTGAGACTCTTTTGACGCGAGAAGAGATGGCTCGCTCCGTAGATTTGGGTCCGTATTATCGAATTCCTGCCGATACTCGGGATCTCAATTATCGAGTATTCTTTTCAGAAGGCCAGGAATGCGTATCATCGGAGTCGGATTATACATCTCATAATACAAAGCGCTTAAATCTCGAAGAAACAAAGAAAATGCTCTTAAAGATCGATTACGTCCAAAAAGAGTTCAATTCTCGTCCACGAAAATACGGGTTGTAATTCCTTTTGTAAATAGCCAAGGATTTCCTAAATAAGAATATTTGCGACAATCGGGAATCTACGCGCAGAGATGGGTCGGTTGGCTTGGAATTGACTATCGGCAATCTAGCAACTGTACGGAATTAGGATGCGGTTGAATCGTTAGGAGAACGTCTCTGTTAAAAAAGCGCCTAAACGAGTTTGCTGCGATAATAATAAGTCTGTGGTATACAATTCCAATATTGGGAAATTATCCTATAATATTTTATATTTTTGGAACGATATGGATATTGACAGCCAAAGGCTATTTGAAAAGCTTTATAAAAAACAAGAATATTATAAGGTATTTATTGCTTATGGTATGGCTCATTCTTACGATTATATTCATAGCCAAGTTTCCCAGCGAAGAGTTGTATAGGGCGCGTACCCGAGCGGTTCTCTTGAGTCTATTTTGTATGGAAATGTTCAGGTATTATTATGATTTTCAAAAAGTAGCTATTCTAGAACGACTCGGAAAAATATCAATCTTATCATATGCGATGGTGAGTGTATATACCATAATTATGCTCTTTAGAGATCCTGCGCTTCTTCGATTATCGGCTCGTCAAGGAATCTTCGTGAGATCATTGGGTGTCGGCGGTTATGGATCTCTTTATGGAAGCATATTTATTATTATCGGTATGACCTACATCATCGGCTCCTCTCAATATCGTTTTAGTTCAAGATTACAGTCCATTTTTCTAATGGCAATATTTTGTCTTCAACTCTGGTTAGGAAAATTTACAATTGCATATCTATTGACTCTCTTAGGAATCGGGATAATGATAATTATGAATTTTAATAAAAAAAGGAAATGGCTTGTACTGATTCCTATAGGAATTGGATTTATCCTTGTCTTGTTTGCTACACGACCCGGCATATTCGTGCAAAATATTTCGAATCGGATATCCGACAATAGCGTTTCCGAAAGGGTTTCGGATTTGTCTAGTCTGTTATCTGGAGATGCCAGCGGGCGAATATTGAGCAATCGAGCAGAAATATATTTGGGAGATATAAGGACATTTCTTAGATATCCATATATAGGAACACTGCCAACTCGAATTATGGGTAGGAGAGTTATGGACGAATCCAGCGGTCACAGTTCTATCTTTACGCTATTAGCGGAATTCGGGATTCTTTTCTCCCTGTGTTTTGCCCAGTACATGGTCTCGATATATCACAAGGCCATTCTCATTTGGCGAAAGGATAAATATAGAAATATTATCATGCTAATTGGTCTTTTATATATAATCTTAAGCTCTATTAATTCGACTTTTAACGCTCATCAAATTACGTTTGTTATATATATGATTACTCCAATTCTACCAAAAATATTTAAAAAAAGAGCGGCAGGAATTCAGGCCTATTAATGATACTCAGATTTCGATGATAATAGAAATCCGTAAGAAACACTTGCATTTTCTTTACAGAGACATCATCCCAAAAATCGGATTCTTTTTTCGCAATAAAAAAGAAATCCCAATCATTTATTATCATGATATTGGAGAAGGTGATAATCTGAATCCGATATCGATTTTAAAAAGCGAATTTGAACGACAAATGCAATATTTATCGGAAAAAAGATTCGAAACGTATATTTTTTCGGAAATACCAAGCGGGTTCCATAAATCATTTCGAAATAGCAAAGAAATCATTATCACATTCGATGATGGTTTTTCATCTAATTATAAAATCGCTTTTCCGATTTTAAAGAAAATGAAGATAAAATTTAATGTTTTCGTATCAACTAGATATATTGTAAGACGCGATCCATGTTACTTATCCAAAAGAATGATGGAGGAAATGATCGAAAGCGGGATAGTTGAATTCGGTGCCCATACCCATACGCATTGCGATACTCGATCTTTAACGGCAGATCGTTACCAGGAGGAGTTTCAGTATGTAAACGATTTCATTTTGAGCTGTGGACAGAAAGCAGTGCAGGATTTTTGTTTTCCATATGGTTTGTATAACAGAGGATCTATTGAGAGGATATCTTCACTTAACTTATACAAGAGACTTTATACCTCAGATAATAGGCCGATTTGTTACCTTGGGAACAGCTTGATTCGAGGTCGGGTCCCGATAACAAAATCAGATGATATTAAAATATTTGAAAATAAAGTAAACGGGAAATATAGCTCTCTATACTTGTATTCGGTAATGAGCCAAATCTATCGAAAGGTGACCTCGAAGGGTTGATGGACATATTATATGATTGTCGATGGTCATTTGAAATAGACGAAAAATTTATTGATGACTTTCTGTCAATTAGAAATCTCGTGTTTTTTCCGAGCATAGCCACAAAAGATAGATTCACAACTAGGTTTATATCTAATATCTATGGACCATCCCTTCTAGTTGTCGCGTATCAGAATCGACGAGCGGTCGGGGCTCGATCTTTTTGGAGAAATGATGTCGGGAGTTGTGTAGCCTACCAACCAGGTGATACTAGTGTTTTGTCGGAATATCGAAACCGAGGGATATTTTATGAAATGACGAGAATAGCCCTGGATAATATCAAGGAACCTGCAATCGTGTACAATTTTCCAAATGAAAAATCGCTTCCTGGATATTTAAAGATGGGTTGGAAAATCCAGTCAACCTATAAAACAAGAGCGTCAATTAGCCTAAATGAATATATTAAAGAAAAGAAAGAAATCATCGAAAGCGATTACGCGAAATGGTGGCTGCTATCAAAAGCAAATGGATTTGAAGTCATACACAGTAATAGAAAATACTTTTTGATAAAGAGGAGAGGGGTATTTAGATATTCAATAGTAGGTGAGCTAAATCATTGCTTTGAATACTCCGTAATTCGGCCTTATTTATCGATATATCAATTTCTCTCCAAGAAGGAAACCTTTTATAACAAAAAGCGAAGAGCACTCAACGTTGTTATTTATAATAAAAACTGTTCAATAGTTCCGGAAATACCGCTTTATAAAATTGATGCCTTATAAAAAATCAAATATTTATTATCGAAAGAAATAATTTTTCTTGATAATGTGAGTAGTAGTCGTTGCTAGAAAAATAGAATAATGTACAAGCCTAAAGTGTCAATAATTATACCTGTTTATAATGGAGCTCAATACCTTGGTGAGGCTATAGAAAGCGCTATTTCCCAAACGTACGAAGAAAAGGAAATCATCGTTGTCGACGACGGATCAAATGATGGAGGCGATACGCAGAGAGTCGCAAAAGAATATGAAAAAAAGATCCGATATATATATAAGCAAAATGGGGGAGTTTCCGATGCTTTGAATTGGGGAATAAGGGGAATGAAAGGAGAATGGTTTTCGTGGCTAAGTCACGACGATCTCTATTATCCGGATAAAATACAAAAGCAGGTAAGATTTCTTAATGAGATAGTTGGTATGAACACAAATGCCGATATTCAAAGAAATGTAATATTTTGCTTTTCGGAACTAATCGATACTAAAGGCCATAAAATTATTCGACTTAGGCAGGGACATAACAAAAATACGGCTCGATTAAATTTAATTATGAGCAACTTACGACGAAATGATTTGAATGGTTGTACGTTTTTGTTTCCGAAAAAAGGTTGGGTTCAATTGGATGGATTTGACGTGAATTACCGCACCAAGCAGGACAAGGATTTTTGGCATCGACTACTATTCGCTGGATACGAGTTTTACTGTCTACCCAAAGTTTTAGTGAAAACAAGAATTCATGCTTTACAGACGACGTTTCAATCTACAATGACAATGTATGAAGAAGACAAGCGTTTCTATCAATCATTAATCGAAAAAATAAGTGAAAACAGCCTAGATAATAATGGACATGTTTTCTTCAAGATCGGATGTTATACCGCGTATAAGGGATTAAACGAGGTTTCCGCAGCGGCATTCAAAAAAGCAAAGAGTATTTCACCATATCGCTATAATAGGATAATAGCACTCATGGCGAATAGACATTTTCGATCAAAGCGAATATTGAGCTCTCGAATAAAAAGTGTCGCCTTATTAATTCGTTTAAAAATCAGATTCTTCCAGGTTTTTCATGGGTAAACCAATAGGCTACAATGGCTCCGGGAGGGCTTGGAGTCATGCAGGATACCGAGCTTTATCGGTCATGTCTTGGGATTGGAGACGCCCTGGAAAGTTGAGTCGGCTAAACTGGACGTCCCAGGTAGTCGGGTCAATGTCTGAGCTGTTCATGAGGAAGGCCGGCGTTGGGCTTGCCCGGAATACCGGACGGAGTTGCCTATCTACGACCACGCCGCGGAGCGCGTCTGGCGTCTGCGGTCCCCATAGTCTGGACACTCGGAGGGCCTGGATAAGGTGTTGTTCGTGCCCGCCGTTAATGACATTGTAACTCTTTCCTTCGCGGAAAGCCATTTTCGCGATCCGGCCAAAAAACGGCTTCGCCATTTGGCCCAGGAAGGGCGATCGTCGTCCGGTCCATGTAATGTTGTCGAAGACCCGGCCGCGGCCGTCCATCGAGACCCGGATCCCCTGGCTTTCCAGAAACCCCGTGAATTCGGGGCTGGTGAACAGACCGGGCAGCTTCTCGAGCAGATCCGATTTCCATCGCCCGATTTGGTCGGGGTGGACGCCGTTCTCGCCGGCCAGCTGGGCGATCGTCTTCTCGCCTTTGACGGCCTCGAGGGTGACCTTTGTTTTGAATGCAGCATCGTACTGTTTCCGTCCCCTACTGGACATAAGGCCATACCTCCTTGTTGAGAGACAGCGGGTCCGTCTCCCACCTTATGGCTCTGTCCAGTTGTTGGGATTCATCTCAAATTCAGGCTAGGTAATCCGCCCGAATAAAAAATCTTATAAACTTAGGCTGCATATATTATCGAATTTTTAAGAAAGCGCCATTCGAAAGGATGAGTTGATGAGATACTTGATTTTGGGTGCTTCGGGAATGGTCGGTCACGCTATAGCCATTTATCTTAAGGAAAAGGGACATAAGGTTACCGGGTTTTCTTTAATTCCCTTTCCCTATATTGAGAATATAGTCGGAGACGCGAGGGAACCTGCCGAAATTCAAAAAGTCGTTGAAAAGACCAAATATGATGTCATTGTTAATTGTATGGGCATCTTAAATCAAGATGCTGATAGAAAAAAGGCGGACACGATTATTATTAATTCATATATTCCCCATTTCCTTGTAGAACGAACTAAAAATATGAATATTCAGATTGTCCAAATTAGCACAGATTGTGTATTCTCGGGCGAGAGAGGCGGATATCGAGAAAAAGATTTTAAAGACGGAAAGTCTTTTTATGATCGATCGAAAGCCTTAGGGGAAATCATAAACGAAAGAGACATCACATTTCGCCAGTCTTTAGTTGGTCCGGATCCCAACGCCGAGGGAATAGGGCTTTTAAATTGGTTTATGAGGCAAAAAAACGAAATCCAAGGTTATAGAAACGTCTTTTGGAACGGTATATCGAATTTGCAGCTCGCTCGCGCGATCGAGGCGGTATCAAGAAAAAATGTTTCTGGAATATATCATTTAGTAAGAAACGAATCCGTTAGCAAGTATGATCTAATCACTTTATTTAATAAGTACCTCCGGAAAGAGCCAATACGAATACGCGCCGTAGATGAACCGAAAATGAATAAAACACTGATAAATTCCCGTACCGATTTTGAATTCATAGTTGATGATTATGACACCCAGATTATTGAAATATCCGCTTGGATAAAGAGGCATCCCGATCTCTATCCTCATTATCGTTATTAGAATGAAAAAAATTCTTATTATTCAACATGTCGCATCCCCAGGAGGTATATTTCGTAGCGGGATGACTCTTCTTAAAGCACTGGAATCTGATTTCGATGTAACCGTGATGTTTCCCGTCGAAAATATAAATTCAATAAAATATGAGCAGGAGTTCTATGAAAAAGTTATTAAATTGGACAGACGTATGGGGGAGTTACGATGGTATAGCGGCGGGCCTAAAATCTTCTCTTTAAGTTTCCTTTTTGGGCTAAAAAATATTGTCTCATCTTGGCCAGAGATAAAAGAATGTCTTTTTCAAACTAAACCAGATTTAGTCATAACTAACAGTAAAGTATTGTGCTGGCTTGGTTTGCTATTGAAGAGGATGAAAATAAAATCGATTTGTTTCATAAGAGAAACGAAAAGAAAGAGCTATTTCGGTATTATGTCGCAGATAAATAAATATTTATTGAATTGCTATTCGGGGGTGGTGTTTATTTCCTCATATGACAGAAGTCAGGAATACGTTGCAGGGGCTGTCGTCGAAATTATCCCGGACAGTATCGAAATGCCAAGAGCCATCACAGCAGCAATTCGTCAACAAATTAGATCCAAGCTGGGCATTACCTATAACGAAAAAGCAGTGCTATACGTGGGAGGAATGCAAAAGTTAAAAGGAGCCGATACGATAGTTGACGCAATATCGTTATTAATTGAAGATAATATCGTATTAATTTTTGCAGGAAAGAAAGAAATTCCAATTGAAAATAAAGCGAGGTTGCTGAAGAAGATACGATATCGGATAAAAAAAAGATTTGAAAATAAAATATACAATAAAATATCTTCAAAAGGGCTAATGGAGAGAATCAAATTTGTAGGTGTAAAAACGGACCTTCAGGATTACTATTATGCAGCCGACGTCCTGGCTGTCCCGAACCGTTGGGCTCATCAGTCTAGGCCAGCGTTCGAGGCGGGCGCTTATTGCTTGCCGGTTATCATGGCGGATCATTGTAACATTAGGGATGAATATATTCATAAAAAGAATTGTCTCTTGTTCCCGCCAGGCAACGCGAAGAAATTAGCTGATGGCCTTCGAGAAATTGTTGAACAGAATGAAATCAGAATGAACATTATCAATAATAATTACGATAATACAAGAATAAATCATAACTACTCATATACGCGTGATAAATTGATTAAAATGATTAATTTATTGTTGAAGAAAGAAGCGATATAAATATGGGTCTACTTGATTTCGAGTGGGTCAAAAAGGGGAAAAAGGCTCGTAAGTCACTGGGGGGAAAATGTATTACGGGCTTTTCCGGGAATGAGAAAAACGATATGATTCGGGCATGCATAGATATCGGCCCGATCCCAAGGTGCGCGGGGTTTTCGGCGACCCCATGGCGCGGATCATTCGGCTTCATCGGCGGGAACAAAACGGCCTGCGGTGCCTGCGGCGGGTGGCGTCTCGAACCTCATCGTGGCCTCGATCCCAGCTTCCTTTCGCAGCGGGCTGACGAAGCGCTTGACGACGTCGTAGCTGCCCTCGTAGCCGCGAACCTGATACTCTTCGTAGATCGCCTGGGCGCAGTAGGCCAGCGCCGCCAGCCGCTGTAGGATGTAGCTCCGATACGGCCGGAGGAGGCGGCTTTGCTGCTTTTCCCAAACGTAGGCCCGCGGCTGCTTCTGGCGAAGGACCTTCCGGACCGTCTTGATGTCGAGCTGCAGAGTCCTGGCAATCGACTTTGTCGACTCCTTGAGATTGTGCCTGCTGTGGACCTGGCGCCACAGATCCCCTTTGATCATGTCCTCTCCTTCCGGCCCTGTCGCCGGAAGGAACAATACTCGTTCTTGCTGCATACCGAAAACCCCTTTCAAGATCTAGGGGGTTATTTTTCGCTGCCCATGAGGGGTCATTATTGCACGCCCGCTGACAGGCGGAGATATTTTCGATGCCCATCGCGTGGGCCAGGCGCTCGATCTTCCGCGTCGAGACGCCGTTGATGAAGGCTTCCTGGACGACCGCGATCAGCGCCTGCTCGGATCGCTTCC
>Ga0315286_10002364_pt1 | contig 17598 bp, 19 predicted proteins | sample YL17G10_0_MG_FD_205038 | JGI IMG/M metagenome (GOLD analysis project Ga0315286, IMG submission 205038) | Sediment microbial communities from Yellowstone Lake, YNP, Wyoming, USA - YL17G10_0 | ecosystem: Environmental > Aquatic > Freshwater > Lake > Sediment | place: USA: Wyoming | collected...
AGATAACATTTCCCGAATACAGTTCGCGATCCCCCGGCTGTAATCATCCGGAGTGGAGGAAACCTTTTTCGTTTCAATCGATCCATCCGTTCCTAAAAGGACGATGTCGGTAAACGTCCCTCCAATATCAACGCCGATTTTGTAGTGTACCTTCTCTCCTCTCAATGTGTTTTTCCCCCTTAAATCCATCTTCCTTCTCCTTTTTTAGTCCATGGAGTATTCCAATGGCATCCCCTATTGAAAAGTAAGCAGGCGTTTTGGATTTCTTACAAGGAGAGCATGGAGCTGTTCTTCAGACATCCCCTTGGCACGCATGACGGGAATGACATTGCGTAAAATATGGTCATAGCCATGTCCGCCATAACTTCTCAAACGATGCTTCCAGCATATGTCCTGGGATATGAGGATCTGATCGATGTAGCCTCGATCAATAAGATCAATAATCTGATTAATCCGATAGCTGTCATTGGGGAGGTCAACGGTCAGAACATTATGGTATCCCTCCCAGCCAAAGATATCGTATTCAAGGTAACAACCCGTTTCTGCCAGTTTGCAGCGTTCCTCATGGTCGATGATCGTCCGTTCGATATGGCAGACAGTGGTATGGCTGATATCCGCTCCGGCCTTGCTAAGGATATCGATCAGTTCCAAACAAGTGCGGATGCCAGGATTTGGATTCCGTCCGGGGTGGATACTCAGAGGGGCTCCTGTCAACCTCTGGGCCTGGGCTGCCCCCCGTAACGCTTTTCGTTCGTTCTCGTTCAGAGGCCAGGAACATCCCATTTCGCCGATGATCCCTGCGCGGATAGGGGTGTTTCCTATTCCCACGGTGATTTCACGTACGATTTCTTCGCAGATCTCTTCTTCCGTCAGTCTCCCCATGATATCGGGGTGGGAAGGGGCGATGTAGAATCCGGACCCCATCACGATGTTCAGTCCCGTGGCTTGCGAAAGGCGTACCAGGGCCTGGGGATTTCGACCTATGGAGGCGCTGCTCACATCGACAATCGTGCCCCCTCCCGCCTGTCTGAAGAAAGAGGCCTCTTTCACGGCGATTTCCTCATTCTGTAAAATGAGGTTATCCCGATTGCTAATAGGATGATAGGTCACCCACCACAGATTCTGCAATTCCACCGGCTCGTAATACAATGTCAGTTCGGATGCATTCGTGGGTTTATGATCCTGGAGGGTTTGACTGCAATCGATAAACAGGTGTTCGTGAGGCAAGGTAATGCCGAGGGAATCTGGAGAAATCATTCCTAAAACCGTCTGAACTTTACCCGCTCTCTCCCCCGCTCCTCGGTCCATGTACATTTTCCTTCCTTAATGATCGAGACTTTAACGGCCTTCTCCCCTATCGACTCCGATTTCACCCTCATGGGCGCTTATCTGAATCCTTTCTCTTTTAATACCCTGGCGATTTTACGATAATGTTCCAAATTGGTGCCGCAGCACCCCCCCACAATTCTTGCTCCGGCCTCAATCCAATGGTAGACTTCGTTGGCCATCTCATCGGGCGATACGGGGTAAACGGTCTTCCCCTCAATCAGTTGAGCGATTCCCGCATCCGGCTGAACGGATAAGTATTGACCGCAGCCCCGTCTCATCTCGTTTACCAATCTCGTTGCAGAGGGATACCACTCCGAAGTATTGAGGGATTTGGTCATCAAGCCGCAACTCCCACCCACCACGTCGGCTCCTGCCCTTTCCGCTCTTGCAGAGGCTTCCTCCGGTGTTAATCCCAGCATCGTTCTGAATCCCTTCCTGGTTGCAAAGAAGACGTTTTGAAAAATGATGGGCAGGTCGCAGATGTCTTTAGCGACCTTTGCCGCTATTTCCCCCGCATCCGTCTGGTTTCCAACGAGCAGAAAGACGTCGATTCCCCCTTCGACTAAAGCCGTCATCTGCTCCTTAAACCCTTCATAGACTTCCTCATAAGTCAAATTGCCCAGGGGCTGTAAAAAATCGGGGTTGGTAATGGATACGTGTCCCAACACGTATCGATCGGGGGGCGTCACCTCCCTTGCCAGTTTTGCCGATTGATAGTTAAATCATAAATTTTGTGACGCAAACCGAAAGGTTCCGCCCGCCAGGGAGAAGCCGCCTGCGTTTGCGTGCCGGCAAAGTCGCACCCTGCAGCGAACCCCTGCCGCAGGGCATCCTGGTATTTGTCAGGATGGTCAACAATCCATTGGGAGAGATTTGACTCTAAGTCTTTTCCCCAGTCAGCAAGCATAGAATGCAGAGGTGGATAATGGAGCAATACGTCATTGGTCTTGCGCAATCTCTCCCTAAGGTCGACAGCCATTGTCTTTTCTCCTATCTCCGCGGAATGTCTTCAAAGGGATAATGGTCATGGGTCATCATCCTTTTTCACAAGTACGAATGAATAGCCATTCTTTATGCCAATGGGTCTTCGACAGTGATGAGTGCCGTACTCAAGCAGAAGAAAATCGGTCTACTCTTAGGCCCAACAAAGCCCCGGCCTGGATCCCGGCCCGAGCAGGGTATTGCCCGCTACTTTAGCGTTGCAGGGTAGGTCCTCGTTAGCGCTCATCCCACTTCGGCGCAGGCCAGATCGGTTTGGCGCTCTCCATATGAGAGGGCCAGATGATCTCATACTGGCCTTTCTGGATCTGCTGCATCACGATGGAAGAAAGCACATTTTCGCCGGTGGCGTCAAACTTCACCCCCTTCCAGGGCATGATGACCTGATTCTGGGTGAGGTTTGTCTCGGAAAGGGCCTTGACGATCGCCTTTGGATCTACCGACTTTGCGCGGTTGATCGCATCGGCCAGAACGAGAAGGGCCTGGATGTCCCGGGCTGCCACATCACTCATCCGGTCCAATCCGCTTCTCTTTCGAAACATCTCGTTTACCTGCTGAATCTTGGCCTGCGTTCCGATGATCCTCGGGGGAAAAGTTCCCGGGGTGAACAGATAATCAGCTTCCTTCCCGGCCCCGTTCAAGAAATCTGAAAGGTTGTAGGAGTTGGAATAGGCGATCATCGCTTTTACGTCCAGCTTATATTTTCCGAAGGCCTTCTGAAATAAAATAGCATTTGCCGAATAATGATGAAGGATGAGGATGTCGGGCTGTAAGGACTTTATCTTAAGGACATCCGGGGTGACATCCGTAGCAGGATCCTGAGTGGCAACCATCCCTACAACCTGATAGCCTCGGTTTTCCGCAAGCTCCTTCCCTTCTCGGCTAAAATCCACGCCCTGAAAGGAGGGGTCATGGGAAAAGGCAATCTTCTTGTAGTAGGTTCCAAATTTTTTCTGGAACTCATCAATCATATCTTGAGCATCTCTCACATAGACCGTATTGATCGGTGTGGTGCGAAATACGGTTTTTAACCCTTTCTTGCAAATATCCGGATTGGTGGCATCCGCCACGAGAAAAGGAACCCCGTACCTTTCTGAAACGGGGGTTGCTGCCAGCACAACGGCACTCTGATAGGCCCCGATCATGGCGACCACCTTCTCAACAGTAATCAAACGTTCTGTTTCTGCACGGCCGATCTCGGGTTTTCCCTGATGGTCGGCCCAGACGATCTCAATCTTGGCCCCGCCGAGATTCGGAAGCCCCTCGGTCTCGGCCATGGGCACGCCCTTGAGATCTGTTTTGTTGTTGATGATGTCCTTGGCCAGTTCGACGGCTGCTTTTGCCTCCTGCCCCTCTCGTGAGGCCGGACCGCTCAATGGCCAAAGCGCACCAATCCGCACGGTTTTCTCCGCGGCCTCACCGGGAAACGTTCCCATAAAAAGAATGCCTATTAAGAAAAGAATAATCAACCATGACCTCGTGCTTTTCATAATCTTCTCCTCCTTTTTTAGTTTTGATGGCACTGAGCATTTTCTCTTTGACCCTATTCGCCACCTAAATAGAGCTTGATGACCTCCGGATTGTTTTGAATATCTTGAGTAGGTCCTTCCATCCAGTTCATCCCATTTTCCAGCACATAAGCCCTATGAGAGATAGCCAAAGCGCTTCTCGCATTCTGTTCGACAATCATCAAGGTGATGTTGAGCTGTTCGTTAATCTCTTTGATTTTCTGAAAAATGTGATGGACCACCGTAGGGGCCAAACCCAGGGTGGGTTCATCGAGCAATAGAAGCTCAGGCTTTTGGATTAAGGCCCGGGCGATCTCAAGCATTCTCTGCTGTCCTCCGCTCATCGTCCCTGCCAGGGCATTCTTCTTTTCAGCGAGGACCGAAAACATCTCCATGGCATGATCGATATCCTTTTTTACCTGTGTCCTGTCTTTACGGGTATACGCCCCCATTTCAAGGTTTTCGATGACCTTCATCCGGGGGAAAATGCTGTGATGCTGGAATACATACACAATCCCCCTTTTCATAATCTCCACGGGGTGCAGCCGGGTGATGGCATCATCTTTGAAATAGATGTCCCCCTTCCGGGGGGGTAAGAAACCTGTAATCGATTTGAGAACCGTCGATTTACCCGCTCCGTTGGGCCCAATGATGCAGATGCATTCCCCCTTCAATAGATGGAAAGAGACGCCCTTGAGGACATCAAATTTTCCATAGGTGGAGTAGATCTGGTTAATTTCTAAAAATCGGTTAATATCCAAAATAGGCCTCAATCACTTTCTCATCTCGTTGAACCTCTGCAGGGGTTCCCTCACATATCTTCTTTCCATAGTCGAGGACATAGACCCGCTCACAGAGATTCATGACCACCTTCATGTTATGTTCGATAATGAACATCGTTTTTCCCTGATCATGAAGTTTCCGGATCAGGGACATGATCTTCTCGATCATGATGGGGTTCACCCCGGAGGTAGGCTCATCCAGGAGAATCAGTTCCGGCTCAGGGACCAGTCCCATGGCGAACTCCAGGAGTTTCTGTTGTCCATAGGAAACCTCCCCTGCCAGTTCGTCTTTTAATGGGATCAGACCGACAAACTCAAGCCAATAGTCTATATGGTCACAGACCTGCGGATCACACCGCTTCATCGGGGTCTTGAGAAAATTCTCCTCGAGGTGCTTCTGGGCCGAAATCATGTTCTGATATAATGTAAGTTCCTTAAAAACACGGGCAAGTTGAAACGTTCTGCCCAATCCCTTCTGAACGATTTTATAAGAAGGAAGACCTGAGATCTCGTCGCCTTTAAAAAGGATCTTCCCACCGTCTGAAGGGTAAAGCCCTGTAACACAGTTAAAGAGGGTCGTCTTGCCCGAACCATTGGGACCGATCAGTCCGGCAATTTCATTCCCGTTCACATGGATATCCACCTGATCCACAGCGACCAAACCGCCAAATCTCTTGGTCAGTCCGCTGATCTCGATGACCTTCATGTCTCCTCTTTCCCTTGGATGGATTGTACCATCTCATACTCATCTTCAGACTCTTTTTTTAACCCCTTTCTCATCTTTCTAACGATCCCAATCAAGCCCTTCGGTTCATAGAGGGCGATCAGGACGATGATAAGACCGTAGAGAAGAAGATGAACTCCCCTCCCTCCTCCTCCAAAGACGGTCCGTGTGTATTCTGCCAGAGGAATGAGGATGCCAGCCCCCAAGATTGGCCCGAGCACAGTCCCCATGCCTCCCACCATGGGGATGATAATGATCAGAAGGGCAAATTCCAGGCTGAGCATACTGTCAGGATCGATGTAAAGAATGTATTGAGCATAAAAAGTGCCAGCGAAGGCCGTGATGACAGCGCTGATGACAAAGGCAAGGAGCTTGTATCTCCTGGAATCAATCCCAAGGCTTTTGGCCCTCTCCTCATCTTCTTTGATGGCCTTGAGGTAGATTCCAAGGGTAGATCTATCTATTTTCCAGACAAAGGCGACCACCAGGACTGCCATGAACAGGATGATATAGTAATAGGGAACCTTGCTGGTCCACTGGACATAAAGATTGGGATTCCTCATCACGGGAATCTGAAAACCGAAGGCGCGATTGACGAAATGCCAGTTCAGAAAGATGATGTAAGTAATTTCAGCCAATCCCAGTGTGGCAATGGCAAAATAGTGGCCCCTGAGATCAAAACAGATCTGTCCGATGAAGATAGCGGCCCCTGAAGCGATAATCGCTCCGGCAAAGACCCCTATCCAGGGAGGCAGACCTGTCTTGAGGAGCAGCATGGTTGACGTATAGGCACCGAAGGTGAAAAAGATTTGATTTCCAAGGGAAATCTGTCCGGAATATCCTCCCAGAATGTTCCAGGCCTGGCCGAGGACCACGTACACGAGGAGAATGATCATCACGTGCCTGGGGTAGGGATCCTTGAAGAACCACGGGAATAATACCAATAATCCGAGGAGAAAGATTAAAAACCAGCTTTTAAAGGTCTGTAATTTGACAACCGTTCTTCTCACGAAAGATTTTTCACCTTTTTCTTTAAAATTTCCCGAAAAGTCCTTTGGGCTTATAAATTAATACGACCACAAAGGTTGCATAGACAAAAACCATCTTAAAAGCAGGAACAAAGACTGTTCCCAGGACATTTTCGATGACCCCGATCATCAATCCTCCGATGAAGACCCCCCAAAAACTGCCAAAGCCTCCTAACGCAACAGCGATATAAGAGATCAGACTGAACATCCAGCCCGAATAGATGTGGATGGGATAGTAGGTTGCCAGGAGCACGCCTCCGAGGCCGACACAGAGAATCCCCAGACCCCATCCGAAGGCATTGACCCTATCCGTATAAATTCCCATTTCGATGGCCGCCTCCCTGTTCTGAGAGGTGGCTTGGATGGCCTTCCCGAGCTTTGTCTTTTTGATAAACAGGAAGAGGAGAGCCGTTGCCCCGAGACTTCCGAAAAAGGCTACCAGTTCGGCTTTGGTGATATAGATATTGCCGAGATCCAAGACTCCTGAGAGCAGATTGTCCCCCACTTTTCGGACATCTGCTTTCCAGAAGAAGTATGCCCCGTAACGTAAAAACAGTCCCAGCCCAAATGTACTGAACATCTGGGCCACCATAGGGGCATCGAGGATCGGCCGGATCACTGTTCTGTAAGTGGCTGCTCCAGCGAAAAACCATACCAGCAAGACAAAGGGCAGGGTGACCAAGGGATCCCATCCCAGAAGCTGATAGGCCCAGAAGGTTGCATACATTGCCAGCATGAGAAAATCCCCGTGGGCAAAATTGACAATGTTCATGAGCCCGAAGATGAGGGAGAGCCCCACTGCCACCAGGGCATAAATCCCGCCCAGAAGCAAGCCGCTGACGATCGATTGAAGCAAAAGTCCGAAGGGGATCATCTCTTATCCAGTGAAGCTAAAACAGGCCATTTTTACATTCATCCCTGTGGGAGAGAAATGGCCTGAAGAGGCCTATTTCGAAATCAGTTCTCCATAGAAAAAGGGCTGAAGATTTAAAAATCTTAATGGGGCGTTGATGATCTCTCTCATCAGTTCAATCTGGTGGTTATGGTTTTTTACACTCAGGTAATCGATGGAGAGGATACTCAGGCCTGAAGGGCCATCAATGGCTCCGTGATTGCATGCCGCCTCAAGAACCCGCGTCTCCATCTCGGGGCTCTGGAGAATGTCGGGTTGTGATAAAAGAAATGCCATGCAGGCCAAAAAGGCATAAGCGGCATCCTCTGACACGGCCCCGAAGATGGTCGCATCTGCCTTACTCACATTGCCGACACCACTGCCGCAACCGCAGCGACACTTCTCTCCATAAAAGATGATCCTTTGGGTTGCTTCTTTGAGAGCGCCCATTCCCAATTCATTTCCAAGATCTCCGATCCCGATAGTTAAACCCCCTCTCTTTCCCACCCCCTCGAATAGATCATCGAGTTTTGCAACGAAATCCGTGATCGAGCGGCCATTGGCCATATGATAAAACCCCTTCTCGTTTCTCCCGGGACGCTCAATGGAAATAGCGGCCTTCGGGTTCATCTCATCCAGTAAACGATTGGCCTCTTCCGAGGCTTTTTGGGCTTCCTTGGTAAAGGGCAAAACGGTGACTGTGTGGGACATCAATAGGCTGGTTTTAAAATCATGAAATACCCTCAGTCCGGCTGCGCCACAACAGGCCTTCGCGATCTCGACACATTCTTCTTCACAAAAGATCACAGGTCTTGCTTTAAATCCAAGATCAACCGCACGGGCAATCAAAGCTGCAGCCACCACGCCATCGGTTTCAGGAGCCAGCATATCGCTTCGGAAGGCGTGTTCTTTTGAGACCTTTCCGTCTTTAAGTACATCGAAGGGACCTACAGGAAAACCGGTCATGATAAAGACCGTGTCGCCTTCCTTTACCTGCTCCACGAACTTCCGGGCTGCTCCCATGGTCAAGGGGCCCTCCGATTGCTCCCGCAGCGATTGATATAAGGGGTGAATCTGACCCTGGCCTCGCCAATCAATGGTTATCAATCTGTCAAGATTTTCACCAATGGCGTCTTGAATCTTTTTTTCGATTTTCTTTTCCATAGGATCTCCTTATCTTCTTGGGCATTTTTCCAATTTTAAAGATCGAAATTCTGGTTTAGTTCCTGATCCCCTGTCCTAGAATCTATTTGATATTGATTGGATAAGTTCCGTATTTTAGGGCCGTCTCCAACATCTTTCGGTAATTCTCAGGGTTAGAGGTGCGAGGAATGCTGTTGCTCGATCCTAACACGTATCCCCCACCTGGCCCCAAGAGCTTGAGGTGTTTTTTTGTGTCTTCCTCCACCTCTTGAGCCGTCCCACGCTGAAGCAAATCGACATCGATATTCCCGATGATACATAACCTGCCCGCGACCCTTTTCTTGATTTGATAGATGTCCATGCCTGTGGGGTCGATCGGATGAAGAGCATTTACGCCCGAGGCAATGATATCCTCAAGAACCTGGGTGATGTCCCCGTCTGTATGATAAATGAGGGGAATCCCTCTCTTTTTGCAGCCCTCTCCAAGTCTCTTCAATTTTGGGAAAAAGATCTTTCTTAAGAAATCTGGAGAAACCATCAGTCGATCCTTTACAGCAATGTCATCGCCATACCAGACGGCACCAACGATATCACGCTGGATCGCATCCTCAAACTCTCGATAGACCATTTCAAAAATCTTCTCGAAGATGGCCTCCACCAGTGCCGGATCATCTGCCTGCTTGTAGCAGAAGGTTTCAAAGCCCATCAGCATCCAGGTCATTTGGAAGACAGGCCCCATATAACGGATGACCTTCATTTCCTTGGGAAGTATCTTTTCAGCCTCATCCAAGATACGGAAGTCGAGATCATCTGGTCGGAGCCATGGGTATCTCTTGAAATCATCCCAGTCGCTGATTGCGCCTTTACTCTTGCCACGTCCCACCTGTCTTTGGACTTCATAATAGTTACCCCAATGCGCAGAATCCCAGACGGGCGGAAATCCTGCAATCCGGCGACCGAGAGTGATGTAGTCATAGCCCGCCTGGATATAAAACTCAATGTCTGTGGAAAGAGTGTTGAGGGATTTGCCGAGAAAGGCCTCTTTGGCTCCCTCATCAATCGTGATTTCTGCGAGGGGAACCCGGTCGGCCTGACCGCAGTAGAGGGTTTTTCTTAATCGCTCAAAGTTGGGATTGGGTTGATCATTTAAAGGCATAAAAATCAATTAAAGGTTTTTTACACTCCTGTCAAGTCACGGTAACATTCACATTCTCGCTTCTTCGCCGGGGCCGTTTATAGATTGGCTCTCCAAACAGATTCTTGTTTTTGGCACATCTTAAATCTTTACCCTGCTGCTGGGCAGTGTGGCAAGTGTTGCAATAGTTACAATGAACAATTTCTTTTTCTTGCCCCTTTTCGAGTCTTGAGGGCCAATACGGGTCACAGATCAGTTGACGGCCCAGGGCGATCATATCACACTTTCCATCGATCACAGCATCTGCGGCAAGTTGAGGATCATCCAGCTTTCCAACACCGATCACAGGAACCCGGACCACTCGTTTGATTGCCGCTGCATATTTTAGAAGTGGCCCCGGCGGTGAATCCTTAAGAGGGATGGCTCCAACGCGGATATTGACCATGCTCGTGATGTTTTTGTTAATTGGGAGAACATAGGCTGAGACATGGATGGCGTCAGTCCCTGCCTCCGTCATGGTCTTTGCCGCTTCCAGCCCTTCTTCAAGACTCAATCCAGGCTGAAGCAGCTCGCAGGCATTCATTCGGACCCAGATGGGCCAACTGCTCCCGAGATCCGTTTTAATATCCTCTATAACCTCCCTGAGTAACCGAACCCGGTTATCAAGCGATCCTCCATAGGCATCCGTTCTCTTGTTGGTAAAGGGAGAAAGAAAGGCGCTTAGAAGATAGAGGTGTGCCGCGTGGAGTTCCACGCCATCAAATCCGGCCTTCTTGGCCCGGGAAGCGGCGCGGACATAGGCCTGACGAATCCGTCGCAAGTCGGAAGATGAAAGCTGCTTCGGAACCTGGCCCATACGAACACCTACCGGCGAAGCCGATTCACACCTCTGGTCCGGTAAAACCTTAGGTCCTCCATGGAGGAGTTGCAGAAGGGCGACCGTTCCCTGTGATTTGATTGCAGAGGCCAGCTTGGATAGGCCCGGGATAAAGCGGTCGTCATAGGAACCGATCTGACGGGCACTGATGCGTATGTCGGGCTTAACGTTGGAGGCTTCGACAACGATCGTTCCTGCACCCCCTCGTGCCCGTTCCGCATAGTACCGGATCTGGCGATCGGTCACCTCCTCATCCAAATTTGAGAAATTGGTCACCATGGGCGCCATGACGATACGGTTTCTGGAGGTGACAGAGGCGAATTTCACGGGCTGGAATAAGACACGGGTTCCATGTTTTTCCATACCAGAGGCTCCTTCGAAAGAATCCGGATTCGAAAAGGGTCAGGATAAAATTATCTGTTTTTTCCGGGGCTTTTTCAAGATGCAAATTGACTTGACAAAACCCGATGAACCGTAGAGAATATAACTAATTCAATGGGTTCATTCCCACCTTTTACATCTGTTCTAATCCTAAATCAAGGTCTGGTCGAAAAGAAAGGAGGTTTTTAGGTTATGAAGAGAAAAAGGGATAAATCGAATAACAAGACCCAAGGGATTTCGAGGCGAGATTTTATAAAAACCGCCGGATTGAGCACACTGGCTCTTTCGGGGCTCAGCATCGTGCCATCCAAAACCTGGTCCCAGGGCGGATCAAAGTATGTCTGGGGATGCCCCAGTGAGTTTCAGAGCATGGATCCCCACATCATCTATGACGTCACGACTGAAAACCTCCGGCTCAACCTTTACGATCATCTTTATCGTTACCTCGACAATCCCCCAAAGATTCAACCCTGGCTTGCCGAGAGCTACAGCGTCGCCGATGAGGGACGGAAATGGACCTTCACCCTTCGAAAGGGGGCCAAGTTTCACACTGGCGATGAAGTGACAGCCGAAGCGGTCAAATACAGCATGGAAAGACTTCTTGCCCTGGGGAAAGGGTCTTCGGCCCTCTTTAAGCCGATCCTCGACCCAGGCGGCATCAACGTCAAGAGCCGATATGTCGTTGAGTTTAATCTTAAGGAAGCCTATGCCCCCTTCCTCTCCATCATGCCCACCTTTTGCATCGTGAACCCTAAGGTTGTCGAGGGGAAGGCAGGTCCCTGGGGGAGTGAATGGCTTGCCTCAAACGATGGCGGTTCCGGATCCTATATCCTTGAGAAGTATTCTCCGGGGACAGGCTGGACTGCAAAACGATTTAAGGATCACTGGATGGGCTGGAAGGGAAATTTTGTGGAGGAGATCGAATTCAGGACCATTCATGAAACGGCTTCAAGGGTGATGGCCATGATCAAAGGCGATATCCATGGCTGCGACGGATATCTCCCTGTAGACCAGATCGAGAAGCTCGAGAAGGACCCGAATGTCAAGGTCTATGAAGAGCAATCGATGCGTATCTCCCTGATACGGATGCACAACCAGAGGCCTCCGCTCAATGATGTCCATGTGAGAAGGGCGATCAGTTATGCCTTCGACTATGATTCCTTCATTAAAGACGTTCTGAAAGGCCGGGTTGCCCGGAATGCCGGTCCCATCCCCAACAACATGTGGGGAGCGCCACAGGATTTGAAGGGCTATACCTTTGACCTCAAGAAGGCGAAAGAGGAACTCCAGCAGGCAAAGGTGAAGATCGACCGGCCCATCGTCATCAATCCCATGACAGGCTATGCCCAGACGGATGATATCGCCCTGATTCTTCAATCCGGGCTCCAGCAGATCGGGATCAAGGCGAACATCGTCCGGGAGACCTGGCCCAACCTCTCCTCCCGGGGAAAGGACATGAACACCTCTCCTGACATGTGGATCCACTGGATCAGCACCTACTATGCAGATCCTGAAAACTGGATCGGCGAAACCTATAGCTCGAGCCGGTGGGGGGCGTGGAAGGCTTCTTCCTGGTACAAGAATCCCGAAGTGGACGAGCTGTTAAAGAAGGCAAGGACCACTCCCGACCAGGAGGCCAGAGGGAAACTCTATGAGCAGGCGAGCCGCATCATCGTCAACGATGCAGCGGATATCTGGATTTACAATACCAAGTGGTATGGCCCAACGCGAAAGGAAGTAAAAGGCATGCGGTTCTGCCCCATTGGGGATGGGCAGGAGTGCCGGTGGCTTTCCTTCGGCTAATGCCCCATCTCGAGAGTTGATTTCCTGCCTCCCTGGAAGTGAAGGAAAGATATTCCGGTCCTTCCAGGGAGGCATTTTATTGAGCCATGGACAGAAAGATCCTCTTTTTTCTCAAGAGAATTGCCTATTTCATCCCGACCCTTCTCGGGCTCCTGATTCTTGTCTTCCTCGTCTCCCGTGTGATCCCCGGGGACCCTGCGGCCCTGGTTGCCGGAGAAACCGCAACAGCCGATCAGGTGAAGGCGATCAGGACGCAACTTGGATTTGATCGGCCTCTGTACATCCAGTTCGGGGTTTATGTGAGGCAGCTCCTCACAGGCGATCTGGGAAAAAGCCTTTATTCGGGTCGCAGGGTGAGTCAAGACCTCTTCGACCGTTTCCCGGCAACCCTGGAACTAACACTCGCTGCCATGTTCATTTCGGTCCTGGTCGGGATCCCCCTGGGGATCCTTTCGGCCCTGAAGCGAAATTCCCTCCTGGACCACCTGGTGAGAGGGTTCACGGTTTCTGGGCTCGCAATTGCCAGTTTCTGGCTCGGGATCATGCTCCAGCTCTTTGCCAGCATGTGGCTTGGCATCACGCCTCTTGGCAGCCGCATTGGAGTTCCTGCGCCCAGGTTGATCACCGGTCTCTTCATCCTGGATTCGGTCCTGACGCTCAACGGAGCAGCCCTGCTCAGTTCGTTAAAACATATTTTACTTCCGGCCCTCACCCTCTCCTTTGCCTCCCTGGCCACCCTGGCACGCTTCACCCGGTCAGGAGTCCTCGACGTGATCCAGAAGGATTTTATCCTGTACGAACGGGCGATGGGGCTTCCGCCAAGGGTCGTTGTGTATAAATACGTCCTCCGAAATGCCCTCATTTCAACGGTGACCCAGGTGGGTCTTCTCTTCGGGTTGCTTCTGGCCGGGGCCGTGGTGATCGAAGCGGTCTTCGATTGGCCCGGCCTGGGTCTCTATGCCTATCAATCCATCGTTCTCTCGGACTATCAGGCGATTCTGGGCGTAACCCTGTTGTCCGGCTTTGTTTACGTCACCGTCAATCTGGCCGTTGATGTGGTCTTGACCCTGGTCGACCCGAGGAAGGCAGAGGTATGAGTGGCTTGAGACTTTCCTGGAAGAAGTTTTCCCGTGATCGACTGGCTTTTACAGGGTTTCTCATCATTCTTGCGCTTATCTTGACGGCCCTCCTTGCCGGGGTGTTGTCCCCTTATCCGGAGGACACCCACAAGATTCATCCGGCATCAAGGCTGAAGGCGCCCTCCATGAAATACCTTCTTGGAACGGACCACATGGGCAGGGATATCCTCAGCCGTCTCCTTTTCGGGGCAAGGGTGACGCTCATCATCGCGATCATTGCGGTGGCTACCTCGCTCCTGATCGGGGTTCCCCTTGGCCTTATCGCGGGTTACCTTGAGAATTGGGTCAGTGAGCTTATCATGAGGATTGCGGATATCTTTCTTTCGATCCCGCAGGTGATCCTCGCCCTTTTTATGGCCAAGACCCTTGGGCCAAGCATTCCGAATGTGATCCTTGCCCTTTCCCTTACCTACTGGCCCTGGTTTACCCGGATTGTCTTTGCCGAAACGAGGAGCCTTAAGAAATCGGTTTTTATCGAAGCAACGGAGGCGCTGGGGGCGAACCCTTTGCGGGTCATCCTGCTGCATATGCTTCCCAATGTCTCTTCTTCAATCATTGTCCGAAGTTCTATCGGCATGGGATATACCATCCTGACAGCAGCGGTTCTTGGATTTCTCGGGGTGGGAGCGCAGCCCCCGACCCCGGAGTGGGGCGTCACAATTGCCGATTCGAGGCAGTACCTTCCCGATGCCTGGTGGTATGCGACCTTCCCGGGTCTTGCCATCTTTTTGGTGGTTCTGGGGTTCAATATGCTGGGAGACGGGCTGAGGGATATTCTGGACCCAAGGATCCGGAGGAGCTATGAGTAAAAGCAATTTCAGATTTGCGATTTTAGATTTCGGATCGAAATGAAATAGAGATGAATAGAAAAATGACCCTTGACCCCAAGGAGACGCTCCTTGAAGTCAACAACTTGACCGTCCATTTTTACACGGACCGGGGTGTGGTGCAGGCCCTCGACGGTGCCGATCTCCAGGTGAAAAAGGGAGAAGTTGTCGGACTGATTGGAGAGAGTGGCTGCGGCAAGACCACGGTGGCTCGGAGCGTGCTCCGGGTTCTGCCTCCCGGCGGAAGACTCGTTTCAGGCAGGATCACCTTTAAAGGGCAGGACTTGCTGGCTTTGGGAGAAAGAGAGCTGAATAGGACGGTCCGGGGAAAGAGGATTACCCTCGTTCCACAAGATCCCTTTAACTCCTTCAATCCTGTCTTCCCTATCGGCACCCAGATCAGAGATATTTTGAAATGGAAAGGAGAGACAGGAGGTAAGACCAAGGTCGATGAGGAAAGAATCTGGGAGATGTTGAATCAGGTGCAGATCCCTTCTCCCGGGAGTCAACTGAAAAGGTATCCTCACCAGTTCAGTGGCGGCCAGAGACAGCGACTCATGATCGCCATGGCGCTTTTGCCCCATCCGGATCTCGTCATTGCCGATGAACCGACCACGGCCCTTGATGTGACGGTAGAGGCGCAGATCCTCCGCTTGATGAAGAGCCTCGTCCAGGGACGGGAGATCTCGGTTCTCTTCATCACCCATGATTTAGGCGTGGCGAGCGAGGTCTGCGAAAGGATTGTGGTGATGTACGCAGGGCAGGACATGGAGAACGGTCCGGCCGAGATTCTTTTCTCCGATCCTCGACACCCCTACACCTCCGAGCTCCTCGAAAGCCTTCCCAATCCGGAGGGGAAGATCCGCGACATCCCCGGAGATGTCCCAAGCCTGATTCAGCCGCCGAAAGGATGCCGATTCCATCCGAGGTGCCCGCAGGCGAAAGAGAACTGCTCAAGTGACAAGCCGGAGAGAATCGAGGTCTCCCCAGGCCACTGGGTTCGCTGTTTTTATCCATTAGCCTGAAACGAAAGTGAATTGTAGCCGCAACCTTTAGGTTGCGAGATTTTATGGGTACATTCTCTCGGCAGGCTAATGCCTGCGGCCACGAGCTTCAAAATAACTTGAGATAAGAATGATGGGGCCCATTTTAGAAATCAAAGGATTAAAAAGATATTTTCACGGTTCTTCTCGTCTTCTCAGTAAAAAGGTCCGATGGATCAAAGCCCTGGATGACGTCTCCTTACAGGTCTATAAGGGAGAAACCTTTGGACTGGTAGGGGAGAGTGGATGCGGGAAATCGACTCTGGGGAAGACGATCCTTGGAATTTACAGACCTACAGAGGGTTCGGTCATCTTTAAAGGAAGAGAGATAAGCCTTCTTCCGCGAAAAGAAGCGAAGAAGATCCGGAAAGACATCCAGTATGTCTATCAGGACCCCGGAGCCTCTCTCGATCCTTATTGGAAGGTGAGAAAGATCCTCGCAGAACCCCTGGTGATCCACACCTCCCTCCCGAAAGAAGAGATTCAAAGACAGGTCCTTAAGATGCTCGACGACGTGGGACTTCGTGAGGAGCATCTTTCCCTCTACCCTCACGAGTTCAGCGGAGGACAGCAGAGGCGTCTGGGGCTCGCTCGCATCCTCTGCCTCAATCCAAGCCTTGTGATCCTCGACGAACCTACCTCAGGACTCGATGTTTCCGTTCAAGCGACCATACTGAAATTATTCATCGAGCTCAAGACCCGCTTCCATTTGACCTATATCTTTATCTCCCACAATCTGGGTGTAGTCCGAATGATGTGCAACCGCATGGCGGTCATGTATGCTGGAAAGATCGTTGAAATGGGGGAGACGGCTGGAATCTTCAGCGCTCCCGTTCATCCCTATACCAGAGTCCTTCTTGCAGCGATCCCGGAGGTCGGGAAAAAGCTGGACCGGACAAAGGATCTCTCCCTAACCGGCGAACCGCCCAATCCCGAAAACTTTCCAACGGGTTGCCGCTTCTGGCCAAGGTGCGGCTTCAAAATGGCAACCTGTGAATCCGTTGAGCCTCCTCTTGAATCAGCAGCAGATGGACGGAAAGTCGCCTGTCACCTCTACAAGAATGAATCCTAAATCCGAAATTCCAGTCTGCGGCAGGCAGGAATTTCGAAACAAGCTCAAAAATCAAGATAAGAAATTTGGAATACTTTTGCTTAGTGCTGAACGTGTTGAACAAAAAATTGACTTGAGAAGATGAGAAGCAAGTCATATAATTAACCTAAAAGGAGGGGAGGGAAATGTTAAATAAAGAGCGCATCAAAAAAGAAATCGACAATTTGCCTGAAGATGTCCTCAGTGAGGTTTTTGACTTTATTCAATTTTTAGAAAGTAAGAGGGAGGGAAAGCTCTTCGCAGAATTCTCTCAAGAATTATCTGCCGCATCTTTTCAGAAGGTCTGGGATAATGAGGAGGATGCTGTTTATGACACAATTTAGCAAGGGCGATATTGTCCTTGTCCCCTTCCCGTTTAGTGACCAAACCACTATTAAGAAGCGCCCTGCTGTCATCATTAGCTCTGCTACTCATAATAATATTTCCCCAGACGTTATCATCATGGCTATCACTGGTCAAACAAGAACTGCCATGGGCATGGGTGAGTTTTTCATAGAAGATTGGCAAAGTGCTGGCTTACTGAAATCATCGGCAGTTAAACCCGCCATCTCAACGATTGAGCAACGATTGGTATTAAAGAAACTGGGCCGACTCTCTCACCAGGATTTCTCCTCTTTAGAGAAAGCACTCAAAGAACTATTCGATTTAAGATAGTTGATAACGTCAAACTGACTTTTGCCGGTCAACCCTTCGAGGACCCATACCCCATCACCCCCCGGCTTGAACCTTTTACCCGGCTTTGCCCTAAATCACTTTTTAATTTCACAGACGGAGTGAAAATAACCCTATTTTGCCTCTTGCACCTAAGGCGCAGTTCAGTTATGGCCGAGCAATCAAGGATTAGTGGTTGAAAGCAAGCAGAACATTTTTCATTGCA
>Ga0315286_10002365_pt1 | contig 17597 bp, 15 predicted proteins | sample YL17G10_0_MG_FD_205038 | JGI IMG/M metagenome (GOLD analysis project Ga0315286, IMG submission 205038) | Sediment microbial communities from Yellowstone Lake, YNP, Wyoming, USA - YL17G10_0 | ecosystem: Environmental > Aquatic > Freshwater > Lake > Sediment | place: USA: Wyoming | collected...
ACGTTTGGGCGACGAGCTCTTCGATTCTCGACGTCAAGGCCGGAGAAATGTTCGCCGGGCATTTAAAGATGTCCAGGGGATTGGCGGGCGTATCCCAGATCCACTTGGCTTCATAAGAATATATCGGCCTGGCCCCGGCCGGGAGAAGGCCGTGGTCGATCTCGACGATCGGAAGGATCTCGAAATGAGGATCGTTTCCAAGGACGCCGACCGTGAATTCCCGGCCGGCGAGAAAGCGCTCGACAATGACCGGCTCCTTGTACAGGGCGATGACGTCCTGGACGCGCTCCCGGAGTTCCCGGCGGTCGTCGACCACGGAATTGTCCTTGATGCCTTTGCTCGAGCCTTCGTAGAGCGGTTTGACGATCGCCGGGAAGCGGATGTCGGGAGGAATGCAGCCGTCCGGATCGACCATCCAGAATTCGGGGTTTGGAATCTTGTGGAACGAGAGGATTTCTTTCGCCCGCGACTTGTCGAGGCAGAGGCTGAGCGTCAGCGGGTCTGAACCGGTATAAGGAACGTTTAAGATCTCGCACAGCGAAGGAATGTGGGATTCGCGATTGGGGCCGAACAACCGCTCGGCGATGTTGAAGACAAGATCGGGGCGTTCGTTTCTCAACCGATCGAACGCCGCTTCGTCGGATTCAATCGGAACGACCTCGAAGCGAGTCCGGAGCGCGTCGCGGACGGCGTTGATCGTTTCATCGGAATCGCACTCGGCGAGAAAATCGGGTGGAGGCTCGTCGTCCTCGTCTCGTTGGCCTTCGGGAAGAAGGGAATTCAGCGTTGAAGCCATTCCTGCTTTCGAGCTGAAAAGCAACGCAATCTTCATCGCAGCTTGGCTCGGCAACGCCTCAGGTTTTCGAACGTTCCTTGGATTGTGAGCATCTTATTCTGAGATTTGAATCCGATCTATTTCGCGCCTACTGAGTTTATATATATACCATTGCGGGCAAATGTCAATACTTTCTCGAAAAAAAATACAATCTGTTGGGTTAAAGCCATTTTTGACCCCCAAGCCGTTGAGCTGTATAAATCCTTGACACATCACAGCATGAGCGCGGGGAAAAGATAAAAAGTGAGAGCCGGAAGCGTCCGCCGTTTTGCTTGAAGCTCCAAAGCCCTTTGCCAAGAACGGTAATCGCTGGGTGGAGTTTGAAAGATGAGATATGCGCCCGCCTTGAAGAGGTCATCGAGTGCGTCCGCATCCGACGGGCGTTCCAGATGAAGGATGACACCCGATCCTGCAGCGCGGGCCGCAGCGAGGCTATCGCCGAGAAGGAGGAGGTCGTCGCGGCTTAGAAGGCTTGATCCGAGACAATGAATCCAAGCGCCCTGCCGGCAATAATTTTCAAGACTGGCTTCGAGACCGCCGTGGTGATAATACACGAAGCGGGCTTTGCCGTCCCGGCAAGCGCGGACCAGCATTTCGAGGGCGGAGGAATCGCGTTCTTCCTTGGCGTTGGAGGCATAGAGATGGATGCCGCTCCGGCCCATCTCGGCCAACGCGGACAGGGGTACGGACTTCGGCGCTTCTTTCAATTCGAACGGGCCGTGGTGAAAATAGGACGCGGACGCTTTTCCCTTTCGCGCCGCGTTTCCCATCAGAATGAATTCCGCCAGCTCGCGCCGGGCCTGGTTGGACGTGGCGATGTCGATGCCGGCTTCGCCCAGCCATTCGAGGTCGGAGATCTGGAACATCCCCGAGTCGATGAGCCGCAACCGGCCCCCGGAAGCGCGGCACGCTTTCACCAACGCCAGAAGGGAATGGAAGTCTGTCTTATCGTCGCGGATGGTGATGTCCCGCTGGTCAGCGGGACAATCGGCATTTGAATCGCTTTGCGTGTCCATCGAAGCTACATATTTGTCTTTTCAAAAATATTATATCACGATTTTTGAAAAAAGGAAGGGCCGGCGTATCGGAATTCAGGGCAAGCTATCCTTCGCCCTGACCGCAGCACAGTTTTCAAGAGATGGTACATGCAACCCTGTCCCGTGGCTTCATACGAACAACACGGCAGCCTCTTTTCGCTAAATCGCCGGGGACAGGGATGCGCGTCCCGGAAAACTGTATGACTGTCAGTCCTTGGCCATGTTGCATTCCCGAATGAAAACGGCTATAAGAATAGGTTTGGAAGAGCGAGCCGCAGGCCGCAGAGCGCAGGAAAGAGGACATGCCCGAGCCGTCGAAGATCCGTCTCAAAAAACTATTGGCCGAAAAGGAGGAGGATCGTCCCTTTCTCGTTCTCGCCGAATTCCTGCCGGCCGGCGGAACCGAGACGAGGCTGATCGAGCGTTTTCTCGAGGATTATGCCCGGGAGAAGGCCGGAATGCCGCCGGGTTTCCGGCTGGCCGGCCTGGCGATTCCCCAGAGTCCCAATGGAATCGCGTCCCTCAGCCCGGCCGACGTCTATGCTCTGCTCGAAAAAAAAGACTTATGGGCCGACCTCGACGTCATTCCGCATGCGACGGCCAAAGACCATAACATCGAAGGCCTGCGGACTTACCTTCTCGGGCTTCAAAAGCACGGTCTTGAATCGGTCCTCGCCTTGACCGGCGACAAACCGAGCGCGGGGAAAGGCGTTTACGATCTTGATGCGATCGGGCTCATCGCCCTGATCCAGGAGCTGAATCTCGAATCCTTCCAGCGGAGCAAAGGCGAAGCCTTCGATCGCGTCCCGCAGTTCTTCGTTCTGGCCGCCGTCTCCCCCTTCAAGTACGCGGCCGCTTCTCAAATCCAGCAATACTTGAAAATGAAGAAAAAAATCCGGGCCGGGGCCGGGGCTCTGATCACTCAGATGGGCTGGGACTGGCGGAAGAGCGAGGAACTGTTCCGCACCATGAAGGACGAGGCCATCCGCGTCCCGGTCTTCGGGAATGTTTATCTTCTCTCCACGGCGACGCCGGCGGCGCGGCTCATGCGCGACGGAAAGCTCCCCGGCTGCGTCGTGACCTCCGAGCTCTACGAAAAAGTCGCGAAGGAAAAACCCGCCGATCACCTCGAGCGCGCCGCCGAACAGGTGGCCATGTATCGCGATTTGGGGGCGGCCGGCGTCGATCTCGGCGGCCTGTCCGATTTCAAAACCCTGCTTAAGATCCTGAACCGCGCCCGCGAGATCGGACCGAGCTGGCGGTCGTTCCGGGAGAACCTGGACTTCGGCCTCAAGAAACTGGCCGATAAAACTCCGGGGTTCTATCTCTATGATGACGACGGGCGGCGTAGAGATAGCGACGCGTTTAAGCCGACTCTCGGGAAAAAATTCTTCGACGCCGTCCATCGCAACCTGATGACCCAGGGGAAAGGCCTCGCCCCCGCGGTCAATAAGGCCCTCGGAGCGAGTTCCTCGCTCCGCCGGGAGCGCGGCATTCCATATAAAATCTTCTTCTCCGGAGAAAAGGCGCTGAAAACCGCACTTTATGACTGCGAGGAATGCGGCGACTGTTTCCTCCCGGAAAATTTCGGCCGCTGCACATGGGGCGAATGCGAGAAGGGGCTCCCCAATCCGCCTTGCGGCGACAGCACGCCCGAGGGTCGATGCGGGCATAACCTCGAGCGGCGCTGTGTCGGGGACCTGATTTACGAGGCGGCGGCGAGCGAAGGACGGCCGGGACTGCACAACCTGGAAAAAACGGTGAATCCGGGGCGCGCCGCGGCGCTCGAGGGGACGTCATCCATCCTCAATTATTTCTTCGAAAAAGACCACGCCGCCAGGCCCGGCCTGATTCAGATCGGCGAGAACATCCATGCCAGCATTCCGCTGATGGCCGCGGCGATGGGAGAGCTTCTCGGCCTTGGCCCCCAAGCCTATGAACGGCCGAGCGGCGCCCTCGACTACATCATCGCCCAGATCAAATCCCAAGTCCGGCATGGAGCGGACTATCTCGACGTCAATGTCGACGCCTTCGGCGACAGCGACCTCGAGTTCCGCAAAGCCGTGATGGGCGCGTATGTCCGGCTCATCCGCCGCCATGGCGATGGTGTTCCCGTAAGCGTGGACAGCGGCTCCCCGGCCGTCCTCAAGGCCGGGCTGGAAGCCTGGTACAAAGACGCCCCGGCTTCCCTCGCCGTTCCTCTCCTGAATTCGATCAAAACCTACACGATGGACGACGTTTTGCCGCTGCGAAGCCGTTATCCGTTCAAGTTCATCGGCCTTCTCGTGGACGTCAAGTCGACGGGTTCCGAGGGTTCTTATTACAGCATCGCCGAGCTCCACGACCTCGCCACAATCCTTTTCAATGCGGCCACGGGAAAATACGGATTCAAACCTGGGGATATTTTCTTCGATTCGACCGTCTTCCCCCTGGCGATCGACATGCCGATGACGCCGGGTGTCCCGGGATACACCTTCCGCACGTTCGAAACGATCCGCCGGCTCAAGAACGATCCCGACATGAAAGGGGTCCATCTGTCGCTCGGCATCACCAACGCCGTCCGCGATCTGCCGGGACGAAAGACCGGCGTCTGCCGCGCTTACCTGGCCAAAGCTCGCGAATACGGCCTTGACGCGGGGATCGTCAATGTCCTCCACGACTATGGAAAAAGACCTGCAGCGTCCGACCTCATGGAATTCGTCGCCGTGTTCGCCACGCAGGATGGATCGGCCGAAGCCTCTCAGAAAGTCGACAGCGCGATGATCGCCTTTTGCCAAGCCAACCGCAAAAGCAGATAGAAAGGACGGAGCTCCGGTTTGGCGCCGGGAACGGCGTGATGTATGATTACGGAATATCCGCGAAAGACATAACATGAGCCGAAGCATCGTCCTCTTTTCGAGTGGCATCGACTCCACAACGGCTCTGTATTGGGCGCTGGCCAAGAGAGACGCCGTTCACGCCCTGACCTTCGATTATGGTCAGCGCCATAAAGTCGAAGTTCGCTGCGCCCGGCATATTGCCCGGCGGCTCGGAGTCCCCCAAACGATCCTCAAGCTTGATTTGGCGCCCATCGGAGGCTCGGCCCTGACCGACAGGACGATCAAGTTGCCCCGTTATAACAGGGCAAGTCAGATCAAAGCCGGACCGCCTGTGACTTATGTCCCGTTTCGCAACGGCATTCTGATCGCTTTGGCCGCGGCCTGGGCTGAAACCCGCGGCTTTGACGAGATCATCTGCGGTTTCCACACCATCGACTCGCCCGACTATCCCGACACCCGGCCGGAATTCGTCCGGGCGATGGAGCGGGCAGTCAACGCCGGGACGAAAGCCGCCTACGGCAAGGCAAAAATCACCCTCGCGGCCCCGTTCGTCAGGATGAAAAAATCCGAGATCATCCGTCTCGGCCTCTCGCTCGGGGCGGATTATTCGGCGTCGGTCTCCTGCTACGCGGGGGGCGAGCATCCCTGCGGCGCGTGTTCGTCGTGCCATCTCCGCCGACGGGCTTTCGCCGAGGCCGGGGCGACCGATCCCCTGGTTCGCCGATTGAAAAAGAGAGGCAGACAATGAGCTGGATCCTGCGTGTCCGGGACACCTTCCAAGCCGCCCATTACCTCAAGGAATACGAGGGAAAATGCGAAAAGCTCCACGGCCATTCCTTCCGGGTGGAAGTCGCCGTCGATATCATCGAGCTTGACCGGACCGGCCTCGGAATCGACTTCAACGTGATTAAGCAAAAATTGGCCGCGGTCCTTCCCGACCATACCCTCCTCAATGATGTTTATGACTTCAACCCGTCGGCGGAAAACCTCGCCCGGCGGATTTTTTCCGACCTCAAGCCTTTTTTCCCGGTCAGAGAGGTCACGGTTTGGGAATCCGAGGATGCCTCAGCCACGTTCACTGAAGATCGCTGAAATCTTCGCCTCCGTTCAAGGGGAGGGTCTCAGGCAGGGAGAGCCGACGATCTTCGTCCGGCTTTCCGGCTGCAACCTCCGCTGCTCCTTTTGCGACACAAAATACACTTGGACCGGCGGCCAAACCTTGGCTATCGCCGACATCGTGGCCCGAATCGAGATCATCGGCAAACACTTTCCGGCCGAATGGGTCTGCCTGACCGGCGGAGAGCCCATGCTCCAAGCCGTCGGCGGGCTCGCTTCCGCTTTGAAAAAAGCAGGATGGAAGGTCCAAGTCGAGACAAACGGCACGGTCTTCAAGCCGATCGTCGCGGATTGGTGGACGGTTTCGCCCAAGCCTAAAGAGTATCTCGTTCGCCCCGGGTTCAGGCCCCGCGCCCGCGAAGTTAAGCTCATCGTCACCCGGGGGATGACTTTTAGCGTCATCGAAAAAGTGAGAAAAGAATTTCCTCCGGCCACTCCCATCCTTCTTCAGCCGGAATCCAACGCGGCGTGGAGCGTCGCCAAGAGTTTGCGGCTCATAAACCGGGCCGTCAGAGCGCATATCCGGAATATCCGTCTGTCCGTCCAGCTCCATAAGATTTTTAGAGTCCGGTGACCGTCCCCTTTTTAGGTGAGCGCCCGCCGCGCAGAATTTCACCCGGGGAATCACCGGGCAAGGGGATTGCGCGATGAAACGGCCTCGGCGATAATCGGGCTCGTGCCGATACGATCATTCCGAGTTTCCAGGCTTAGAGGTTTCACCATCCTCGGACTTCTCTGCGGACTCGGGGCCTTCGGCCTTCTCGCCGTCGGGTTTATTCCCCTGTATCAAAACGCCAAGAACGCGGTTACGCTCAGGGCGACCATGGCCGACATGCAAATGTGGACGAAGGCCATTCAGGCTTATGTCTCGGACAAAGGCATTGCCCCGCCCGATCCGAATGGACCAATCAGCTTTAAAAAGCCTATCGTCCGGGAACTCCTGCCCTACCTGGAGCGCGTCCAGACGACGGATTGGTGGGGTTTCAGCTATTGGATTTGGACCGGCCCCGGCATCGACCAATACGGAATCCGGACGACGGGCCCGGCCGACTTCATCATTGTTTCCGTGGGGAAGGAGGGAATCCGGGAGGCCTGGAAATACGACTCCGCCCATCCCCAGGCCGGATACCACGGGATCCGGGAGTTGGACGATTTCAAGAAGGATATCGTTCTCTTCAACGGCGAATTTCTTCGCCGTCCGATGAACCCCTGACGATCATGGCCTCGGTCAAAGCCGTTCTCTTCAAACCGATCGGAAAAAACGAAGCGAAATCCGCTATTGACCGCCTCCTCTCCGCGTCCATTCTCCGCAACAAACTCTTTTTTTGGATTTTAGCGTTCGTTTTCGTCTGGTGGTTTTTCGTTCAATCCTATGCCTTCTTTCTCGAATGGGATACGGATTCCCCCTCCTATTATACGGCGGCCCGCGGCCTGCAGGCGAAGATCAACATCTACGAGGACGCGGAGTTTCAAGTCCTGGGGAACGCCCTCTTCGGAAGAGGGCTGATCATCTACCCCTATATCTATCCGCCCCTCCTGGCCCAGCTCCTTCTGCCGCTGGCGGGGCTTCCTTTGTCGAGTGACGTTTTAATTTTCAACGTCTTCAATTTCGCCCTGATTTTTCTCGGATTTTACTTGATCTCCCGTGTTCTCGAGTTCGACCTCGGCCGTTCCGTCCTTCCACCGCTCTTCCTTTTTCTCCTCCTGCCGTTCAACGAGCCGCTTCAGACAACGCTCCACCATGGCCAGGTGAACCTCCTTGTCCTCGATATCATTCTCCTCTCTCTGATCTTTCAAAAGAAGGATAAGCCGGCGCCGGCCGCGTTCTTCCTGAGCCTGGCCGTTTTCATCAAGATTTATCCCGTCCTTTTCATTCTTCCCTTCATTCTCTCCAGGAAAATCCGGTATCTGGCGGCCTTCGCGGCAAGCTCCGCGGCGTGGCTTGCGGCTTCGGTCCTGGCCTCGGGAACAAAACCCTGGCTGGATTTCGCCAGATCGACCCTCGACCTTTTTCTCAAGCGGCCCGATTCGCCGTTTACCCGTGGATTTCAAGATTCATTCGGCAACGTCTCGCTCAAATCGTTCCTCTCACAGCTTTTCGCCGCGCTCCGCCTCCCGCCCTCGCTCGTCATCCCGGTTTTCATTTCGCTCACACTTCTCTTCCTTTTCCTGATGTTCGGCTCGCCCTGGAAGAAAGCCATCTCCTCGGACCTGGCGCTCGAAGGGTCTCTCCTGCTGATCCTGACCCTGGTTCTGGCGCCGATCACCTGGTCGCATCATTTCGTCCTCATCCTCTTCCCCGCGGCGTATCTTTTCAACCGGATCCTCGCCGAGAAGAGATACGCCGCGTTTTTCCTGCTGGCTTTCCTGATCAGTCAGATATTTTATAATCTCCCTTGGGGCGCGTTTCCGTTTAACCAGGTCCGGTTAGCGGCCTCCCTGGGATTTCTCGTCATGCTCTTCTATTTCGCCGCGACATCGCCGCGGCCGGTTCGGGCATCAACCCCCGCTTGAATCGCGATCGGCCCCTCCTTGAACATAAAACCACGGAAATGACCGTCCGCCAGGAAGGGAGACGGTGCGGCAATGAGACCTAGGGCATGAGGATTGCGCCCCGAATCTAGGGGTCTGATCCCGCCTTGTGAAAAAATTTATAACCGGCGCGCGTCATGTATACCCCCGCAAAGATGATCAGCGCGCCGGCGATCTGAAATCCGTGGATCTTTTCCCGGAGAAAAATCGAGGCGAAAACAACGGTGAAAACCGGGGTCAGCGTGCTGTAGATGGCGGTCTTGGCGTTTCCGACCTTCTTCACCGAATAATACCAAATGAGATAGCCGAGGATGAGCCCGAAAAAGGCTGAGAGGATGAGGGCCGTCCAGGCCTGTGGAGAAACCGCCTTCCAGGGAATGCGCCCGATGTCTTTCGCCGTCAGCGGGACATAGAACAGGGCGCCGAAGCCCATGGTGATCGTCGAGAATTGGAGGGGTGAAATCCTTTCCAGGAACGGCTTGGACATAACCGTGTAGGCGGCCCAAATCATCGTCCCGCCGAAGATCGCCAGGTCGCCTTTAAAACTCGCCGCGGAAAAATGAAGGCCGCCGTTCTGCCGCGTGATCACGAGATAGAGCCCGCCGAGCGAGATCGCAATCCCCGCCCAAGCCGCCCAATGGATTCTTTCGACCCTGAGCAGAACACCCAGGAGGACGACGAAGACCGGAGAGAGGGACAGGATCAACGACGTGTTGGAAGCGGTGGTCAAGCTCATCGCCCGGATAAAGAGGACTTGATAGACGGCGTTGCCCACGACCCCGATGACGAAAAGCTTGCCGATGTCGCCCTTTTGGATGCCGAAGCCGCGCCCCGAAACCGCCAGGAGCAGCAAGAAAAGCGCGGCCGTCAGCAGAATCCTAAGGCCATTAAATCCCGCCGGGGAAAGTTCCCGCAAGGCGATTTTGACCAGGATGAAATTGATCCCCCACATCACGACGGCGGCGAGCATGAGGGTATCGCTCAATCCGAAACGGGCGTTGGATTCGCGGTTCATGGGGCGGCGAAAGGGACGGGCGGAGGCGGGCCTAAGAAGAGAGCCTCCGGGCGCGGGGATAGCGGGCGGTGATCTCGGAATGAATTCCACCTCGAGGATTAAACTTGCCGACGACCAAGGCCTGGGCGGGCCGGCAGGCCTTGACCAGATCCTCGAGAATCCGGTTCACGGCATTTTCATAGAAAATGCCCAGGTTTCTGTAGGCCAGGAGATATTCCTTCAGGGACTTCATCTCCAAACAGCTCGTCCGCGGGATATAGCGAATCGTGATGACCCCGAAATCGGGAAGCCCGGTCATGGGGCAGACCGAGGTGAATTCCGGGATTTCCACCTTGATTTCGTAACCGGGAAACTGGTTGGGAAACGTCTCGAGCGCCGGCAACCGGACGACGATCCCGGCCCGGGCTTTTTTTGCGGAATCGCGGCTCATATATTTTTCTCTCTCGCCTGAGATGGGTTATAGTATAATTTCAACCCCGGAAAATATCCAGTCCGCAGAAATGCCGCGACGAAGGAGGCCGACCGTGAGAGAGTGCAACGTTGCCAAGAACGCGGCGCGGTGCAATTGCAGCTACGAGCCCTGCAGCCGCAAGGGAATCTGCTGCGAGTGCCTGGCCTATCATTGGCCGCAGCGCGAACTGCCCGCCTGTTTCTTCCCCGACTCGGTCGAACAGACCTATGATCGCTCGCTCGCTCGGTTCATCCAGGCGTATAAGAAATGACGAGGCGCGCTCCGTGGAAATGACCAAGTCGGACAGGCGGAGAAGGAATAAGCCCGTTTTCTTGTATGGGCCCGTTCCCTCCCGGCGCCTGGGCTATTCCCTCGGGATTGACATCGTTCCTCTGAAAACATGCTCCATGGACTGCATATATTGTCAGCTGGGCTCCAATCCGGTCACGACCATGCGAAAAAAAGTCTATGCTCCGGTCAAGGCCGTCCTAGCGCAGATCCGGACGGTCATCGAAAGCGGCCGGCGGATCGACGCCATAACCTTTTCCGGATCCGGAGAACCCACGCTCCACGCCGGCATCGAGCGCATGATCCGGGGCATCAAGTCCATGACCGATCTGCCCGTCGTCGTCCTAACGAACAGCTCAAGTCTGGCGACCGAAGACGGGCGGAAAAAACTCCTCGGAGCGGACATCGTCGTCCCCTCCCTGGATGCCGCGACCGAGACGGTCTTCATGAACATCAACCGCCCGGCGGCCGGGCTGACGGCGGGTGAGATCATTCGCGGCCTGGTCAAGTTCCGCGAGGTCTTCCATGGGCAGATCTGGCTTGAAATCATGCTGGTCAAAGGAATGAATGACAGGCCCGCTCACCTGAAGAAATTGAAAGAGGCCGCTGTCCGGATCAGGCCCGATAAGATCCAGCTTAATACCGTGGTCCGGCCGCCCGCCGAAAAATCCTCCCGGCCGCTCGGAAGGCGAGAGCTCGAAAAAATACGGCCTCTCTTCGGCGCCGCGGCCGAAATCATCGCCGATTTTCGGAAAAAGGAGCGGGACGCCGCCGCCGTCGACATCGAGGATGCGGTCATAGCCATGGTCGGCCGGAGGCCGGTCACGAGCCGTGATATTTCGCTCTCGTTGGGCGTTTCCGCAGGCGCCGTCCGCCGGACCCTCCGGCGGCTCTTGGATAAAGGAGCGGTTAAGGTTTCCACCCACCGGGGGTCGACGTATTATGAGAAGTTTTAGCGTTTACATTTTCCCCCGGTTATGATAAGTTTTTTGGCTCATTGCCATCGGACCGGCAAGGAGGTTTTCATTATCGAGAGCGATGAGGATTTTGAGGCTGCCGTGCTCTTCGAGCGCGGCCATCGCTGCCGAATCGGGGATAAGGTCAGACGGAATTCCAGTCGCGGCGCCGAATCCCCGGCGCCTTCGAGCGCTCTCCGGAAGGGGAGTCTATGATTGAATCGAAAGAGAACGTCAAGAAAATCTTGACCTACAAACCGGGCCGGCCCATCGAGGAGGTCGTCCGGGAGCTCCACCTCAAAGGAGAAGTCATTAAGCTCGCCTCCAACGAAAACCCGCTGGGGGCCTCCCCCCTGGCGTTGAAAGCGATGCGGGACTGCCTTCGGGAATCTTACCTTTACCCCGATGACAACTGTTTCTATCTCCGGAACGCCCTGGCCGGGAAATTCGGCGTCTCCCCCGCGGAAATCGCTTTGGGCAACGGATCGGTCGAAATCCTGCCTCAAATCACCCTCGCCTATCTCGGCCCGGATTCGAGCGCCGTGGTCAGCGAGGGGGCCTTCATCTGGCACAAGATCGCGGTCAACATCGCCGGCGGCGAGCTCATCGAAGTTCCGCAGAAAAATTTCACCTACGACCTCAAGGCCGTCCGAGGCGCGCTCAAAAAAAACACCAAGCTGATTTTCATCGCCAACCCCAACAATCCGACCGGGACCATGGTCACCCGCGAGGACATGGACGAGCTCTTCCGAAACCTTCCCGACGACATCCTCGTGGTCATGGATGAAGCGTATTCCGAATACATCACCGACCCGGGTTTCCCCGATTCCTTCCGATATTTCCGGGAGGGAAAGAACATCCTGATCCTCCGGACTTTTTCCAAAATCTACGGACTCGCCGGCCCGCGGCTGGGCTACGGTTTCGCCCGGAAAGAGATCATCTCCGACCTGATGAAGGTCAGGATCTCGTTTAACGTCAACCGTCTTTCTCAAGCGGCGGGAATCGCCGCTCTCGGCGATGAAGTCCACGTCCGGAGAGGGCTTCGGATGAACAACGCGGGCAAGGAATTCCTGTACGACGCCTATCGGAAACTCGGCCTGTTCCATCTCCCGACGTATGGCAATTTCCTCTTCGTCGACTTCGCCCGGGACAGCCGGATCGTTTTTGAAGCCCTCCAGAAAAAGGGGATCATCACCCGGACGATCAAAGAATACGGCTTCCCCAACGCCCTCCGGATCACCATCGGAACGGAGCAGCAAAACCAGAGACTCATCCGGACGCTCAAGAGAATTTTATGAAAATATCAACCCATTTGACTCCCCGGGCTGAAGCCCGGGGTATGCTCAGGGTTAATACTGAGCGGCGCTTTTTACCCCGATTTAAAAATCGGGGTTTGGCGCCGTCGAACGTATCAATCTCATCAAGGAGGCATGATGCTATTCAAACTTTCTAACGGGAGAGAAATCCCGGTCGAAATGCACAAAACGCGCATGGTCCAGAAAATTTACCTGGTGCCGGCAAGCCGGAGGCTGGAGGCCATGGCCGAGGCCGGCTACAACACCTTCCAGCTCAAGACGAAAGACGTCTTTCTCGACATGCTCACGGACAGCGGGGTGAATGCCATGAGCGACAACCAGTTCGCCGAGTTTCTGCGAACGGACGACGCCTACGCGGGCAGCATGACGTTCTATGATTTCGCTCAAGCCGTCAAAGACGTCCTGGGCTACAAGCACGTCATGAACGTCCATCAAGGCCGCGCCGCCGAACACCTCCTGTGCAAGGTCTTCGCCAAGCCCGGGGATACCGTCCCGACGAACTATCATTTCACCACGACCCGGGCCCATATCGAGCTCCGCGAAGCCGTCTGCCTGGAAATCTACACGGACGAGGCCATTAAGACGGAGAGCACCAATCCCTTCAAGGGGAACATGGACATCAAGAAGCTCGAGGCGACGATCAAGAAAAACGGCGCCAAGAAAATCCCCTTTGTCCGGATGGAGGCCACGACGAACTTGATCGGCGGGCAGCCGTTCTCGATGGCGAACTTGAAGGCCGTCCGGGAGGTCTGTTCCAAGCACAACATCATTCTGGTCCTGGACGGAAGCCTGATCAGCGAAAACGCTTTCTTCATCTGGAAGCGGGAAAAGGGCTACGAAAACAAAACGATCGCCGACATCATCAAAGAGATGTGCAGCCTGGCCGACCTGTACTACATGAGCAGCCGCAAGAACACTTGCACCCGAGGCGGATGCATCGCCTCCAACAATGAAAAACTTTTCAAGGAAATCGAACCCTGGCTCCCCGTTTACGAAGGATTCTTCACCTACGGCGGAATGTCCATGAGGGAAATCGGGGCGATGTCCGTGGGCTTGAGAGAAATGACCGATCCGGAGATGGCCGGCTGCTCGATCGAACAGATCAAGTATTTCGTCGAAAAACTCCAGGAGGCCAAGGTCCCTGTGGTTACCCCGCCCGGGGGGCTCGCCTGTCATCTGGACGCGATGAAATTCCTGCCCCATGTTCCCCAGAAACATTACCCGGCGGGAGCTCTCTCGGCCGCCCTTTATCTCGCTTCCGGCGTGCGGTCGATGGAACGCGGGACGATCTCTTGCGACCGCGACAAAGACGGGAAGGAAGTCATCGCCGACATTGAGCTGACCAGAATCGCCCTGCCCCGGAGGGTTTACTCCATTTCCCATATCGATTACATCGTCGACCGGGTCCAATGGCTGTTCAAGCACAAGAATTTGGTCAGGGGGCTCAAGTTCGTCTCCGAACCCCCGGTTCTGCGCTTCTTCGTCGGCAAGCTCGCCGCGCTCGATGATTGGGGAAAGACCCTGGTTAAAGCGTTCCAGAAGGAGTTCGGACCGCAAGCCTAAGGCATAGTTTTTTCGCCCGTTCCGGCCGCGTGCCGCAGGAAGGATAGGGAACTATCCTCAAGACGACGTACGATGCAAAAACGTATCGCCCTGGCCCTAGCCGCGAGCGTCTTGCTCGCCGGTCTGGGAAGGTCCTCGGACCAAGAAGTTTTTTCCCGGGCCACCCGAACGGACGGGCTTCCCAACGGACTGAAAATCGTCACGATTCCGGTCCAACCCTCGAAGGTCGTTTCTTACTACACGATTGTCCGCTCCGGATCCCGGAACGAGGTTGAATCCGGCGCCTCCGATTTTGCCCGTTTTTTTGAACACATGATGTTCCATGGAACACATCAGATCCCGCGAGCTGACTATACCGCCTTTCTCACTCGGCTCGGCGCCGGAACAAATGTCATCGCGACCGACGACTTTACGGCCTACGGAATCGTTTTCACCAATCCGGACAGTCTGGCTGACGTCATCAAGACGGAAGCCGACCGCGTCATCAACGTTGAGAGCACGAAAGACTCGATCCAGGCCGAGGGCCTTATCATCCAGGGCGAAAATTCCGCGACCGTCTCTAACCCCGACCGTCGCCTTTTCGAGCTCCTCCGCGCGACGGCATTTGACAAACATCCCTATAGACACGCCGCTCCGGGTTCCCCGGCAGATTTCCGCGGCCTGTCCCGTCGCCAGGCCGACAGCCTTCTCTACAAGAAACGCTTTTACGCCCCTGACAACACGATTCTTCTCATCGCCGGCGACATCAATCGCGACGAGCTTCTTCCCCTCATCCGGACTTATTATGGCGGATGGGAGGCATCGAAATTCACCCTCCAGCCTCCGGCCGAGCCGTTTCAATCCCGGCCGAAACGCGCCCATATCGAATGGCCGGCGAAAACATTGGCCAGACTGGCCATTGCCTTCCGCGGGCCGGCCTATTCCGACAAGGTTAACGACAAGGCCGCGCTCGATCTCCTGGCCTCCGCGGCTTTTTCCTCATCCTCGCCCCTGTATCACAAGCTTGTCTTCGAAGAGCGGACATGCCTTTCGCTCGGGACCAGCTTCCCAAATACGCGCGATCCTTCGCTCTTCGTCGTCAACGCCGTCCTCAAGAACGACGACGTCGCCGGCGTCGAGGAGGCAATTCTCAAGGAGTTGGAGCGGCTTCAGCATGAACTTCTTTCCGCCCGGACGCTCGCCGAGATCAGGTCAAACCTGAAATACGCGATGGCCGATTCTCTCAGCACGACGGGCGGCATGGCCGCGACCGTGGCCTTCTATCTCGGCCTTACGGGAGACCCCGGGACGATCAATAAGCTCTTCAACCTCTACGACAAAGTCACGGCCCGGGACATCCAGGACATGGCTAAGAAATATTTCCGGCCGGAGAATGCGACGGTCGTCACGTTGAAGGGAGGGAAAGCGAAATGAAAGCCTCCCTGAAAATCCATCTGAGCGGCATCTTCCTCATCGGAATGGCAGCCTGGTTCATGTCCTGCTTCAGAGAGAATCCGAAGGCGCTGACGTCGGAAGTCCTCCAGGTGAAAAATTATCCCCTGGTAAGCTTCCGAATTCTGCTCAAGGTGGGATCGGCCCATGATCCGGCCGGGAAAGAAGGACTCACCCGGCTCGTCGGGACCATGCTCGCCGGAGGCGGGAGCGCGACCATAACGGCCGGGGAGATAGCCGCTCGATTTTTTCCGATGGCGGCGGGCGTCTCCCTAATCGCGGACAAAGAGATGACCGTTTTTTCGGGCACAGTCCACTTGGACAACCTGGAACGCTATTACGCTCTCATAAAAGACATGCTCCTCAATCCCGGGTTTCGTCAAGAGGATTTCGACAGACTCAAGGCCGACCAGCTCGATTTCTTAGAAAAAATCCTTATCGGCGACGATGACGAGACGCTCGGCAAAGAAATCCTGAACCTCGTCCTCTACGAGGGACATCCCTATGGCCATCATGAAGCGGGAACAGTGGAATCGGTCGGACGCCTGACGCTCGAGGACATCAAGGCGTTCTATAAGGAACATTTCGTGCAGGGAAACATCGTCATCGGGCTTGGGGGAGGATATCCGGATGATTTTTTGACCAGGGTCCTGGCCGATTTTAAAAAACTTCCGGAAGGTTTCACGCCCGGCCTCGACTTTCCCCAACCTCGGGCCCCCCGAGGCTACGAATTCATTGTCGCCGAGAAACGAACCCCCGCCAGCGCAATCTCGATCGGATTCCCGATCTCGATCACGAAGGCCGACAAGGATTTCTTCGCCCTTTGGATCGCCTCCGCTCATTTCGGAGAGCACCGCCAGCCCCTGTCTCTGCTCTTCCAGAAAATTCGCGAGGAGCGCGGCCTGAACTGCGGCGATTATGCCTATCTCGAGCACTTCGTCCAGGGGAGAGACGCATTCCCGGCTCCCAACCATTCCCGCCAGCAGCAGTATTTCTCCATCTGGATCCGTCCCGTGGCGAACGCCGACCGCCTTTTCGTCATCCGCGAGACTCTGCGTGAGCTCAAAAAACTCGTTGCCGAGGGCCTTTCGGAAGAGCGCTTTGAGCTTGTCCGGACCTACCTTCTCAACTCTACCCGCCTCTATGCTCAAACTTTAAGCGAGCACCTGGGCTGGCAGATGGAATCCGCGTATTATGGCTATCTGGATTTTCTGAATGAAGTCCCATTCGCCCTAGGCGAACTCACCCGGGAGGACGTCAACCTGGCCATAAAGAAATATCTGAACGAGCGCAACGTCTTCATCTCCGTCATCACCGAGGACGGGGAGAGCTTTAAAAGCGAGCTCCTCAGCGGCGCGCCAAATCCCGTCCGATACGCCGGCCTCTCCATGCCCAAGGCCGTTCTTGAAGAGGACCGCATCATCCAAGCTTTTCCTCTTGACCTCAAACCGGATAATGTCCGGGTCGCGCCGGCCGCGGAATTCTTCCGCAAAGCGGGCTTACCCGGCCGGCCACGGGGAGATTGAAAGACCTGGGGTGAACATGAAAAAACGAAAGTCCGTATTCCTCGCTTTTACGACTCTGCTCGCGGTCTTTGTCGCCCTGCCGGCCTTCGCTCAGGATATGTTGAGTCAGCTTGGGCAACGGTTGTATTTTGTGAGCAAGAGAATCTCGTCTTACGACCGGACCGGAGGCAACAAGGATTCGCTGACGATCAAGCCGGGAGAAACGGCGACTCTCGCCGAAATCAAAGGCCCGGGCGCCATCCACCACATCTGGGTCACCATCGCCGCCGAACCGTTCTACGGGCGGAAACTCCTCCTCCGGATGTTCTGGGACGGGGAGAAAAGCCCATCGGTCGAAGTCCCTATCGGAGACTTTTTCGGGGTCGGCCACGGGCTTAACCGCAATTTCAGTTCGCTTCCGATCGCCTGCTCTTCTGAGGGGCGGGCGAAGAATTGTTATTGGTCCATGCCCTTCCGCCAATCCGCCCGCGTGACCGTGACAAACGAAGGGACGGCCGAAGTCCCGGCGTTCTACTATTACCTGGATTACAGGGAGCTTTCCTGGCTCGGGACAGACGCGCCCTATTTCCACGCCCAGTACCGCCAAGAAACTCCGTGCCAGCCCGGCCAGAACTACCTCATCCTCGAGGCCGAAGGCCGGGGCCACTACGTCGGGTGTAACCTCAGCGTTCTCCAGCGATCCATGGGTTGGTGGGGTGAAGGCGATGACATG
>Ga0315286_10002366_pt1 | contig 17595 bp, 13 predicted proteins | sample YL17G10_0_MG_FD_205038 | JGI IMG/M metagenome (GOLD analysis project Ga0315286, IMG submission 205038) | Sediment microbial communities from Yellowstone Lake, YNP, Wyoming, USA - YL17G10_0 | ecosystem: Environmental > Aquatic > Freshwater > Lake > Sediment | place: USA: Wyoming | collected...
CGATTGTTCGTGGGGCAACCCTATCCGCCGGTGCCCGATGTCGTGGACGTGGATCCGGACAGACTCCGCGACTGGGCGGGTGGCTACCAACTGGACGGGGGGGACCGCTTCGATGTGAGCGTCGATGGAAATTCGCTCCGAGTGTTACCGCGGGGACGGGTTGCCTACGGTTACATCCATTCGCGAACGGATCAAGACCCGGCGAAGCTCTCGGCGCTAAACGATGAGACAAGCCGCATCGTGGGGGCGTTCACCGGTGGTGATTTCACTCCTCTCTATGAGGCGTATCGTCGAACGGTGCCGATCGGCGAGCTCAAGGCGAGGTACGAGGAACGAAAGAACCGGTGGGAGAAAGAGTTCGGACCGATGAAAGGGTACGAAGTGTTGGGGACGGGAATGGGCCCGGAGAATTGCCTCACGGTCGTACGTTTTCAACACGAACGAGGGGACGTGACGCGGGCGTACGTCTGGGAGCGTGCCGAAAGCGGGAGGCTCCTCGGGATGATGATGCGGCCGTTCGACCCGGTGTCCCGGTTCTTTCCCGTCGCGCCCGATCGTTTCGAATCGTGGGACCCGTCGACGGGTGTCTCGATCCCCGCGCGATTCGAAACCTCGCCGGACGGCGCGCGGCGTCTCGTCTTGACCCGGGGAAGCCGCGAGATCGCCGCAACCCGAACCGATTGACCCATAAGAACTGCCGGCCGAAATACCCGCCTGTAACCTTTCGCGTCCTTGGTCGTCTCATGGCGCGAGAGGGACCTTCCAGCAAGGCGTTCGAATGACGATCGAAAAAGGGGCGTCCGCGCCTCGGGATCCCGAGCGGAACCCGGTTCCGGCGCGTGCCCAACCCGAACCGTCAGAAGTCCTGGGAAGACGTCGACGGCTGGTGGAGGTCGATCCTGTAGGGTTCGCAAAACAAAGGGAGGACTGCAATGGGTCGAACCATTCTCATCCTGGGTATGCTCGCATTCGCCGTGACGCTCGGAGCCTCAGTGGCATCGGCCGACGTCGGATCGGGCGGGAACTCGTTCGCCTGGTTTCGGGACGCCGACGGCGATGGGATCCCGAATGGCATGGACGATGACTGGGTCCGTCCCGAAGACGGTACCGGGTATCAGGTGAAGAACCGTTTCGGATTTCTTCTCATCGGACCGTTGGGCGGGACGGGCGATGGCGGCTACGTTTACCAGAACCAGAATCGCCAGCGCAAAAACCAGCCCGAAACGCCCGGCGACTGTCTCAGAATCCATCTGCAACTGGGAGACGGAAGCTGTAAGTAGCCGGAATCGACGGCCGAATTGATCGTAAGCCCCCATTCGCCGGCGACCCAGGCGCCGGTGATGGGGGCTTTTTTTGGTCGTCAAGTGGAGAGACAGACCCGCGGCGGCCGGCCTACCTCGGCCACAGCCACCCGAATGTCCCCGCCGTCAGGAGGCCGTAGACGAGACCGTCGAACGTCGATTTGAACGTCGTCGCCACCCCTCTCTTGTACCAGATCGTGTTCTGCCAGAGCGCGAGCGAGTAGCCGACGAAAGCGGTGCAACCGGCGAACCGAAAAACGGAGAGGTAGTGGGCACCCGGTGCCAGCGCGCGCCCGGCGATATATCCGGCGAAAATGCTGACGAAGACACAGTAGACGAACCACCACGCAAGCTGCATCCCCATCGCCGGAGGACCGCTGGGGATGACCGTCAAGAAGCCGACGGGGCCCTTGGTCATCTTGTCGATGAACTCGGGCGATTTCATGTGCTTCGGATCCGTCGGACACGGGATGGCGTAATTTCCCGGACGTATGTTGATCTTGCGGAGCGCCTCCATCACTTGATCTTCTTCCGGGATCTTGCCGAAGTCCTTGCGGTGGTAGGGGAGCAGCATATGGATGACCGAGCTCGCGAAGAAAACAATCACCGCGGAGAGCAGGATCGGAAGCCACAACGACAACAGGGAGACCATACCAACCTCCTAACGTCGAACGCGGAGTCGGGGAGCGAGGTCCGGTTCCACGCCGGACCGCCCAAGACGATAGGGGGAGCGCTCCCGGGCCGTCCATGCTTTTCTGCGCCGGATCCGGGCCGGCCCGGGAAGCGAAGCCGGCGGGTACTGTCGCGGCCCGCGTCGCGGGCACGCCGGATTGTCGGCATCCCCGGCGGCGGCGGCCGAGGTCCGCGGGGGGGGGGCGCGTCCCGGACTCCGCCACCGCATTGTCTTGACTGAAATCCGGGGATGTCGCTACTCTGTGAAGCGTCGGTAGTCCGCGAGTCAAATCGGCGTTTTTGTGGCCATTTACTTTCGAGACGATCGTGAAGACTTTTTCTTTCCCGCGCGGTATTGAGCCAGATCTCCTCAAGATCGGGCTCTTTTTTTGTTCGTTGTAAGGAGGTGGAGGAACGATGCGGACGATTGCGGTGATGAACCAAAAGGGAGGGTGTGGGAAGACAACGATCGCGATCAATCTTTCCAGCGCGTTTTCGAAGCTCGACAAACGCGTCCTGCTTGTCGATATCGACCCTCAGACGCACGCCTCGATAGGGCTCGGGATCGACAGCGACAAGCTCGACATTACCAGCTACGAGCTCCTCATGGACCCGGCAGTCGCCGTGGAGCGGTCGATCGTCCGGCTAGGCGACCATCTGAGCGTGATTCCCGCGAGCACCGTCTTGAGCGGTGTGGAGCAGGAACTCGCCAATGCGGACGGCCGCGAGAGGAGGCTCGCCGAGAAACTCGCCGGGCTCGAGGACGGGGCCTTCGATATCATCATCATCGACTGCCCGCCGAGCGTGGGTTTGTTGACGTTCAACGCGCTGACCGCGTCAGGGGAAGTGTTGATCCCCGTGGACGCGAGCTTCTTTTCGCTTCATGGGCTCATCAAGCTGCGGGAAACCCTGGAGGTGATCGAGGAGGAGCTCCAACACCTCGTGCGGGTTCACGTTGTCTGCAACAATTTCGACACACGGACCCGCTTTTCGAACGAGCTTCTCTCCGAGGTCGACAAGTTTCACTCCGGTGTGCTCATGGACGCCTACATCAGCCACACGGTGAGGCTCAAAGAGTGCGCCGCGAAGGGCGTTTCGGTTTTCGATATCCCGGACGCGTCCAAAGCGAGGGAACAGTTCATCTCGCTCGCGCGGGAGCTTGTCGAAAAGGCACCCAGAATCGATACAAAAGAAATGAAGGCCTGGATGGAGAGGCTCCACGGACCCAAGAAAGTCGCCGAGGGCGTGTTGTTCTCGCTCCACGCGCCGCACGCCTCCGCCGTGTCCATCACGGGCGCTTTCACCAAGTGGTCACGGGGCGGAATTCCCCTTGTGCGGGACCCCAAGGACGGAGTCTGGAAGGTCGTCGTCGATATCAAGCCGGGCGAGTACGAATATCGTTTCGTGGTCGATGGAGTGTGGATTCGCGATCCAGGCAACAAGAAATTCGCTCCGAACGGCTTCGGCCAGGAGAACTCGGTCCTTCTCGTGTGAGCCGCTCTGTCGGGCGGTGTCGGGCGATGGTGAGGGCGAATGAACGACGGTCAAAAGCGGCGGCACATCAGAGATATCGCCCACCTCTACATCTCCGGTTCCCGGAATAGGGCGCCCGCTCCGCGCGTGACCCTGTTGATCGTCGGCGAGAACAGAGCGTGCTTCTCCGGGTTTCACGCCGCAAACCTTGCCGCGGCGTTGTCCGCCCGGGGGTGCTCCGTGCGGGTCTCCGAACGGAGCGGTCTTCTTCCGAACGCCGGGTTCTACCTGGCGCTCTCCCCGTCGCAGTACATCCGCTGGGATGATGCGGAGAGCGAGCCCGTCGCCGGTCTGGCGGGGGTGATGATCGATTGCGCGAACGGGGAGTTCGAGCCTTCCAGCGGCGAGTCTCACCGCCCCCGTGTCGATCTGGTTCACGTACCCCCCTCATCCGACGATAAATCTCTGGAGACGAGCCTCCGTCTGGTCGATGAAACCGCGCAACCGCTTGCCATTATGCTGATTGTGGACTTTGACCAGGCGCCTCCGGGAACTCCCGTGTATCAGGGTGTCCCCGCGTGTCTCGCCGAACGGCTGAAGAGTGTCGCCACATTCGTTCTTCATTCGAGCGATCGCGCCGACGAGCCTCGGATCGACGATCCGTCCGTCTGCGATCTGGGAACCGTGGTCGGATGGGAATCGGCACTGGGGGATCGCGTTCCCCCGGTCGTCCGCGCCCCGAGCTCCGCGCTCTCGAGCGCGTATTTTGCGGTTGCCGACAACGTGCTCATCAGGATGAACGAGCTCAGGAGGAAATCCGTTGGACCGCCTGCAATTGAAAACACCGCCGGAGACCGATCCGGGGGTGATGATAGCCGACACGACCCTGAGGGATCTTTATTACAAGTTTCTCGCTTCGGTATGCGGTATCCACGACGGGGTCCGGGTTGAGACGGCCCGCATGGACGTGAGGATTTTCTGGCGGGACGGCTTGCTCTGTCGCGTCGCGCCATATCGTGAACTCTTTCACGTGCAGGTCGGTAAGGAAAGCGTCTGGGAGACCCGCGTCCGTAATCAGGCGGGCTGCGTCGAGAGCCTTGACCGAGTGCTGGCGAGATTCCTCGACCTTTACACGACGCGGGGAGAACTGTAAGGGTGTCCTTACACAGGGACGTTCGAACGCTCCAAAAGCGCATAAACCACGAAAACACACACTTTTCGCTTGCAATACTTAGCGGGGCCGAAGATTATCGCATAGAGAAGCCGGGCCGGTCGTTTGGTGCAACGGCTAATTGAAAGCGTCTTGCCCGAGCCGATTCGCCAGGGGACTCGGCGTGTATGTCGTTGCGTGCGTTCGATCATCGATCAGCGGTGTATCTCGGCACGCATCGAATTGTCGAAAGGGTTCACGCGCTGACCCGGCTCCGGGTGCGAGAACGCAGACACTGTGGGGGACCGGCCAGCCGAGGTGGGTGTAAGCGGGAGGATTTCGCCTCATACCTTCGAGTGCAGCGCTTAGGCGGTGTCAAAGGCGAACCTTTCAATAACTGTCACGGTACTTCCTCCTACGCTCGGCGTGTCCGGTCGGTACTCGTGCAAGGTCTTCGTCTTCCATGCGCCGGACATGAGTGAAGCCCCTGATCCCTCTGGTGCTCAGGCTTTCGGGCCGTCGGCCAGCGAATACGTTATCAGCCGTGGCGGGCTCGCATCGCGCAGGCATCATTCGATCGAACGCCGCATTCTTCCCAGTTCACGTGGTCGATGCGATGAGCCACAAGGAGGCCCGGGTCCAGGCTCGACGACCCCGAGGGGCGATGCGCAAAGTTGGTAGGGCCAAGAATAACGCATAATTTCTTGTAATAGAACGAGATGTTGCTCCGGCTGATGCCGGAGCGAAGGGCGAAATCGAAGTCACTTTTCACAGACACGGACGAAGAGAGGAGGCCTCAATGATCGAGAGAAATGTGAAGCAAAGGGAGCTTCCCAGCAAGCAGACGGAGACGGCCAACGCAACGGTGTTTGTATGTGAGGCGAAAGCGGAGGCCAGAGAGGTTTATCTCGTCGGCGAGTTCAACCACTGGAATCCCCGGGCGGATCGGATGGCGAAGACGAAGAACGGGTTTCGCAAGACGCTGCGGCTGTCACCGGGAGAGTACCAGTACAAGTTTCTCGTCGACGGCCAGTGGCACAACGACCCGGCCGCGCCGAAGCAGGTACCGAACGCATTCGGGACGACGAACAGCGTCGTCCGCGTGACCGACTCTTCCGACAGGTGAGTAAATCGTAATGTTCGCGAACGGGCATGCCGGACGGACGGGTCTGTCCTTGAGAGAAGCGATCGATGCGTGTACTGATGTTGGGCTGGGAATACCCTCCCTTCATAAGCGGAGGACTGGGCACCGCGTGTCGGGGGTTGACCGAGGCGATGAAACACCTGCAAACGCGGATTCTGTTTGTGCTCCCCCGGTCGATCGAATCACCATCGCAGGCGGAATCGGACGAGGATGTTGGCCCTCGGGAGCGCCTCGAGAGTGATAAGTCCAGCACGCTGTGGCATCCGGCCGGCCAGGTGGAAATGGCCCCGGTGCCTAGCGCGTTGACAAATCCGTACCAGACGGCGGTTCCTCAACCGGCGAACATGTCCACTCAGGACTCCGAATCAACCGACCGACCCAAGAAGACAAAATCAACGCGAGCAAACGAGTCTTCCGTCCACGTGGTGGGTGTTGGGGCCGAGGATGGGTACGATGGGGATCTCATGGGGAAGATCTACGCGTACGCCGAACGCTGCGTGGACCTGACGCGGCGAGAACTGTTCGACGTGATTCACGCGCACGACTGGATGACGTTCCCCTCGGCGATGGCGATCGCGGAGTTCTCGGGCAGGCCGATCATCGCCCACATCCACGCCACCGAGTTCGACCGTTCGGGCGAGTGGGGCAATCCGTACGTGTACGATATCGAACGGCGCGGTATGCACGCCGCGGAGCGGGTCATCGCGGTCTCCGAGAGAACGAAGCAGATCATCGTCGATCGATACGGAGTCGCCGCGTGGAAGGTCGCCGTCGTCCACAACGGGATCGATTTCGATCGGCGCCTGGACCTCCGGCCGCGAACGGGACACCGGGAAAAGGTCGTCCTCTTCCTCGGGCGAGTCACCCGTCAGAAAGGCCCCGAATACTTCGTCCGCGCCGCGGCTCGCGTGGCGGAGCGGGTGAGGAACGTGAAGTTCGTGATCGCCGGATCGGGCGATCAGCTGCCCTACGTCGTCAAGCTGGCGGACGAGCTCGGTCTTGGAAACCAGATCGAATTCAAGGGATTCTTGCGCGGCTCCGACGTGGACCGGGCCTACGAAATGGCCGATGTGTACGCGATGCCCTCGGTTAGCGAACCTTTTGGGTTGACGGCGCTGGAGGCGGCGCGTCATGGTGTACCCGTGATCCTCTCCAAAGATTCCGGCGCGGCCGAGGTGCTCAAGCGCGGCACGCTCAAGGTGGATTTCTGGGACGTCGAGATGATGGCCAAGATGATCGTCGCCGTCCTAAAGTATCCCGGTCTTGCGGATACGCTTCGGCGGGAGAGCGCCGACGAGATCAAGGGGCTCACCTGGGAGGCGGCGGCGCGAAAGTGCATCAGGGTGTATTACGACGCGTTGAAGGGTAGCGGGTCGCGTCGGATCGGTCTGGAAAGGGAGAAGAGGCTTTGAGAATCGCGATGTTGTCCTGGGAGTCGTTGCACTCCGTGGCGGTGGGAGGAGTCGCCGGTCACGTGAGCGAGCTTTCCGCCGCTCTGGAACGGCGCGGGCACGAGGTCCACGTGTTCACCCGGATGGCGCCGGGCCAGAAATACCATGACTGGATCGACGGAGTCCATTATCACCGCTGTCCGTATACGGCTCACCACGAAATCGTCGACGACGTCAACAACATGTGCCGCGCGTTCGTCGAACGCGTCTTCATCGTCGAAGACATGATCGGGGCGTTCGACGTCGTCCACGCGCACGACTGGCTCGCCGCGAACGCGATGATTTGGATCAAACAGGGCCGCGGCCGCAAGGGCGCCTTGACGATTCACTCGACGGAATACGCCCGTTGTGGCAACACGTTTCCCGGAGGCCGGTCCGTCCGCATACGCGAACAGGAACGCGCGGGGACGTACTGGGCGGACAAGGTGATATGCGTTTCGAACGCCACCCGCAACGAGATCAAGTGGATGTACGAAGTGCCGGAATCGAAAACAGCCGTGATCTACAACGGCGTCAGCACGGCGCGGTTCGACGGCGATCTCGACGTTGCGAAAGCTCGCCGCGGGTATGACATCGGGCCGATGGATCCCACGGTTCTTTTCTGCGGCCGGCTGGAATGGCAGAAAGGTCCCGACCTCTTGATGGAAGCCATTCCATGGGTGTTGCGCTACCACTCGAACGCGAAGTTCGTCTTTGCGGGCGACGGCGGGATGCGGCGCGATCTCGAGCGCCGCGCGGGGCAGATCGGGGTGAGTGCCGCGGTGCGCTTCGTCGGTTTCCGCGACACCAACGACGTCGTGAAGTTTTTCAAATTCAGCGACGGCGTTTGCGTGCCCAGCAGGAACGAACCATTCGGAATCGTGATCCTGGAGGCCTGGAGCGCGAGCAAGCCCGTGGTGGCGACCGATAGAGGCGGTCCCAGCGAATTCGTACAGCACGACTACAACGGTTTGAAGATAGCGCCCCACCCCGAGTCCATTGCCTGGGGGTTGGGTACGCTGCTCTCGGATTTCGACCGGGCGCGATGGATGGGTGAGAACGGAAGACGCCAGGTTGGAGAGCTTTTTACGTGGGAAGTGATCGCGACCCAGACGGCAGGGGTCTTCCGCCTTCTTCGCAACGGCGGCTATCGCACCGCGCCGGCCGTCCAGTCTTGAAAATCACCCAGGAGATTTTTCCCGACGGAAAATGACACACGTCGCGTGACACGACCCGAAGTGTACCGTTCCGCCGGGCCGGAGTGTCGGATTAAACGACACGCCCTCGGACGAGGAGAAGATAAGGCATGAGCATAGGGAGTTTTTGTCTAGTTTTGCACGGCCACCTCCCTTATGTGCTCCGGCACGGGACCTGGCCGCACGGCGAGGATTGGCTCTACGAGGCGGCCGCCGAAACGTATCTGCCGCTGCTTTCCACGATCCAGGAATGCGAGTTTCTCAAGGGCAACCCGAGGCTTACGGTCGGCCTCACCCCGATCCTTCTCGAACAGCTCGCCCACGAGGATTTCAAGAAGGGCTTCGAGAAGTATCTTCTGGACCGGCGGGATCGGGCGAGATCCGACCGGAGAGAATTCGACGCGCGGGGCGAGCGTCATTTCGTGTATCTCGCCGAGAAATGGGATAAGTTCTACGGCGATCTCGCCGAGCAATTCTCGAAAATAGGCGGGAACATCCCCGGGGCCTTTGCCGACTTTGCGCGCCGGGGGATGGTGGAGATCCTCACCTCGAGCGCCACGCACGCGTATCTCCCTTTATTATACGAAGACTCCTCGGTGTTCGCGCAGCTTCGCGCGGGCCTGTCGACGTCCGAGCGCGTGTTGGGGTTCAGACCCACCGGCGTATGGCTGCCCGAATGTGCGTACCGTCCGCCGGGGCCATGGTACGCGCCGATACCGTGGGGGCACCCGCGGAACCGACTGGGCACCGAGCAATTCGCGGCGAAAGAGGGTCTGACGCACTTCTTTGTCGAGAACCAGCTGATGGAGCACAGCCGGAGCGAATGGGTGGACAACAACGGGTGGCGGAAGGTCGATTGGGAAGAGGCCCTGAGGTACCCGGACCGAGGATGGCGGTCCGTTCTCGAACCGGCGCGGGTGGCAAGCGACGGGACGAGCCCGGGGTCCGTGGTCGCCTTCGCGCGGGATCGGGCGATATGCGAAAAGGTCTGGTCAGGCGACGTCGGCTACCCCGCCGATGGGGTCTACCTCGAGTTCCACAAGAAACACGGCGAGCGCCGGGGTCTGAGGTACTGGAAGATCACGGGGCAGAAGATCGGGCTGGGGGGGAAGGAGCCCTACTACCCCGACGACACTCCGGGCAAGACATACGAACACGCCATCCACTTCTGCAATCAGGTCAAACAGAGGCTTCGCGAATACCGCGATCGCACGGGAAGACACGGAGTTGTGGTGGCTTCCTTCGACGCGGAGCTCTTCGGGCACTGGTGGTTCGAAGGTCCCCGCTTCCTCCGGGACGTCCTCCTCACTCTGAACGTCGATCCGGACGTCGACCTCTCTACGGCCGCGGGTCACTTGGAGAAACACCCCCCGGACAAGGCGGTGGCGCTACCCGAGGGGTCGTGGGGTGACGGGGGAGACCACCGGGTATGGGTCAACAGCCGGGTGAGCTGGATGTGGGACATCGAGTATCGTTGTGAAACCCTTTTTGGCAAGATAACTTACAATCTTCCGTGGCGCGAGAGACCCGAACTTAAGGACATTCTGGTGAAAGCGGCTCGCGAATTGCTTTTATTGCAGGCGAGCGACTGGCCGTTCGTCATTTCCCGCGACCAGGCGGTTGATTACGGCATCAAACGCTTCATGCAACACACCGGTCGCTTCGAGTGTCTGGCGGATATCGCGGAGCGGCTCGCGGATGACACCGGCTATCTGAACAAACTCACTGAAGTCGAGAGGTTCGAAATCCGAGACGCGGAGATCCACGACGTGGTATTCCCGGGGATAGATCTTAATTGGTGGAACGTGTGAGGCGAATAGGCGTTCGCGGAGCATCGCCGGCGATACCGGACCGAGCAGCCAACAGGAGAGCACCTTGGAAATACGCCGCAGATTGAACGAACTGGCCCGCAACCTCTACTGGACCTGGCATTCAGAGGTCTATCACATTTTCCAGGACTTGGATCCCCAGCTCTGGAGGGAGTTGAGTCGCAATCCGCTCGCGTTTCTCGATCGCCTGTCCGACGATTACCTCGAAGAGCGAACCAAGATCATGGCCCTGAGGTCCCGCATCACGCGCGCGTACTACATGCTGCACGACTACCTCGAGGACGAGGACACCTGGGGCCGCCAGCACGTCCGGTCTCTTCGTTTGAGACCGGTGGCTTATTTCTCCGCCGAGTTCGGGCTCCACGAATCGCTTCCGATCTACTCGGGCGGTCTTGGCGTGCTTTCGGGAGATCACCTCAAGGCGGCGTCCGATCTCGACATTCCTCTCATCGGGGTGGGACTGCTCTACGTAAAAGGCTATTTCAACCAGAGTCTCGACGCGAACGGTTGGCAGCAGGAACACTACTACGACGCGGAGGTCGATCGCTTGCCCCTCCATGCGGCGGACGGCCGGGGGAAACCGCTTCGAATCGTTCTCGAAACCGCCGCCGGCAACAACATCCACGTCCAGGTGTGGACGGCCCGAGTCGGGCGTTGCCGGTTCGTTCTGCTCGATACGAACGTCAAGGAAAACTCCGAAGTGAACCGCGAGCTGACCGCCCAGCTCTACGGCGGCGACAAGAACGTCAGGATTCGTCAGGAGCTCGTCCTCGGCGTAGGCGGCTTGCGCGCGCTCCACGCGATGGGGATCCAGCCAGGCGTGATTCATCTCAACGAGGGCCACAGCACCTTCGCCGCGCTCGAACTCGCCCGGTCGCTGATGGAACGCGACGGCCAGTCCTTCGATAACGTCAGGGACATCGCGGCCTCCAAAACCGTGTTTACCACCCACACCCCCGTTCCTGCCGGACACGACAGGTTCGACGCCGCGCTGGTCGAAGAAACCCTGGGCCCCTTGAGAAATCAACTCGGGCTCTCCCAGGAAGACTTTATGGCGTTGGGCCGAGTGAACCCCAAGGACCACGACGAGACGTTTTGTATGACCGTTCTCGGTCTCAAAATGTCCCGTTACAGAAACGCCGTATCCAATCTGCACCGGCACGTCAGCAGGGCCATGTGGCAAGCGGTTTGGCCGGATAAGACGAGAGACGAAGTCCCCATCGGTCACATCACCAACGGTATCCATGTGGGGACGTGGCTCGCCACTTCGATGGATCGTCTGTACCGCCGGTGGCTCGGCGAAGACTGGCAGGACCAGATGCACGACCCGAAGACCTGGGAAGCCGTCGATGAGATGTACGACGAAGAACTCTGGGAGCTGAACGAGATCCTTCGCAATCATCTGCTGGACTTTGTCCGCGACCGGGTACGGCGCCAGTGCCTGGCCCGGGGTGAGCCCGATCCGACGCATAATCCCGGCGTTCCCTTTCTCAGGGCCGATGCCCTTACGATCGGCGTCGCCAGGCGGTTCACCCCGTACAAACGGGCGGATCTTTTGCTCCGCGATTTGGACCGACTCGACCGGCTTGTCAACAACCCGGAAAAGCCGCTTCAGGTGATCTTCGCCGGCAAGGCACACCCCGCTGACGAAGAGGGTAAAAAGCTCATCCAGAAGATTTTCAACGCTTCTCGCGACCCCCGGTTCATCGGGAAAATCGTGTTTATCGAGAACTACGACATCAACGTCACCCGCCAACTCGTGCAGGGCGTGGACCTGTGGCTCAATATGCCCCGCCGTCCCCTGGAGGCGTGCGGAACGAGCGGGATGAAGGCGGTCATCAACGGCGCGCTCCACCTGTCGGTCCTCGACGGGTGGTGGGCCGAGGCATACGACGGGACCAACGGATTTGCCATCGGAGAGGGCGGCGAGCACGCCAGCCTGCAGAAACAGGACGAGAACGACCTGGGGTCTTTGTACGAGGCGCTCGAGAACGAGGTCGTCCCCATGTTTTACGACAGGGACGAGGACGACGTCCCACGCCGTTGGATCCAGCGCCAGAAAAACGCTTTTCGAACCCTTGCGTGGCGCTTCAGCAGCCACCGCATGGTGACCGAGTACGTGAAGTACTGCTATGTCCCCGCCGCCGGGGACACCACCTCTTCCTTCAGCGCCACGGACTGCACGGTCCGAAACGGCGGGTGGTAACAGCCGAGGAGTCCGGTATGAATCTGACTGGTATCGAGAGCCACGGCGGGGGACCCGCCGTATACCACGCGCTTGGACTCCACATGCACCAACCGCCGGGCAATCTCCGTTTGCTCATCGAGGAAAACGCGTGGGAAGCGCAACAGATCATCCGCTGCTACGAACGCGCGGCCCGGTACGCCCATCAGTTTCGCGATGTGGCCCGGTTCCACGTCGGATTTTCGGGGATCCTTCTCGAACAGTTCCGGTCGAAGGACATCATCGACCGGTACAGACAGTTCGTCGACATCCCCGCGATGCTCGAAAGTTACAAACAAGCCGCGAACATCGAGCCCATCGGAATGGGCTACTTCCACCCGATCTTCCCGCTGATTCCCCGCGAAGATTGGGAGGACCATCTGATTTCCGGAAGGCAGATCACGGCTGAAGTATTCGGGCGGGAGCCCCGCGGGTTCTGGCCGCCCGAGATGGCGTTCGACATGGAGATGGTCCCCGCTCTCGCCAAGGCGGGTTACACGTACGTGGTCGTGGACGGTGTCCACGTCAAACCCTCGGTCGAAACCGAGCCGCCCGATCCGTACCGACCGTACATCGCGCGAAAAGACGGGGCCGAGATCGCCGTGATCCCTCGCGACCGCGGGATTTCCAACGCGCAGGAGAGCGGGATGAGCGCCGAGTGGTTTGCCGGGGAAGTGATGCGAAGCGTCGGTTCGAGCCCGGGAGCGGGCGATCCCCGCCTCGTCACGACGTGGTCTGACGGCGAAAACGGCGGATGGTTCCGCAATATGTCGGAAGGATCGAATTTCTTCGGTCACTTCTTTGCGCCGTTCATGGACCGCGTGCGGTCGGGAGCGACGCCGATCCGGCCGGTTCTTATATCAGAATTTCTGGATCGCCACCGGCCCGAGAGGCAAGCGTCCGTACGGACGGGAGCCTGGAACGTCGGCAATACGTCGGGATACGATTTCTCGCAGTGGGCGGGGTCGGATCCTCAGCGGCGAGCCATCGAGAAGGTCTTCGAGGTGAGCCGCCGGTACTGGGACCTCGCGAAGAGCGACATTCCGGCGCAGTCGCGTGGGACACTCGAGTCCGCGCGCCAGATCATTCTCGAGGGCGAGACGAGTTGCTTCCTCTTCTGGGGTGACGCCTGGATTCCCAAGCTCTACGAGCGGACCGCGCGGGCCGAGGAACTGCTCGGTATCGTAGACAAGACGGTCCGTGGTAGCAAGCGCGGATAGCGGCCAGCGATGCGCAGACGAGCGAGCGGCATATTACTCCATGTATCCTCGCTACCCGGCCGGTTCGGCATCGGGGATCTGGGGACCGAGGCGTACCGGTGGATCGATTTTCTCGTCGGGGCGCGGCAAGTCTTCTGGCAAGTTCTCCCGTTGGGCCCGGCTGCTCCCGGTGGACACAACTCGCCGTACCAGGCCGCGTCTGCGGCGGCCGGCAGCCCCCTTTTCATCAGCCCTTCCCTTTTGCGCGATGAGGGTCTTCTGACGGAAGAAGACCTGAAAACCTTCCCCGTTCTCCCAGAGGAAAAAGTCGACTACGCCGAAGTCTCGAATCACAAACGGCGTCTGCTCGACATCGCGTACGGGCGTTTCGCCGCGAGCGCTCGCCGCGAGTGCTTCGCTCAGTTCTGTGATGAAAACTCGGAGTGGCTCGATGACTTCGCCCTTTTCACCGTCTTACGCGAGCGGTTCGACGGGCAGTCCTGGGCGGACTGGCCGCCGGCGGTCAGGGACAAGAACGTTGAAGAAGTCGGCAGACTCGCGCATGAGCTCGAGAGCGCCATCGAGCGCGAAAAGTTCTTCCAGTTCATTTTCTTCAAACAGTGGGCACGGCTCAAGCGCTACGCGAACCGGCGCGGTGTCCAGATCATCGGGGATCTTCCATACTACGTCGGTTACGACAGCGCGGATGTGTGGAGCAACCCCGCGCTGTTCAAGCTCGACGAAGCGAAGAGGCGGAAGCTGGTCGCCGGTGTGCCGCCCGATGGCTTTAGCGACACCGGTCAGCTGTGGGGAAGCCCCGTATACGATTGGCGGGAGCACGCGAAGACGGGATACGCCTGGTGGATTTCGCGGCTTCGGCGGAATTTCGAGATGTTCGATTGGGTCCGCATCGACCACTTCAGGGGGTTCGCCGGGTATTGGCAGGTCCCCGCGGACCATGACACGGCCGCCGGCGGCGAGTGGGTGGACGGTCCCGGTGACGGTTTCTTTCACGCGCTCCACAAATACTGGCCCGCTCCGCCGCTCATTGCCGAGGACCTCGGAACCATCACGCCGGATGTCCGGGAGCTCGCGCACAAGTACGGGCTCCCCGGGATGAAGGTGCTCCTCTTCGCGTTCGACGGGGACACCGCGTCGAACCCGTACTCGCTCCACAACCACACCGCCGATTCGGTCCTTTACACCGGGACGCACGACAACAACACGGTGAGGGGCTGGCTCGAAAACGAGGCTGGCGAGGCGCAGAAGCAGAGGCTCCTCGACTATCTTGGTGAGATGCCCTCCGTCTCGAGCGTCCATTGGGACATGATCCGTCTGGCGATGATGTCCGTCTGCGCTCTCGCGATCATCCCCGCGCAAGATATTCTCGGTCTCGGGGAGTCGGCTCGGATGAATCGCCCGGCGGTCGCGGCGGGGAACTGGGAGTGGCGGATGAAATCGGGAGAGCCAACGGTGGAAGTCGGGGAAAAGCTAGCCAGGCTGGCCGAAATCTATGGACGAGCATGAGAGAGGGATCGGCGTGGCCTTGTCCGAGGGAAAGCCGGAGCCGCTGGGGAGCGTGTTCGACGGCCGCGGAACCAACTTCTCCGTTTTTTCCTCGGTCGCTAGCGGGATAGAACTCTGTCTCTTCGACGAGCGGGGCGTCGAGAAGAGGATCGGGCTCCCCGGGAGGACCGGTTCTCATTTTCACGGTTATCTCGAGTCCATAGGACCGGGTCAACGCTACGGGTTTCGCGTCCACGGACCATGGAACCCGGCCGAAGGACATCTCTCGTCGCCTCAGAAGTTACTCCTCGACCCGTGCGCGAGAGCCGTCGACGGCGCGGTGCGATGGGATGCCGCGCTATTCCCATACGACGCGAACCGCCCGGAAGCTCCCGTCAACAACGATGACACGGCGTCGTTCATGCCGAAGTCGGTCGTCATCGATCCGTCTTTCGACTGGAAGGACGATCGCCCTCCGAAGACGCCTCTCGAGCACACGATCATCTACGAAGTCCACGTCAAGGGATACACGATCAATCATCCGGAGATCCCGCCGGAGCTTCGCGGGACGTACGCGGGGCTTGGGTCTCCGGCTGCAGTCGAACACCTCACGCGCCTCGGAGTGACCGCGGTCGAGCTGCTCCCCGTCCAGCAGTTCATTCATCGCCGCCATCTGGTCGAGGCGGGGCTTCGCAACTACTGGGGATACGATCCGGTCTCGTTCTTTGCTCCCCACAACGAATACGTTTCCGATAAGAGTCCCGGCGGGCCGGTGAGGGAATTCAAAGAGATGGTCCGTTCGCTCCATTCGGCGGGGCTCGAGGTGATTCTCGACGTCGTATTCAACCACACCGGCGAGGGCGGGACTCGGGGGGCGATGCTGGTTTTCAAGGGAATCGACAACAAGACCTACTATCGATTGAAAAACGGCGCGGCCCTCGAGTACGAGGACTACACCGGAACGCAGAACACGGTCAACTCGGAGTCGCCTCACGTACGGCGGATGATTGTTGACGCGCTCAGGTACTGGGCGGATGAGATGCACGTCGATGGATTCCGTTTCGATCTCGCGCCGGTGCTTGCGCGCGAGGGCGACCGCATCGATTTCGGTAACGATCTTCTGGAAACGATCCGCCGCGACCCGTTGCTCGGAACCCTCAAACTCATCGTCGAGCCGTGGGACATCGGCCCCGAAGGCTACCAGCTGGGCCGCTTCCCCGGGGGGTGGAGCGAGTGGAACGACAAATACCGGGATGACGCGCGGGATTTCTGGCACCAGCGCGGCGGCGATTCTGGACGGTTCATGACGCGGTTGGGAGGGAGTCCCGATATCTTTGGTCCATCGAACGGATCAGCGCGATCGAGTGTGAACTACGTGACGTGCCACGACGGCTTCACCCTCGAGGACCTCGTCTCGTACGAAAGAAAACACAACGAGGCCAACGGAGAAGCGAACCGGGACGGTCACGACGACAACCGCTCGTGGAACTGCGGCGTCGAGGGGCCGACGGACAACATCGAAATCAAGACTCTACGGTCTCGTCAGAAGCGCAACTTCATCGCGACGCTCCTGCTCTCACGGGGGGTGCCGATGCTCCTGGGAGGGGATGAACTCGGGAGAACGCACAAAGGAAACAACAACGCCTACTGCCAGGACAACGAGACTTCGTGGTTCGACTGGAGCCGCGCGGATCAAGATCTCATCGGATTCGTGGCGTCGCTCGTGCGGCTCCGGAAGCAATGCACCTCTTTCCGGCACGGGGAGTGGTCCCGTCAAGCTGACGGGGCCGATTCGCGGGTCGTTCGCGTGTCGTACGACGCCGGCGACCGGCAGATTCTGGTCGGTTTCAATCCGACGGACGGTGATGCGGTGTTCGATCTGCCTCCCTCGGACCGGCCGTGGTTCAAAATCGTGGATACGACGTTCTCTTCACAGCCGGACAAGGCCGACGCTCCGCCGGTCGAGAAAACCCTGACGCTTACGCCGCATTCGCTCGCCGTACTTGTCCGCCCGGCGCAGAAATAACCGGTTCCAACGAACGCCTCCGAGCGGATTCGCCGGAGGAGCGAACTCGCTCGGCAGTCCCCTGAGCACACCCAATGAGATCAAACCCGCTGGATCATCCCCTCCGCTCGATGCGCGCGTGCTGCGTGACCGCGGGTTTCGGGCCCTTGATTTTCCCCTTCTTGTAGACGAAGTGATCGCCCCGGTTGTCGGGCGCCACCATTTGGATCGACCCGATCCGACCCCGGCGTCGGTCGACGGGATCGTCCATAGCTTGAGATCGCCGACGGTCTTTTCCATCCGGCCCGCCATGTACTCGTAGGGCGGCGCGTTCTGAGGCTGGAGACCGAGGAAGTAAGAAATGTCGGGGTCTTGCTGCCGCCATTCGAATACGGCCGCGTTGTGATGGTCGCCGTGAAAGTGGGAAGCGAAAGCAGCCACCTTCTCGCCGGCCATCTCGGCCGGG
>Ga0315286_10002367_pt1 | contig 17593 bp, 16 predicted proteins | sample YL17G10_0_MG_FD_205038 | JGI IMG/M metagenome (GOLD analysis project Ga0315286, IMG submission 205038) | Sediment microbial communities from Yellowstone Lake, YNP, Wyoming, USA - YL17G10_0 | ecosystem: Environmental > Aquatic > Freshwater > Lake > Sediment | place: USA: Wyoming | collected...
AGAGGCGAGAGACCGCGAGGAGCTATTTAACATAGGGGCTTTTTCCGAAAGAACTTTGCTGTCATCCTTCCCGAAAGTATATTGCCCATGCAAAAGTGGGTTGGCAATGGTGCTAGTAGTTGTCGATTGCATGAATCCCGTCTTCCCCTCAAACCCCTTTCAAGGCTTTTTCTTATTCTTCTTCATCAAAATGACTATCACAGCTATGATGGCCAGGATGATGATTGCTACAATGGCACCGTAAAGAATCAGATCACCCGATGTTCCTGCGCTGGATACACTAGTGTCGACGGTGAACTGGATGGTCAGGTTGACCTCGTTTCCAGCGGCGTCGACCACTTTCACCGTGACGTTGTGCGTCCCGTCCATAAGCCCCGAGAAGTTGTGCGACATCGCCATGCCGACCGAGGCGAACGCGCCTCCGTCTATGCTAACCTCGAAGCGAACGATGCCGCTCGTCGCGTCCGAGCCTATCCAAGAGATAACGGCATAGTCGACGGCGATCTCGAATCCATTAGTCTGGTCGATGGTTAGGACGGGGTCCGTCTTATCGATTTTAACGGTCACCGACTTCGTGCTCTCCGCATTGCCTGCCAGGTCTGTAGATTTGAACTCGACGGGGTGGCTGCCCTCAGAGGTCAGGATGATCGGCGTGGTGTACGTCAGCCATGAGCCGCTGTCTATCCGGTACATCGTATATTTGACACCGCTTCCGCCGACGTTGTCCGTCGCCGTCAGGGTGACCGTGACATCTGACACATACCAGCCGGCGAAGCCGAGCGTGCCCGCGAGCCCTATCAACGTGGTCGGCGGGACGCTCTCGACGAGGATCGACTGCGTTAGAGGATAGTAGTCCTTCGCTCCGGCGCTCCCCGTGAGGTTGTACGACCAATCCACTATCCCATTGAAGTCGGTATCAGGCCCTGTCAGATCGCTCCAGTAGTTGCCGTATCCATGAGGAGAGCCTGAGGAGTTCCATCGATTCTCGGTTCCGGAATCAATTGCTTGAATGTGCAGGGGGTCGTATGAATCCCCGGAACCGTTGTTATAGACGAATCTGTTATGCCAGACAAGATTGAAGGAGCCGAGAGATATGTTGATTCCGAATCTTGTGTTTCCATAGAGCAAATTGTCTTTTATCAAATTGCTGTTGGAATGATCGAGGTGTATGCCCTTCAGATTGCTTAGGATATCATTGTGAATGATTGTTGAGTTCGTGGCATTGTAGAGATAAAGGGCGACATAGGCGGTATGCGTGATGTTGTTTGATTCAACCGTTATATTGTCTGAATCATAGACACCGATTGCTTCCCAGGTGGCGTTATCGATCCTGTTGCCTATTATCGAGATATCGGACATCGAATGAACAGAGATGCCAGAATTGGTATGAGACATGTTGTTCTCGGATACTGTAATGTCCTTTGATCCTTCCCAAAGTCTGATGCCATCTGCATTCTGCCAGAAGTGATTCCTACTGATGTTGACTCTCTCCGTGATCGTGCTACCCGAAGCCCCGCATACCACCGAGTTATGATCCCAGAAATCATTTCTCAGGATGGAAATGTCAGTGGATGCAATCATATGGATGCCAAACACATTGTCGGTGAGGTTGTTTTCCGTAATATTCAGGTTATTTGACCAGAAAATCTCCATTCCATATTCGTTTCCGCTGATGTTGTTCTCGGAGATGTTGAAGTCGAAGGAATCACTGGGTGCGATGCCGAATCCCACGTGACCTAAGTGCGTGATGTTATTCTTTCTGATATCCACATGATGAGCCATGCCTGATGGGTAGATTCCGACGTAATTCTGATGAATTATGTTTTCTTCTATGACGATATTCGCGCAATTCCCCATCAGAATCCCAAAATATTGACCAAAGATGGTGTTGTGTGCTATCGTCACATTCGGCGAACCCCCCAAATCGATACCCGTGCTTCCTGTTGATATATTGCTGTTCGTAAGAGTGATGTTCATTCCCCAGAGGCGGGCATTCCAGGTGTTGTTAAAGATCGTGCAATTATCTATTCGCCCAAAGTCAGCCCCATCGAGGAACAATCCACCGTGCAGAGTGCCTCCATCATGAATCGTTACATTTCTGACGATGAAGAACGCGGTTGTGCTGACGATCTCCAAGCCAGTTGCGGATGATGCATTGATATCCCATCCTTCGATGACGTACGGATTGCCAATAGTTCCGTTGCCCGATACGACTCCGTTCGATGGAAACAGTGTATTATTGAATTGGCTGTCCCCGTTGATGGAGATTGGAGCATGCACAGCATATGCAATTCTGGTTGGGGCATTCGATGCCGGAGGATTGCCTTCTAAAGGATTAGGGGTGATGAGCATAGTCATGACGAGACTGATGACGAAGGCAGATGCGACCAGTATCGCGAGCATCCTGCCTTTGAAAGGATTCTTTGAGCCTTTCGAGATTCCGTTTATGTCTGCCATCTTCCTCCCCCACTCATCCCCTCGTCAGGAGATAAGACTTTTTCCTGATCGATCTCTCTTCATCAAGTCACACAGTAAAAATATAGTATTGACTGGTAGCCTCTGCTGATACTAGCGCAATCGTCGTACCCTGCGAGTAATCCTTGCTAAGACTGAAGACGTCGCCGACCGCCAAGTAAATCCCAGACGAAGCAGGCGTATACTTGAACCCATGAGTGCCTGATGCATTGATTAGCGATTCGGTCGCAATAATGAACACAGCTGACCCGTCCCCCTTCAGTTGCACGTAGAAGTCGCTCTTCAGAGGCCAGTTTCCTCCAATGGCAGTAATTGTCCATGTGTAGACGGTTGAATTGGTACTCTCAGTAAAAGAAATGAATGGCTCAGGAGGGCCATCTCCTGGTCGGCTGAACAACACGGGTAAGGCGATCACGATCAAACAGAGCACGATGATGGATGCGATTAAATTCCAAGACTGTCTGCTCATCTTCCTCTTTGCAGGTGCGGAAATTTCTGTTTCAGTTTCTGGAGATGCTTCCATTTTCCTCATCCGAGTCATCCCGTCGTCAGGAGATAAGGATTGGTGTGTTGAAGAGGCCCCTCGCCTATATCGTATGTGGTGAACATCGATGAGGCAAGAGACCAAGGTATACGTTGGCCTGGACGTACATAAAGAATTCTGTCAGGCATGCGTGATGAACAAGTCCGGAAAAGTAATCTCGAACGAGAGGTTCCTCTCCAACCAGGAATCCCTGGATAAGTTCCTCGATCGATTCGACAAAGCGAAGTTCGTGCTCGAATCGACAGGCATCTGGGAATTCATCTACGAGGGGATCGAGAAGAGGGGGTTCGAGGTGCTCCTGGCTCATCCGCTGAAGGTCAGGGCGATCTCGGAGGCGAAGGTGAAGACAGACAAGGTCGATGCGGAGACGCTAGCGCATCTTCTGCGGGCTGATCTCATCCCGAGATCGCATGTCCCTCCGAGGGACATACGCAACCTCAGGCAGCTGGTGAGGCACAGGGCGTACCTCGTCCGCCAGTGCACGTCGATAAAGAACAGGATCCACGCGGAGCTTCTGAGAAGAGGGATCCGGAGACCGGACAGCCTCAAGAAGACTTTCACCTTCAAGCACGTCGGATGGATGCGCTCGCTCGGGATATTGACGGTCACATCGAGCCTGAACTGCCTGGAAGGCATCCAGGAGCAGATAAAAGAGGTAGAATCGTTCCTCCTGGTGGAGTACAACTCAAGAAAGGATGCACAGCTCATCGCGACGATACCGGGGATCGGTTTCTACGGCGCGCTGCTGATACTCGCGGAGATAGACGACATCCACAGATTCTCACATCCGGAGAAGCTCTGCGCGTACGCGGGACTGGTGCCGACTGTGCACCAGTCGGCGTCGACGAGCTATCACGGAGGCATCACGAAGAACGGGTCGCCGCATCTCAGATGGATCCTGATCGAAGCCGTGCATGTCCACACGAACTACTGCCCGGGGTCGAAACTATCGAAGTTCCATGCGAAGGTGGCTCAAAGGAGGGGGAAGCAGCGGGCGACCGTGGCGACCGCGAGGAAGCTGCTTCACACTATCTACTGGATGCTCCTGACGAAGGAGAAGTATCACTGTCAAGGATTCAACCTCGTCGAAAAAGCTGCGCCGATGAACGCGTGATAAGGATTGAGGCAGGTCCCTGACGAATGGACGTAGCACCAAAGTGCGGGAGAACCGCGAATAGAGGCTTGTCCGCTAGACCCCAGACAGGATCGGATTGGAAAGGAGGAAAGTTGAAATCGTGAGAAGTGATTCAGAATAATGCTGCGAGGGCCTCTTCAACATAGAGGGTTTTTCCGACCCTTTTGAAAGCTTATTTCCTGCTTTGTCTCAATAGGGAATTATGATACCTATCTTTTCTGTTATCTGTCCCTCGTTCTCTTGACGGGTCACTGCTCGTTGCATAAGCGAGAACCACTCTAACGGTCTTTGATTACCATCAGGATCCTTTGGGAGTCCCTTTTCCTCAATAATGGATTTCAAAGTCTCGGCCCATTCAGCAAAATGCTTCAAGAATCTATCTCGATACTGAATGCTCGTAAATGAAAGATTGAAGTGGAACCTTATTCCTTTCTCCTTTGTCGCTGTAAATTTCATGATTATTCGTTCCGGTCCTTCGACTGCCAAGGAAAGATCGTCTGGCAAGGCAACCCTTAATGTCTTCTCGTTCACCAACCCGAATGAGCGCAGAAAGGAACACATGGCATAGGATTCGATGTGATCCAGAGCCGCATATGCCCTTCCAAGATAGTGATTAGCTTTAGAGGAGGAGAATTTTGGCTCCTCGCTGATGCTCCACCACATAGCGTATTCTCCTGGCGGGGCGGCTTCATTGGTTCTCGTAAGCATATCGACATCGAAAGGAGAAAGTGGATTTGTTGGTTCTTCGTTTAATAACTCGCCATTCGAATAAAAGATTGGAGGATCTTCCTGGGCATGCTCGAATAGAGCGCGAACGCCTGCAAAATGACTCGAAGCCTGTTTCGATGGTAGCGGATAGGGGAATACGTATCTCCTCTTGCCCTGCTCAGCTATGACCAATGGGACTTTGAGGATGCCATCATCAAACAATCTCGCATATTCGAAACTCCCCACTTTGCCGGAGCTCCCCTGAGATTTGAATCCTTCTTCCAGGGAAGAAGCCAATAGAAGGACAAGCATGGCTTCCTTGTCTTTTGGGACCGGATCCTCGAACTTGATGGAAACGATTTCTGCTGCTGGCCAATGAGAAGGAGCGTTCGTGATTAATCTTTTCTTTTCCCATTTTGTCGGCGATTCATTTACCCATTCTTTGAGTTTCTTCTTCATTACCTTCTCAGTTCTTCTATCCATGATTCCGTTTCCCCACCCGTCAATCTCTTCAGTCTAGATAAGGCTTTTTCCTGGTGCAATGCTTCCATGCCAACGGCAGCTCCCTTTTGAGCGCAGAGGCTCAGGTCGGTTTTCTCCCACGAATAGTGGGAGCATGAATTAACTGGCTCTTCGATTCTTATCTTGACAATCATTTAATAAATCAAGATGGAGATTCACATAGCGGAGGAAATGTAAAATGTGGATTTCTTGGTTTGCGAAATCGAAACTGATAACAATAGCCGTTTCGCTAACGATGATTCTAGCTACACTGATTATTCCTTTAGGGACCGTTGATGCGGCAGAAACCTCGTCATCCACTCCCATCCAGTCCGATTGCTTTCTCGCACCTGATATTGTCACTCAGACGAATCGTACCCTTAACGCTGTCCAGGGTTCACCTGAACCAGGATTCTATGATACGAGCGAATATTTCATAGGCACTATTAGCGTCGAGTTGATATTCGTCGAAAGCGATGGATCCTTCGATTCAAATTACGAGACATGGACGTCACCTCAAATGACCACAGTCTCTAATGAGGTGCTTTCAGGTCTGAATTGGTGGGCAGATAACCCGTTAGGACCTGGAATAAACGGCATCCTTCACAGCGATCTTATCACAACCCGCTATGAACCCATATTGAGACCAGCCAGCGATGAAGGTCTTTGGATTTCTCAGATCATGAGCAAGTAAGGATACTCCACTGGCAGCTATTTCAACCAAGTGAGAAGCTATGTAAATGATATGCGAGCCAACGACGGGAATGATTGGGGCTGGGTGATATTTGTAGTTAATAGCTACAACGATGCTGACGGGAAATTCACTGATGGGCATTTCGCATATGCCTATCTCGGAGGCCCTTTCATGGTAATGACCTATGATAACGACGGATGGGGTATTGGCAACATGGACAGGGTCACTGCTCATGAGACTGGACACATATTCTATGCAACAGATGAGTATGATGGGGTTTATCAGTACAGCGGGTATCTAAATTCGCAAGAAGTCGAGAACTCAGGGTGTGTTATGGATGACAATACCCTTGCGTTATCGTCTGGAACATGCAAGCAGGTGGGATGGCGGGATGTCGATAGCGACGGGATATTCGACATAGTTGACGTAGCTCCAACCGTCACGCTTGATCAGCATGTCCCCGACCCGACAAACGTCACATCTGTGACATACTTAGGAAATACGACAGTCCCTCCATATCCAAACAACAATCCATTTGGCCCTGGAAATGATATCACAATCGCAGAGATATCGGCGGTCTACTACGCCCTTGATGGTTCCGGATGGTCTCAAGCAATTGCGGGGGATGGAGCATTCGATGAAGCCACCGAAACATATCAATTCTCTATCTCTCCTTCTTCCGGCTATCATCAAATATGGGTAATGGCGCAGACAGATCAAGGAGTCTATAGCACCTCATATGGATATGACGAGTTGACGATCGATCGTACTCCCCCCTCTTCCCAAGTTTCGAGCGCCCCCGTTCTTACGAATCTGGCTCAATTCACTATTCAAGCTACCGCGACCGATGATCTCCAAATATCATCTCTCGAACTCTGGTACTCGCGCAATAATGGTGACTACAAACTCTATTCGACTCTACTCTCCGCTCCGTGGCAATGGAGCTTCATGACCATCCTTAGCGGAGGAGAAGGTTCCTATTCATTTTACACGCGGGCAAAGGACACCGCTGGAAATATCGAACAGAGGCCTTCTTCTCCAGACATCCAAATTACAGTGGACCTGACCAACCCAGTCTCCGTCGTTCAGTCAATGCCTGATTATTCCAACTCTTCAAGAATCAATATTGCCGCAACAGCTTCAGACAGCGTTGGCCTTGCATGTGTCGAGCTCTGGTATCGATCGACTGAGAGCTCGTGGATGTTATTCGGGACCCTCTATTCTCCTCCGTGGATATGGAATTTCAACTCGAGTAGCTCTTACGGGGACGGTGACTATGAGTTCTATAGTCGAGCAAGAGACACCGCAGGTAACTACGAGAACGCTCCAGGCGGAGTCGATACTTCGATCACGATAGACACCGAACCTCCACTGGTCGGCGGGAGTGTAATAGGAAATCAAAGAAATGGTGAGTGGTATGGACCATCGACAAAACTCGCCTTAACCGCCGAAGATGCTACTTCTGGCATATCAACGATTCTTTATCGCATTGATTCTGGATCGTGGGAGAATTATTCAACTCAGATTCGTATTGCAGACGGGATCCATACAATTGAATATTATGCGATAGACAATGCGAGCAATTATGGGATTCATCAACATTTGGTCCTTAAAGTGGATGAATCGATTCCAATCATCCAATATTTCACGCCCAAAGGCAAGTTTACGAAGTCTCAAATCGCTCTGTCTTGGAATGCTATTGACGATACGTCAGGAATAGATCACTTTGAAATGAGCATCGATCACGGTGCATTCGTGATATTAAATAATAATCAGACTGTAATGGAATTATCTCTTATCGACGGCAACCACACTATCATTCTCCGGGCTTACGATCAAGGAGGTAATTTCGCAGAATCAACCATCTACATCGTGATTGATACAAGCCTTCTTTCAGTCAATGGACCAGCGGGACCCTGGGTTATCATCGGGATTATTGCCACAGCGACAGGGATCGGATTCATCATCTTGATTGTTAGGAAACGTCGAAAAGGAGATGAGGAGAATGACTTCCAACCACCAATTTCATGATTCCCCTAGAACTGACCACCTCGACCAAACCTCTTTTGAATCCATTATTTCGATTGCGTCTTATTAAGTTACAATTATGCTTTCGCGATGATGGAGGCATTTATTGTAGTTCTATTCGGATACTAGCCGACAATTCCTACTGGCTTGAACGAAAAAGCAAGTCAAGATTCTGTTCATTGTTTTCTTTCGGCCGTATGGTTACCTGAATTTATGCTGTCAGCAGGTATATTTCATATTGAATCGGGTGAAAAATTATTTATTTTTAAAGCGAGGTATAAGTGAAGGAGGACTTGGAATGGAAAGAAATACTTGGCCACGAGATCAATACACTGGCCCAGGAGGCGGACGATACACCGGACCTGGCGGTGGGGAGTACACCGGTCCGGGCGGTGGAGCTTATACCGGCCCTGGAGGAGGGCTATACACGGGACCAGGCGGAGGACTTTACACAGGTCCGGGTGGAGGTCTATATACCGGTCCTGGCGGCGGTTTATATACTGGTCCAGGCGGAGGACTTTACACAGGTCCAGAAGGGGGGCTATATACAGGCCCAGGAGGCGGACTTTACAGTGGGCCTGGTGGCGGAATGTATACTGGACCCTCTGATAAACCATATAGGAGCAATATCCCACCATGGCCAGTTTTCATTGAATATCTTGAGGAATATGGAATGAAAGACTATGCAGATATGATTCGGTCACACCTACCATATTAATTTTAAATACGAGTCAGTGATAGGAGCACCCCTATCCTAAGGGAGCGTAATCAGAACTAGCCTAATATCAATCTCAGGGTTGAGGAAGCCACTATATGATCTCTCCCGCTTAATTGAACGGTGGAAAAAAATCTCTAGCAGATGAAACGACCTCCACCTTCCCAAAACCCTTTCAACATCTCCATTCTATTTGAATAAATTCGATTTCGGAATAACATGACGAAGAATAAATAAGCAACAGGTGTATTGTACGATGGAGGGAAAGGATGGCAAGAGATTTCAAGAAAGAGATAGAAGTAATCAATAAGATTAGTGAATCACTTGATAGGCTGAACGAAGAAGAAAGACGAATAGTAATTGAATACTTTGCAGGACGATCAGTGGCTCCTCGTGCGACTCTTGGTACTTTGATGACTGATGCAGGCGCATCTTCACACCATACGCCTGCAACAGAATCAGGGATCGGTCTGCCATCAATTAAGGCTGATATGGACATTCGATCACTGAAGGACATCAAATCTCCTAGCACTGCGATTGAAATGGCTGTGTTAGTCGCATTCTATTTGTCAGAATTAGCTCCGACAGAAAACCGGAAAACGGTAATTGAAGCGGGCGATATAACCAACTATTTCAAGCAGGCTGGCTTCCCACTCCCTCAGAATCCTAAGATGACTCTACCTCATGCAAAAGATGCTGGGTATTTTGATGCAACCTCAGTGCGAGGGCAGTACAAGCTGAACCCAGTGGGATATAATCTTGCTGTGCATACAATGCCATTGGCAGCCTCTAGGAAAGGTCATAAGAAGGTTGGAAAGAGGACGTCGAAACGAAAGAAATAGGGACGCTTTATTTATGAGAGAGTGCAAACGCCTAGTCGTTTCTTATTAAGAAGTGGGTTGCCTATGGAATCGAACTCGGACGAGAATTGGGCATCAATAATGAAGGAATTATCGCGTTTGTCTCATGAAATATCCAGAATGAAAGCTGTCAATGTCAACGTCCTGGAATTTCGAAACCGAGCGAAGGAGATTGTCTTACTCTTTTTCAAAAACATTGAGCCCGGGCTTCAGGAATTACAAATAGATTGTGAAAGGCTCGATTCTGCAATGCAGAGATTGCTTGATCTCGCAAATGGAAAAAATCCTACGCGCTATTATCGTCAGGTATTCCGAGAAATTGAGAGAGAAAGCAATATGATTGAACTTGAGAGAGCTAGAAGACAGGGGGAACAATCAATCAATCGGAATCAAAATACCCCTACTAGATTGGAGACTCAGATTCTTTCCACATTAGAGAAATGTCTTCCCTCCTCCGCATTTTGCTATAAGCAGGTGCTAATCGATATCTCAGATGATCGAAGGACATCCTTACGAGGGACAGCGTCAGAATTGCGAGAGGTTCTTCGAGATGTCTTGGATTACCTTGCTCCTGATAGTAAGGTTATGTCGGCGGATGATTTTCGATTAGAACCTGATAGAAAAACACCCACAATGAGGCAAAAAGTACATTTTATTCTTAAGTCGAGGGAACAATCTAAAAGTGCAATGAAAGCTCCCGAAGATGCTACCTCGATAGTGGAAGAAATGCGGCCTTCATTCGTTAGATCAACTTATGAAAGAGCATCGATGTCAACTCATACATCTACGACAAGGACTGAATTACTTCAATTAAAATTGTACGTTGATTCAGTTCTATGTGAATTACTGGCTATTCAGAAATGATTCAAAGATACACTCATGAGGAGAGAAGAAATTTTCCGATTGAAATGCTCCCGTGCCAACGGCAACTACCTTTTAAGCGCGGAAGCACAGGATTGATTTTCTCCCAGAATGACAGGAGCAAGAATTGAAAGAATTGAATAGGCATACAAGGAATATTTTTAATGAGAATCAATAGGATAAAGCATTCGCTATTCTGAATAAAGAACTCGAAATGATGGTCCCCCATCCAGATGTATAAGATCTTGGGTCATCTTTTAACCCTTCCCCCCTAATCAATTGATTCATTAGCGTTTTCTTCTGCTTGAGCGTCTCGATCCGAGATAGACCTTACCCGAGAACGGTGTTCCGGGAATTTTGCCGCTCAATCGGATGCTCCAATTGTATCTTCTTGCCATTTCACATTCACCTCCTGCCTCGTTTGCATAGAGGACAATATTATTAGCAACTCCATATTCATATCTTTTTTGATTCTGGGTTCGGAAAAATTCTATCAAAAGGATAATTTCATTCCGATGTGAATATAATCAGGTAAATTTCCTTCACATCGACAATTAGGAATATCTTTGTGAGAAGGCTGCGCAGATATCCTTCACGAAATTCTCGTAGCGAACTGGACTCCCAGGTTGCGGGGCGGGATAATCATTGACTAAGATTGTTGGCTTATCTTTCGGGTCTGAATATTCTATGACTATGATCCCCACGGCATCGATTTGATTCAGGCTTTTAGGATCTGGACCATTGCTCTGTGCTCTCGGTAGATCTTCGAAGAGCTTCACGCTCTCCGCGACCAACCGTTCGATATTTGCATGGATGGTGACGTCGCCATCCCGCAATGGTGATTTGAAACTGCCAGCGTTATTGATGACAACGAGTCCTCCGACAATCGTCTTCGGATTCTTCATATGAAGGATGCTTGAGAACGAATTCAGGTCACGCTGGCGATTCCGCCTCGCCTTGCCGTGCTCTGTCATTATGGTCTTCGCGTCGACAGCGATCCATAGATCGCTCGGCGGTTCTTTGGCCATTGAACTGGGTGATGAGCTCTCTATCTTCGAATTAGGAGGACCGATGGCAAGATCGACAACCCAGCCCAGCGGCGCTCCCATACCGGGAGAGTAATTGAGTCCGAAGCAAATCTTACCATTTTGCGCGGCTGCTCGAATTGCGGGGCATTCTTCCATCAGATCCGCCAGCAACAGTTCGCACAATTTGTCGCCGTGCTTCGATGATCGCGGATGGTATCCGGATTCTGTGAGATACTTAACGAAGAGTTCGGGCGCCTTCAATTTGCCATCTCCTTCTTCCTGAATAGTGGACGAACATGATAATGTATCGCGAAGTATGCTTTCAGCGTTCGATCTTCAGCTTTCTATTCATCTCCAGCGTTCCTTGTGCCTTCCGAAGCCTCTTTTCCGCCATAGATAGATATTCCTTGTCGATTTCGTAGCCGATGCTGTTTCTCCCCGTGTGCATAGCGGCGAGGTTAGTCGTCCCGGTTCCAGTGAAGGGATCGAGAACGGTGTCTCCGACGAAACTGAACATTCGAATCAACCTAGTAGGCACCTCAAGCGGAAATGGAGCGGGATGCTTCGCTGTGCTTTCCCCCGGCACATTTGACCAGACTTGCTGAAACCATTCCTTGTGTCTATCAGCTGGCAATATGCTCAGAAGTCGGGTCTTGGTGCTCGGTTTTCTATAGGAACCCGGCTTTCGTTCCATTAGAATGAATTCAACGTCATTCTTCACAACTCCGCCTGGTTCGTATGGCTTTCCGAGGAAACCAGCACCATTGCCTTCAGCTTCGAAAGAAGCGTTGGCAATTTTGTACCAGAATATGGGGGCAAGGTTGTCGAATCCAAGCTTCCTGCAATGGCTCTGGATATCCGCATGAAGGGGAAACACCTGGTGCCGTCCATGCTTCCTACGGCTGAGGCAGACATCGCCGACGACAACGACCAAGCGCCCTCCCTCAACGAGAACGCGAAAGCATTCGGACCAGACTTTGTCGAGCTCCTGAAGGAATTCCTCATAATCTGCCACGTATCCGAGCTGTCCTTCGGACTTGTTGTATTCCTTCAGAGTCCAATAAGGAGGAGAGGTTACCACCAGATGAACCGAGGCATCGTCGATAGATCCCATTTTCCTTGAGTCACCGAGGATCAGCTTGTGTTCAGTTGGAATTTGAGCAATCTCATCTTCGACCGCTGAAAGGAATGCGGAATCCTTGCTTGCCTTTGGTATGAAGTGATCGACTTCTCTGGGCGACATGTTCAATGGCAGGGCGAAGGCTTTCGAGAGCTTCTCGATTGACATCTCGAGTCCATCATACTCGATGGTTGTACTAAAATTGTCTGTGACCTTAGAGGCGATTTCTGTCATGGCAAGACCTCAATAGCTGACCACGCTGCCAGTAATCAGTGCTTTCGACTACATGCAGCGATTGGGTTATATTGCCATTCAGAGGGGGGATGAAAGTAGTCCTCAGACCTCTAATCTTTCTCAGGGGAGTATTGAAACTGCTGATACACAGATGGGAGCATTATTCTGCCCAACTATGCAACGTCGAAATAACCTTGTGAATTACTATTATTATTCTTACCATTTATGAATAAATGTGGAGAGTCTAACCATAATTATGAAATAGTGAGTCTCGCCTCTCCAGAAGAGGAGGAAGCCATTGAGAATCGTCAACTATCGCGTAAAGAATTATCGATCACTCAAGAACATAAATCTGAAAGACATAGGCAATCTCATAATCTTAATTGGAAAAAACGGCTCTGGCAAGTCGAACATACTGGAATCTCTCGAGCTATTCTTTACTGATTTGAATCTTATAGAGATGGAGCCTCGACAATATCCCCCCACCACATGGCATGATAAAATGAATTGGAATCCGATAGATTTCCAAGTTACTATCGAATTTACTGAGGAGGAGTCGATTGAAATTATTGGGAAGGATTTTTATGACACACTCCAAACCAAAGGCTGGATTGGAAATAACATCCTGTTTATTCATCGAGTCCTTAATAGAGATGGATGGACGAATGAGAAGATAGAATATTCCAAAGTAATCAGCATTTCCAGGGGAATAGTCGAACCAAAGCCGGCAAAAGACGGGACGGCGTATGTTATAAAGAAAGAAGTTCTCGATTCGATATTAGTTAAATTTAATAAGAAATTGAAAAATTCTTTTGAGTTGGTTAAGAGTATAAGAGAATCTGCAGAACGTCCCTCAGAAAAGGCAAGACCGACGATACTTGATCCCGAGAGCAGAGATTTACTGACAAAGCTTGGGGTGAGTCAAGATAGAAATGAGGAAATGGAATGGGAAGAATTCATGAATAGATTCGAATCTATCTCAGGGAAGCATTTGCAGGTTCGAACCGCATTAGAAGTCAAAATTGGGGATCTGGCATTGCCCATTGAGTTTAGTGGAAGTGGGGATCAAGAATTAATGATCATCATGAGACATTTTCTTAATAAGAAACCTTTTTTTGGAATAGAGGAGCCGGAGACTCGACTTCATAACGCATACACCCGAAGACTTCATTCCTATTTCAGAGAGATGAGCAAGGAATCTCAAATCTTCATAGCAACACATTCTCCGATTTTTATTGACAAATCCTATCTAAGCGACACATTGTATGTTTTTCTAAAAGGCAAAGAAACAATTGTCAAAAGGGTAGATGATGAGGATTTAAAGGAGATACTCTTAGATTTAGGAATTCAACCTAGCGATATCCTACTCGCTAATAAGATTCTCCTAGTGGAAGGTGTTACGGAGGAATTCCTATTTCCGAGAATTGCAGAGAAATGTGGAATCGATTTGACAAGCATCAGCATCATCCCGACACATGGCAAATCAAAGGGGAAATATAACCTTGAAATATGGACGAAAGTTGCATCCGATACAAATCTCCCAGTTTACATGCTTCTTGATAAGGATGCGAAAGAAGAGCTCAATAAACTGATAAAAAAGAAATTGATAGAATCGGAAAGATGCCATCTTCTTAATAAGAAAGAACTCTCAGAATGCCCAGAATGTGACATTGAGGATTATTACAATAAGGATATTCTCAAGGAGGTTATCATGGAAATATCGGGAGAGAATAATCCAGATAATAGTAAATCCGAATTGAAATTCGATCAAGCAAAACCAGTCGGTAAGACAATAGATGAATATTTAAAGAGAAAAGATTGGAAGATAAAGGCTAGTCGCAAGGTCATTGAAAAGATGTCTTCTGAGCAGATAATGGAGGATATGGAGGAAATAATTAATTTCCTTAAAAATATCACTGATGAATCGTTCTGACCCTTTGCGTTCACTCACACCATTTCATTGTCAGTGCGTCGAGGAAAAGCATAAATGATTATCGCCTAAGAATCAACATTAATTTTACTGTCTGTCTTTAAAACCTACACTCCCATGCCAACGGCAACCCCCTTTGGGATACAGAAGCACAGAATCAGTTTTCCCTAAGAATGATTGGAGGGGTCAAAACAGAAATCTTCCTCAGTCATGGATTTTGTCCAGACCATTATTGTTTTCTCTATTTCATCTTTCTTTTCTTGAGAGTCTCTGTTCTTCTAATGATTTCGGAAATATATCCCAGAGATTCATTGAGATCAGGATAATACTCTGATGGATGAGCGCATTCATTACGTTTGTTCAATAATCCTTTGAGTGCTTTCTCCTCGGTTTTTGAGACAAGTCCTGTCTTTCGAAGACATTCAATTATCTGAAAATCGGGACAATTATCACGCAGCTCATCTACTGATTTTATTGAATTATCTCCTCGGATTGCGCGGACTTTTGCATACCCATCTGCGCCGAGTTTCTGTTCTATAAAATCCATGAATGCCGACCAAGCCATTACATGAGCTGCACGATAGAGTTCGTGTTCAACACAGCGTAGAGACTGTCTAAGAAGATCATCTTGTTTTGCAGATAATTTGGAGAGCTTCGAATATGTTTGTTCAATCGTAATCGTTCTAGATTTTCTCGACGCTTCATGATGAGAAAGGAGACGATGAGCGTCATCAAGGAATTTTTGCGATCTCAGATACCATGATTCAATCATCAATCCTTGTCTCCCGGAGACAGAAGATGCTTCTTAAGGGAGGAGAAGAGATTATCATAAGTCTCCTTATCTTTTGTCTCTGGCAAGGCCAATTCAATGTTGATGTTTATCACAATAGGTTGAGAGGTCAATGCTTTTCCAGGAGCAGTATAAAACTGCGGTTGAGGAGACTGGCCTCCCATCGGGGGAAGATTCTCAACAGAACTTGTGAGATCTGCAAGAGCACAAAGAGCTCTGAATGTCGTAACCATTCTCTTCACAGGCTCTTCTCCGCAACCTGAGGCTGTTCTAAAGAAATTCCGAAGAGCTTCGTCATCTTTTTCGTTCGCATTTGGATATAATTTGAAAAGATCAGCATATGTGGTCTTCAAAGCCAATGTCATTGCGAGTTTTGATTGACTTGTATCGCGATATCTGATCCAAAGCTCGGTCGGCTGCCCGGAGCCATCAATGAAACCAATCGCTTTCAACATCGAAAGGAATTGTCTGTCATTCGTACTCTTGAATCCAACCGATTCCAACCATTTCAGGCTTATCTTATCGGGTTTTCCAGACGTCTGTATTGTGGAAAACAGATTAGCGATTTTTCCCGTGACAACTACATATGGATATGATGCCATTCACCCACTTCCTCTGATGAAAACGAACAGTTCTTCCGATATTTGATGATATTGGCACTTCGATCACATTTAGAATTTCCAACTGTACTCAAATATTGAACGTATGGAGGTAACACCAAGACAACATGCTCCCATGCTTGTAAGAGCATCCTGACCGGCTCGAACTATGAACATGGACTGCTGAAAGACTTATCTCACTGTAGAGGGTTATCAGAGAAGGAAATGGAATACTGATGAAGGTCAATATAAGAGTCATCCTGGCGATTCTGGTTTTTCTGGGACTCACTTTGACGCTCTTACCTCTGAATGGCATCTCGATTCATGAGGAAGCGAGGATTGAAATCAGCTCGGGTACGGAGGATTGCATCTATACGGTTGCTGGAATGGGAGGGAGCCCGTTCTACATTTCCTTAGACGACGTCTATCTGATGATCATTAATCCTAATTTGACGGTGTTACTCCCTCCGACATCGTTAACAGCATTCAATTCATCAGGAGATCTCTACTACCACCATGTTCGATTCAATGATGCCACCAATCCTGATCAATTGAACGTCGGAGATAGTTTCCAATTCAATAGATCGGTGTATTGGGGCTCAAAATTTCGACTTTTCGATTCTGGGGGAACCACGCTGTACAGTGAGGTCACGATTGATGACCCAGATGCAAGTTTTCTCGTGATCATTCCTCCGATGGACTGGCCATCCCCCTCACTTTCTACCAATACAGTCTTATTAGGATTTTCGATTGTCGCGGCTGCCATACTCATCGGCACAGCCATTTTGATCAGAATCTTCAAGGTCGATGAGGAGAAACGAAGGATAATCTGGCAGTTAGTAACGGCAGTAATGGGAATTCTAATCGTTGCTTTCATTGCGGCGATTCTGTATACAATGGTCCTGTATGCTTGAGTCATTCATGAAAAATGCCTTGAAAGAAGGAGAGCTCTGCCCTATCCTCATTAGTGCTCCCATTATTGTCTGGAGCATTAAGAATTGAATTTTCTGTGGAACTGATCCACAATCAAGCAAGAACGTGCGTCTATCTCAATCGAGACTAATTGCATGGCGAATCTTTAATAGAACTGACAAATATGCAGTAAACAATCAAGTCCCCAGTATGACCTCGTACTTGTGACGGGGGAATGCTGGGTTTCCTCCACTGAGGTTCTGAGTGATATCAATCAATGACAGCGGATGCTATCGTATTCATCGACGGGAACAATCTCTATCACAATGTCCTCTCGATGGGCATCCGACCAGGGAATGTCGATTTCAAGCGATTCGTCGATTATGCATGCTTGAAACTGAGATGCAGGTGGACTAAAACGATCTATTACAATTCAGTTCCAGACATAACAGATGGAGA
>Ga0315286_10002369_pt1 | contig 17589 bp, 9 predicted proteins | sample YL17G10_0_MG_FD_205038 | JGI IMG/M metagenome (GOLD analysis project Ga0315286, IMG submission 205038) | Sediment microbial communities from Yellowstone Lake, YNP, Wyoming, USA - YL17G10_0 | ecosystem: Environmental > Aquatic > Freshwater > Lake > Sediment | place: USA: Wyoming | collected...
CCGGCAGGCCCGGTCGTCGGGATCGTTGCCCACGGCCTTGGCCTGGTGGAAAAGGATTTCCTTGCGGTCGTTGGAAATTTCGATGCTGGTCGTCATATATCCCGCCGGCAGGATGGACCGTATCGAAGCCCCCTGGCGGTCCTCCGAATGGGTCAGAATCTCGTAAGGATTGGCCGGCCCCTTTGGACCGAGGACCTTGTTCGAAGCCACGCAATGGGCATAGATGATTTGGCGCTTGGCGGAATCCATGACCGGGTCCGAGATATAGCCCGGCCGCCCGTTTGTCAGGATGCCCCCGGCGACCATCGCCGCCGCCGAAGGGACGTCGCATTCGCAGCCGCCGACCAAACCCTCGTTGTTGAGCTCATGGAATCCCAAACACGGATAGGCATGAATATGCCCGCCGTAGAACCCGCCCAGGCAGTTGATCGTGATGGCGTTCGCCCCGCGCTTTTTCAACACGGCTTTCTGGCCGAGGTACATGGCCGCGGAATTTTCGATCTCGGCCCGGCTCACGCCCTCGATCCGCGCGGCGTTCTGCATCCATCGGTCGGCGACGCTCTTGGCTTCGGCCTTGTCCGCTTGGGACCAGGCGTCGTTGATCTCGGAGAACGGGATATACTCCACGGGAATGCCCATGACCGTCGTCCCCGGCGCGGGATCGGGCCCTTTGACCGCCAGGATCTTGGAGGCCTTCATCCGCCGGACCGTTTCCTCCGCGGACAGCGCGGCGAGGATATCGGCCCGGCCGGCGAGGTCGCCGGGTTTGGGGGTCCGATCGCGGCGGACCCGGGCGACCGCCCCGCCGAAATCGTAGCCCGGGCCGGCCGCCTTGGCCGGGGCGAAACAGGCGACCGCGGCCGCGAGGTCTTCGAACCGGGACGAGCCGAGAAAGCCCAGGTTTGGCGTCCCGGCACGGAGAAAGCCGGCCGCATACACGAGAAACCCTCCGCTGCCTGCGAATTGGAAATCGGCGTAGAGGACGGGCTTGCCGGCGGCCGCGAAGGTCTGGGCCACGCGATTCCAGCAATTCATTTGGAAGACGAGATAGCCGTCGATCCCGGCCGTCTTGTCGCTGTCGAGGATTTTCTGGGCCTGTTCTGGGCCGGTCGCCAGTGTCGGAAGAAACGCATGATCCGGGAAGCGCGCGGCCAGAGCGGCGTTGGTCCGCTCCATGAACGGCCGGAAGTCGAATCCCTTATTGGGCCAGTCGGGCACTTCCTGGACCGGGCCGTGAAGGGCATAGACGATCCGAATCTTCGCCTTGTCCGCCGGCGATGCGGCCCGAAGCCAGTTCGGGATTCCGGCGAGCCCCGCCGCGCCGGCGCAGGCTGCGCAGCCCGCCAGGAACCCGCGCCGGGTCATGCCGGGATGACAGGCGCACAGGGACTTGAATTCCATCCTACGTTCCGGGTGTTTCATGGGCCGCTCCTTACCCGCCGAACATATCCCGTCCTCGAGGCGAATGTCAAGACAGAGCAAATTAGGCGAGGGCTTTGAGCACATGATCGAGGAAGACTTCCTCTGGGACGGCGCCTTCGATCGTGTGCGTGCCGTTGATCATGGTCTTCGGGACGCCCCGGACGCTGAACCGGTCGGCGAGCTTCGGAAACTCCTGGGACTCGATCATGTCGGCCTTGATGAAAGCGGTCTCCAGGGCGAACTGGTGGGCGAGCCTCACCACTTGGGAGCAATAGACGCAGGTGGGTGTAATGAACACCTGGAGATGGATGTCCCGGTCGACGGTCCGGAGGGCTTCTTTCGTCTTGGGCGCGAGCGACGTCCCGCCCCTGGACACGTCGATGAGGGCTTCGAGGAGGCTCACGTACTCGTAGCCGGAAGGGATCCCGAAAAACCGGATGCCGTAATCCCGCGCGCCGGCGAGGACCGTGGCCGGGATCATCTCGATGCCGCGCGCAGCGGCTTTTTCGGGCTCAGCTTTGATGTCGATGATTTGGAGGTCGATCTTTTCCGAAAGCGAGGCGACTTCCTCCAAAAGCCGGCGCGTTTCCTTGCAGAAAAAGCCGTCCTGGCTCCTCTGCGAGCCGGGCAGGATCAGACGGCTCTGTTCGCTCGTGAAATGGAGCACCTTCACCTTGTCGACGAGTTCGGCGTCGAACCTTTTTTTCGTGGTGTCGCGAACGTCCTTGCCGAGCATGGCCATGATCTTGTCTCCCGGAAACCGCGCCCGGGCCCGGCCCTCGGCGGTCTCGGGCATTATAAGTGTCCCGGCGGCCGTTTGACAAGCCGGAGGGACACTGCTAAAGTAATTTTTTTTCATGAATCGCGTCGTAAATTCGAGGACCATGGACAAAACCGAGAAGCTGGTTTCGCTGCTGGAAGCCCGATACCGGAAGAAAACCCGGAAGAGCCTGATCCTTTATCGGGAGGCCCAGAAGGTCCTGGTCCGGGGCGGCAGCCATTCCATCCGCCTGTTCTCGCCTTATCCTTTTTTCATGGCCTCGGCGGGGGGCCCTTATGTCCGCGACCTCGACGGGAACGACTTCATCGATTATTGGCAGGGCCATTACGCCAACGTCCTCGGCCACAACCCGGACGTCCTCAAGGCAGAATTCCGGCGGTTCGATCCGGAGCGCGGCTCGCTCCATACCGGATTCGAGGGTGAAAGCCAGGTTCGGCTGGCCGAGCTCATCATGTCCCGGCTCGGCTACAAGGACCACAAAATCCGGTTCACGACGTCAGGCGCGCTGGCGGCCATGTCGGCCGTCATGCTGGCTCAGGCCTATACCGGGCGCGAAAAGCTCCTGAAGGTTGGAGGCGGCTGGCATGGCGCCACGCCCTATCTCCTCAAAGGGGTCAACTTTCACGGCGAAGAAGGGTTCTCCCGGGCGGAATCCGCAGGAATCCCGGAGGCGATGCTCCGCAATACGCTGATCACCCGCTTCAACGATATCGAACATCTCGAGCGAATCTTCAAGAAGCACGGGGACCGGATCGCAGCCTTCATCGTCGAGCCCTTTCTCGGCGTCGGCGGATTCATCGCCGCTACCCGGGATTATCTGCAGGCCGCCCGAAGGCTGACCGCGCGGCACGGCGCGCTCCTGGTCTTCGACGAGATCATCACCGGCTTCCGGTTCTGTCCGGGAGGCCTCCAGACGCTCTATGGCCTCGAGCCCGACATCACGACCTTCGGCAAGCTGATCGGCGGCGGCCACGCCGTCTCCGCGGTCGAAGGCAAGGCCCGGATCCTCGAGGGCCGGGCCGCCAAGGGAAAGGGGAAAGCCAAGTTCGAGGGGGGGACATTCTCCTCCCATCCCCAATACATGCGGGCGGGCTACGTCATGCTCAAGCACCTGGTGGACCATGCCGGTCCGATCTATGCCGCCCTAGCCGCTGCCGGCGATGCGCTCCGGACGCGGGTCGAGGCCGCCTTCCGGGCCGAGGGGATCGAGTCCCGTTGCACGGGCTGGGGGAACGAGGCGGTGCCGGGGAGCTCGCTCTTCATGGTGAATTTTCCCCGGACGGACCACGCCTTCGCGGCCGCCGAGGACATCTGGGACCCGGCGCTCTGCGACGTCCGGCTCAAGGAAGATATCCTGAAAATCGCCCTGCTCGTCGAGGACGTGAACGTCGTCCACGGCGGGGGGGCCATCTCCCTGGCCCACGGCCCCTCTGCTCTCGACCGGACCGTCGAGGCCTACGCCGCAACGGCGCGGCTCTTCAAAAAATACCTGTTCTGAGGGAACGCCCGTCGGGCGGAAGGGACGGCCGTCTCACGCCGGATTTGTCGGGGCCAGCGTCTGCGGCTTGGCCAGCAGGTAATCGTAGACTTGGAGATCGTACTTGTCCGGGTCGAGGGTCATGATGATCGAGCGCTTGAAGCCGGCTTCGGTCCCGTCGGTTTCAGCCAGATCGGCGATACCGCCGTCGAGCTTGTTCCCCCGGGCATCGGTGATGATTTTCACTTTCGGCCTCTTGACGAGCGCGGCGTTGGCATTAGACTTGACGACCACGCCGATCTCGCCGCTGTCCAGGATCACAAGCGAGCCGATGGGGTAGATGCCGATCATGTTGATGAACGCCTTGAGGATCAGCGGATCGAATTCCTTCTCGCCCTGCTCGACCATCAACCGGATCGCCTCTTCGGGAGTGAAGGTCTTCGGCCGATAGATGCGCTTGGTGGTGATGGCGTCGTAGTAGTCGACGATCTTGACGATTTTGCTGAAGAGCGATGTCTCCCGCCGCCAGCCGAATTTTGGATAGCCGTCGAGAGAGGGGGTGAGGTGGTGTTCCATAGCGACGACGAACGCCGCCACGGGAACGTCCTGGGAGGTGCGCGTCTGGATGAGGACAGAGGCGCCGCGATGGGCGTGCATTTCCATGACGGTCCGCTCCTCCGCGGAGAGGCGGCCCGGCTTGTCCACGATCTCGCCCGGGATCTCGAACTTGCCGATGTCGTGCAGGCAGGAGCCGATGCCAAGCTCGATCAGCTCCGGCCGGTTGAGCCCCAACCGCCGGCCCAGCGAGAGAGCTAGGACGCACACGTTTATGGAGTGATTGAGGGTGTAGTCCTCGAAGTTCTTGATGGTCGTCAGCCCGAAGAGCACGGATTCGTCGAAGGCCAGGAGGTTCGTGATCGACTGGATCCAGCGCTTGGTGATCTGGAGGTTCAGCGAGCCCGCCCGCGCGTCGAAGATCTCCTTGAGATGGTAGATGCCGAGGAAGTACATCGGAACCGTGTTCCGGTCCGCGAGCTTGACCTCATGAGCGGCCGGGATTTTCTCCAAGCGGATATGGGGGAACGAGGCCACCTGCATGTCTTCGGCCAGCCGCTCGAACGGATTCTCCCCGGCGGGGCGCTTCTTCGAGAAGAGGACGATGAAGGCCTGCAGCTCCTCAACCGGGAGCCCGGCCTCGAAGTCGATCGCGCCGATCCCCCAGCTTTGAAACTCTTCGAGGATGAAGAGATAGACGTGGAAGTTCGAGAAATCGAACTTCAGCCGGGCTCGGTTCAGGAAGATGGAGTCCTGAATGATCCGGATCTGGACGGCCTCGCCGTTCCCCAAAACCTTGTCGAGTGTCGTGAAGAGCTGCTGGATACGAGCCTGGAATTGGACGTTGTTCGGCTCGTAGATGCGGGCCAGCTTGTAGGCGGCGTGGAAGTTGACGAAGAGCTCCATCGCCTCGCGGGAGGAGATTTTGGATTTGGCCTCGTCTTTGCTCATGGGACCTTCAATTTTTCGAGGGCTTCCCGGCAGGCCATTTTGATTTTTCCGGAGGATCGTCGGGCGGAAGTCCTGAGCGCCTCGATCGCAGCCGGTCCGCCGTTCGCCTCCAGTCCGGCGACCGCCCCGAGACGGGTCTCGCGGACGCGCCGCCGTCCGAACAGGGTCGACGTCTGGAGGATTTTGGCAAGAAGGTCAGAGCCTTCGACCGCGCGGCTCCGGCCTAAGGCCTTGAGCAGCGCCGTTTTTTCGGCCGGCGTCTTCCCATGGAATTTTTTGGGCGCAACAATCTTCAGGATCTTATCGATTGCCTCTCCATCGCCCGCGAGCCGGACAACCTCGGCCGCTCGGATCCGGATATCCTCATCCGGATCATCGAGGAGTTTCGCCAAGAGCTTGTGGGCCGGCCCGTCGGGGAACTGGCCCAAGGCTTTGATCGCCTGCAGCCGGCTGGCTTGGGTCCGGAAGCTCAGCACCTCCGCGAGAAAGGGAATGGTCCGAGGATCGCGGATCTTGCCGAAGACGGAGACCACGATCCGGGTGAAATCCGGCTGGTCATCGCGGGCCAGCCCGGCCAGGGCCCGCGGATCTTTCCGCTCCATGTCTTCGAGGAACTGGAAGGCCAGGGCCCGGACATGGTCGCTCGGTCCGAATAAAGCGAGATCCGCACCGAGGGTCAGGGCGGGTGTACCGACCTGGCCAAGATACGCGAAAAACGCGGCCGGCTTTCCGACGCGCTCTTCGTCCATCGCCTTGCGCAGGTCCTTTCCCGGAAACGATTCGCGGAGAACGGCCCGGAAATCCTCGAGGGCCCGCTCCTTGTCGGGGACCTTGCCGGCCACCGCCTTCGCGATCTGTTCGATCTGGCCCAGGAACTGGGCGGCGTGGACGAAATCCAGGTCCTGGAGCTGGCAGGCGTGGTACTTCTGAAGGAAGGTCAGAATTCCCTTGAATGTCTCGGGGCGCTCTTCGATGTTGAGGAGCTCGAGAGCCATATCCAGAAAATTCTTGGCGATGGGGATCTGCCGCTGGGTGGAAAGGACCATTTCGAGTTTCCGGGTTTCGCTCTCGTCGAGTGTGGCGAAGCGGCGGGCGTAATCCGCCTCTTCCCCGGCGGCGAGCTGGGGCCGGCGCCGCATCCGGTCGAACATCTCGGAGACGTCCTCGGGCTTCAGCTCGATCCGGCCGCGGAACAGCTCCTCCGGCCGAACCTGGAACTGGGAGGGGATCCGCTGCTGGACCGTGACCTTGGATTCCAAGAAATCATCGGGCGCAAAATAGCGGATGTGAGCGAGGTCCTTCTGCCAAAGGGCGTCGACGATGTCCCCGACATCGATCGGCAGAAGCGACATCTCCCGGATGACGCCCAGGAAGGCGTCAAGTTCCTCGGGATCGATCCCTCGGAGGAAGGTCAGACGCTTCATGCCGTCCTTGAAGAAGAGGTAAGGCAGGCTCCGGAGGACGTTTTCGTCCGCGTAAATGAGCTTGCCCTCATAGAGGAAGCCGTTCTGCTGGATGTCGATCTCGAGCTCGTCGTTCTCTACGAGGAACCTGTTCAGCCGGGCGAGAAGCTGGCTTCGAAAGTTCGCGACGGAGGTATGGGACGCGGGATAGAGCTTCATATGGGAAATCGTTTGGGCGAAAAGGGATATGGTTTCCTTGGCCCCGGCGATGGTCTTGGGATCGGCCGAATCGCCGCCCGCCGGGAGCGGATTTCGATCTCCGTGAGGGCTGGGCATCATCCGGTTCTCGACACTCTATGTCTGAGGATATTCATAGCTCCGTCCGCCCCGGATTGCAGCCCGCTTTTTCCCCATCAGGATGTCGCCGGTCCGCGGGCCGAGAGGATCTCCCGTTCATATCGGGCGATCTCGTCGAGCCATCGACTCCCCGTCGGGACCTCCGTTTCAAGGCAGAAGCGGTCCCATACGGCGCCGAAAGGCCGCAGCCGGGCCTCTTCACGAAGAGCGAGCCGGAGGAAGCCGTCGCCCTCCGCTTCGGCTTCCCGGAGTCCGGATTCGGGGAGGAGGAGGGCGTAGAGGAGCCCCTGGAGGGCGGCGCGGGCGCCGATGACCCAGGCCCCGACGCGGTTGAGCGAGGCGTCGAAATAATCGAGGGCGAGCCTCACCCGGTCGAGGGCTTTCGCCCGGACGATTTCCTCCGTGACGGCCAGGACCTCGTCGTTCAGGACCACCACATGGTCGCTGTCCCAGCGGACGCCGCGGCTGAGATGGAACACCAGCCCCGGGGCGAAGAGCAAAATCGCCGAGATCTTGTCCGCCAGGGATTCGGTCGGATGGAAATGGCCGAGGTCGAGGCAGAGGAGCTTTCCCCGGGTGAGCGCGTAGCCGAGGTAGAATTCGTGGGAGCCGACGACGAACGATTCGGAGCCGATGCCGAAGAGCTTGCTCTCGAGAGAGTCCCGCATCTGGAGCGGGCTGTATTCAACGGTGAAGATTTCATCGAGCGATTCCTTGAGAAGCGCCCGTACCGCGCCGCGGTCCACCGGGACCTCCTTGCTTCCGTCGGGGATCCAGAGATTATGCAGGCAGGGACTCTTGAGTTCCCGGCCCAGGGCGGCGCTGATTTTGCGGCAGGCCTTGACGTGCTCGATCCAGAACTTGCGGACGGCCCGGTCGGGGTGGCTTAAGGTGAAGCCCGCGTCGGCCAGGGGATGGGAGAAACAGGTGGCGTTGAAATCCAGCTTGAGCCCTTTTTCCCGGGCCCATGCCACCCAGCCGCGGAAATGCTCGGGGCGGATCTTATCCCGGTCGACGAGCCGGCCCCCGAATTCGCCGTAGATGGCATGAAGGTTCAGCCGATGGGACCCGGGAATGAGAGAAAACGCTTTCCCGAGATCAGAGCGGAGCTCATCCGCCGTGCGCGCCTTGCCCGGATGGCGGCCGGTGACCTGGAGGCCTCCGCCCGAGAGAGCGGCGTCGGGCCGCTCGAACCCGCCGACGTCGTCTCCTTGCCAGCAGTGAAGCGACAGGGACACGGACTTCAGGGTGCGGAGGGCGGCGTCGGTATCGATGCCGGACGCGGCATAAATTTCGCGGGCCTGTTCGTAGAGTTTTTCCGGTTTTGAGGCGGTCATGGTTTCCTCCAGGGTGCGGGCGTCGTTTGTCGGGTTGAAATTCCTTCGGGGTGGGATCATTGTCGTTTCTCCGGATCAGGCCGGCGCCACCTCCCGAAATCGGGCGTACGCGGCGTCCCAGGCCGCGGCCGCGCCGGGCTCGTAAGAGGCGAGGTCAGTTGACGCGGCGACGACGTCCCGGATTTCGTCGAGCGACCGGACGAAGCCGAGGGCCAACGCTTGGCCCAGAATGTTGCCGAATGCCGTGGCTTCAACGGGGCCCGCGACCACCGGCAGGCCGGTCGCGCCCGCGGTGAACCGGCAGAGAGGGGCATGGCGGCTTCCTCCGCCGATGACGTGGATTCGGGCGATGGGCCCGGAAGCCACGCTCCGCAAGTCCTCCAGGACGGCCCGATATTTCAGGGCGAGGCTCTCCAGCACGCAGCGGACGATTTCGGCCGGCGATTCGGGGACGGCCTGGCCGGTCTGCCGGCAGAAGTCCCGGATGGCTGCGGGCATGTCGGGCGGGTTGAGAAATTCGACGGCGTCGGGATCGATGAATGCCCGGAACGGCGGGGCCGCCTCGGCCATATCCCGCATATCGTCGTAGCTGAGCGGATTTTCCGAGCTCCAGATCTTGCGGCACTGCTGGATGAGCCAGAGGCCGGTCACGTTTTTCAGGAACCGAATCCGGCCTTCCATTCCGCCCTCGTTGGTGAAGTTCCGCTGGAGCGTTCGGGCGGTGATCAGCGGGGAGGGGATTTCGAGGCCCATCAGCGACCATGTGCCCGAGCTGATGTAGGCCCAATCCTCGCCCCGCGCGGGGACGGCGGCCACGGCCGAAGCCGTGTCGTGGCTGGCGGTGGCGACCACCGGGATTTCCGGAAGTCCCGTTTCCTTGGCGAGGGCCGGGAGCAGGCTTCCGATGGCCGTCGCCGGGGGAACGGGATCGTGCAGGAGTCCGGGGTTGATGCCCAGAGCGGCGATGAGTTCCGGGCTCCAGGTCCCCGTACGGGGATTGATGAGCTGGGAGGTCGAGGCGATCGTCGCTTCGGTCGTCTTTCGCCCCGTGAGGAAATACGTGATAAGATCCGGCATGAACAGCAGGTCGGCCGCTCCGGCCAGAAGACCGGGATTTTCGAGGGCCAGGGCATGGAGCTGGAAGATGGAATTGAACGGCAGGAATTGGATCCCGGTGATCTCGTAGACCCGCTCCCGCGGGCATTTCGCCAGGAAGTCGTCCATGGCCCTGAGGTTGCGGAGGTCACGGTAGGCGAACGGGAGGCCGAGGACCGATCCGTCGGGCGCAAGCAGGCCGAAATCCACGCCCCAGGTGTCCACGGCGATGCTCTCGAGGCCTGCGGGGCAGGCGGCTGCGGCGAGTCTTAATCCTTTGAGGATTTCCTCGTAGAGGGTGTAGACATTCCAGTGCAGGCGACCGAAGAGGGAAACGGTGCCGTTGGGAAAGCGGTGGATCTCCCGGAGCGCGCAACGTCCGTCGGCGAGCGTTCCCAGGATCGCTCGCCCGCTTTCCGCGCCGATATCGAATGCCAGGAATGTACGGCTGCTCATCCCTTATTTTGTATTCATTTTATCCGGATTTGGCAAGCCCGAATTTTCAAGGAGTTGAGGCGCGCCCGGCCTTTGTGTATCATGGAGTCAGAACGCGGAAATTCATGGCAATCAAAGACGAGCTGGATTTTATCAGGAAGGGCAAGGGGGCCCGCGTGCGCGCCCGATCGGTGTCCATTGAGCAGACTTGGACCCGGATCCAGGGCGACGAGGACCTCTCGGTCAAGGAAAAGCTCGAGAAGCTCATCAACCTCACCGGGGCCAAGAAGACCGTCAAGCCGTCCAGGCCGGTCGACTCGGTCGTCAAGGACGACCTGGTCGTCGCAGACGTCGCAGACGTCGCAGACATCGAGGACGCCGAACCGTCCACTCGGCGCGAGGCGCTGCTTTTCCTGGAACATCCCTATCCGCCTCACACTCGCTACGGGAAACATCGGTTGGAGGAAGCCGATTCCATTAAGGGCGATATTCTCTACCGGCTGAGCCACGACGTCGAGTTCGAGGACCTGGACCTGTCCACGGCCTTGTTCCTCGACCTCGAGACCACGGGCCTGGCGGGCGGCACGGGGACGGTCCCGTTCCTTGTCGGCATGGGCTATTTTCGCGACGGCCGGTTCAACGTCGGTCAGTTCTTTCTCGGCGAACTCGGCGAGGAGGAGCGGATGATCCGGGACCTCAGCCGTTTCTTCCGGGACATGGACTTCAAGTCGATCGTGACCTACAACGGCAAGGCCTTCGACCTGCCCCTGCTCGAGACGCGGTTTATCCTCTTTCGGGAGACGCTCGGGCTCTCCCGCCTGCCGCACCTTGACCTGCTCTACTCGGCCCGGCGATTGTGGAAGCATAAGCATGACAGCTGCCGCCTATTCCATCTTGCCCAGCAGATCGTCGAGGCCGACCGCGATGAAGACATCCCTTCGGCCGAAATCCCGTTTCGGTATTTCGACTACCTCCGGAACGGCGATTTCTCGCTGATCGAGCCCATCCTCTACCACAATCAGGAGGACATCCTCTCCCTGCTCGGGCTCCTGATTTCGGCGGCCGGGCTCTTCGCCGAAGAGGAGATCGATGCGATGGACATGTTCGGCGTCGGCAAGGTCTATGAGAGCCACGGCGACATGGAGAAGTCCGCCGCCCTCTACGAGCGCGCCCTGGCCGGCGACCTCCCGGATGAAGTCGCGGTCCTCGTCAAGCACAAGCTGTCCACCCACTTCAAGAAGAATGCGGATTGGGACAAAGCTCTCCATCTCTGGCGGGACCTGTCTTCCCAAGGCGAGCTGGCCTTCTACCGGGACATGGCCATATATTTCGAGCACAAGGCGAAGGACTTTGGAGAAGCCAGGCGGATCGCCCAGGAAGGGCTCGCCCTGTCGATGGACCTCGGATCGAAGCTCCGCGAGGATTTCGTCCGCCGGGTCGACCGCCTTGCCGGGAAGATGGCGAAGAGCGCGGGAGGGAAGAGGCGGGACCGATGACGGCCGAGCTCGGGGACCTCCGCGAATTCCTCCATGCCCGCAAGCTGAAGGCGACCCGGACGCGCCGTTTGATCTTTCAAGAGATCATTGCCTCCTCGGACGCCCACCCCAACGCCTCCGAGATCCATCAGCGCCTGACCCGCAAGGGAGAGCGGGTTTCTCTGGCTTCGGTCTACCGGACGCTGTCTCTTTTTGTCAAAAGCGGCCTCGTCAGCCAGGTCGACCTCGGGGAGGACCACAGCCACTATGAACCCGGGGGCCCTAAGGCGGGCCACGGCCATCTGATCTGCCTTTCATGCGGTTCTGTTACGGAGTTCTCCGATCCGAAGATCCACCGGCTCATCGGCCGGATCGGAAGAGACCGCGATTTCGGGCTCGACAAATTCTCGATACAAGCGTTCGGCTATTGCGGGAAATGCCGGTAATGACAGAGATGATGCGGGCCTTTATGGGCAAAGACCAACTCGATGGGAGAGGATGGCGCCGCTGTCCTCAGGATCTGAACCCCGGCTTATTTTAGGCGACCCCTTAATTATTTTCCCGAATTCTGGCATAATACCCGGGCCTCGCGCGCGAGTAGCTCAGTTGGATAGAGCGCCTGACTACGAATCAGAAGGTCGCAGGTTCGAGTCCTGCCTCGCGCGCTCTTTTTTTAGTCAATCACCCATTGGAAGTATTCAGGCGCCGTATTGTGCAACATCAGACGCCCTGTGGCCGATGTCGTCTAGGGAAGATAGTGCGAATTGACGCTCTCTCGATTCTCTGATAGTCTTGAACCACATTTGATAGAAGGGGTCAGGGATGTTGATTACCTGCCTAAAATGTCGTTCTGCAAATACCGATACTGCTCGATTTTGTGCTGATTGTGGCACACCGCTTTCTTCTTCCAAGGACATCCGGCCGGAAGCCACGGAAACCTTTCAAACGCCTATTAAAGAGCTGACCACAGGCTCGACCTTCGCCGGCCGCTACCAGATTATCGAAGAATTAGGCCATGGCGGCATGGGCCGGGTTTATAAAGTCCACGATACCAAGATCGGCGAGAAAATCGCCCTGAAGCTCATCCGGCCCGAAGCAATCTTCGATAAAAATACTGCCGAGCGGTTCTTGAACGAGCTCAAGCTCGCCCGCAAGATCCGGCATAAGAATATCTGTCAGATGTTTGATTTAGGAGAAGATCAGGGCACGCGCTACATCACCATGGAGTACGTCCACGGCGAGGATCTCAAGCAGCTCGTCCGGAAGGTCGGGCGGCTGAGCCCCGGCCAGGCCGTCGGGATCGCGAAGCAGATCTGCGAGGGCCTGCGGGAAGCCCACAAGCAGGGCGTCGTCCACCGGGACCTCAAGCCGCAGAACATCATGGTCGACGAGGACGGCAACGCCCGGATCATGGACTTCGGGATCGCCCGCTCGCTCTCGGGAAAAGGGATCACGGGCGCCGGGGTGATGATCGGAACGCCCGAATACATGTCACCCGAGCAGGTCGAGGGCAAGGAGGTTGACGCGCGCTCGGACATCTATTCCCTGGGGGTCATTTTGTACGAGATGGTGACGGGCCGTGCGCCGTTCGAGGGCGACACACCGTTCACGATCGGAGTGAAGCAGAAGAGCGAGACGCCCCGTCCGCCGAAGGAGCTGAACGACCAAATTCCCGACGACCTCAACTCAGTGATCCTGAAATGCCTGGCCAAGGCCAGGGGAGAGCGGTATCAAAGCGCCGGAGATCTATTTTCAGAGCTGGGAAGGATCCATGAGGGGATGCCGACCACGGCACGGCTGATCCCAAAGAAGAAAGCCCTCACATCGAAGACGATCACCGTCTCAATCGGAGTGAAAAAGCTCATTGTTCCGGCGGCGGCCCTGATCGCCCTCCTCGCCGTCGCCGTCTTTCTCTGGCTCGTCATTCCGAAAAAGAAAGGGCCTCCCGTCCCGACGGACAAGCCTTCCGTCGCCGTCATGTATTTCAAGAACAACACGGGCGACGCCGGATTGGATCATTGGCGGACCATGCTGGCCAACCTGGTCGTGACCGACCTTACCCAGTCGAAGTACCTCCGGGTTTTGAGCGAGGAGAAGCTTTTCCAGATCCTCGACCGGCTCGGGCAGGAAAACAGCCAGACGTATTCCGCGGATGTTCTCCGCCAAGTGGCTGTCGAGGGCAGAGTCAACCATGTTCTCCAAGGCGCTTTCGCTCGGGCCGGGGACGAGTTCCGGATCAATGTCACGCTCCAAGATGCCGCCTCGGGCGAGCTCATCGGGTCGGAGTCGGTGGCTGGCAAGGGGGAAGCGAGCATCTTCTCCATGGTGGATGAGCTGACTCGGCTGATCAAGGCGAATTTCAAGTTGTCCTCGCAAGATATCGCCTCGGACATTGACAAGGACGTGGGGATTGTCACCACGAAGTCGCCCGAGGCTTACAAATATTATGTCGAGGGGATCCGGCACGACGTGAAGGGAGAATACCGCCGGGAAATCGCATCCATGGAAAAGGCCGTGGCCATTGACCCGGCTTTCGCTTCCGCGTATCTGGCCATATCCTGGTCCTACGGCAATCTGGTCATGTTCGCCGAGGAAACAAAGTACTTGGAAAAGGCCATGTCCCTGAGCGACCGGCTGACCGAACGGGAGAAGCTCAATATCCAGGGGACCTATTTTTCGAAATCGGAACGGACCTATGACAAGGCCGCCGCCGCACTTGAAAAACTGGTCGAGCTTTATCCGGAGGATGTCTCGGGGAACAACCTTCTCGGAAATCTCTTCAACCAATTGGGCGAGAGGGAAAAGGCCATCGACCGATATCGGGCCTGTATCCAGGCGGGGACTGAGGACGTGGTCATCTTTCTCAATCTCGCCGGGACCTACGAGCACCTCGGCGCCTTCGAAAAATCCATCGAGGTCCAGGATACTTATTTGAAGAATATCGGTAACAGCGCCGTCATCCATCGCGGGCTGGCGGATACGTACCTCCTCCTCGGAAAGCCCGACCGGGCCCTTGCGGAGCTGGACAAGGCCGTCGCGGTGAGTCCATCCGACTGGGAGAACTTCCGGAGTCGGGGCGACATCTTCGTCTGTATGGATAACTTCCGCGGGGCCGAAGCAGAGTACGAAAAGCTTGGGCGGGAAAACATACCCGGATCAGGCAGGGGCTGGAGACTGGTCAGATTGGCGGCGCTCTATCGAACTCAGGGAAGATTCGGTGAAGCGAAAAAAACGACCCGCGCCTTTCTTGAATTGGCGGAAAAGCTCGGCCAGGACCGTTGGTTGAGGAACTGGCGGGTGCAATTGTCCGAATTGGAGAGTCTGACTGGCCATCCGGAAGCCGGCTTGCGGGAGATGGACAAGGCCTGGACGAATGCGATCCGGAATGAGGACTTCCAGGTCCAGAGAGATGCGCTGCTCCGCCAGGGACTGGCGTACCTCGGAATGAAGGACTTGATTAAGGCTCAGGACGTCGCGGCAAGGCTGAAGGCGTCGGTCGATCAAGCGCCCAACAAGAAGCTCGCTTGGTATTCTCAGTTCCTGACCGGGATGATCGAACTGGAAAAGAAAAACTATCCCCGGGCCATCGAGTTGATCGCCATGGGGCGGCTGTTGTTGAGGATTGATTCGGCGGCTCTCTCTCTTCTTATCGATGCTTTGGGCGCGGCCTACTTTCAGTCGGGCGATCTCGACGGCGCCCGCCGGGAGTATGCGAATATTATCTCGAGGGGATCCGGCCGGCTTGACTACGGCGACGTCTATGCCCGCGGCTATTACTGGCTCGGGAAAATCGGCGAGCGGCAAGGGAAGAATGCCGAGGCCGCCGCGCATTACCGGAAATTCCTGGAGCTTTGGAGAGACGCCGACCCGGGTATGCCAGAAGTCGAGGACGCGAAAAAGCGGCTGGCGGCGTTGGGAACATGAGGCCATCGCATGGAATGCCCTAAGTGTCATTTTAAAAGTCCCGCTGACGGCAGCTTCTGTGCGAAGTGCGGTACACGGATCCATCTGCCGTCCGCGGAATTTCCAAGCAGCCCGACCGAAACTTTGAAAACAGCCCTTAGGGAGCTGGCCACGGGCTCGACGTTCGCCAGCCGATACCAGGTCATCGAAGAGTTGGGCCACGGCGGAATGGGCCGGGTTTATAAGGTCTTCGACACCGACATCAAGGAGAAGATCGCTCTCAAGCTGTTGCGGCCCGAGATCGCCCTAGACAAGGAGACGATCGAACGCTTCTCGAACGAGCTGAAGCTCGCCCGTAAAATCAGCCACCGGAACGTCTGCCGGATGTTCGACCTGGGCAAGGCCGAGGGCACGACGTTCATCACCATGGAATACGTCCCCGGGCAGGACCTCAGGGGCCTCGTCCGGCAGATGGGGCAACTCACGGCCGGGAAAGCAGTGTCGATCGCCAAGCAGGTCTGCGACGGCCTGGAAGAAGCCCATAGGATGGGAGTCGTCCATCGTGATCTGAAGCCCGGGAATATCCTCATTGACAAGGAAGGGAATGCCCGGATCATGGACTTCGGAATTGCGCGATCGCTCCGCGGCAAAGGGATCACCGGCGCCGGAGTGATGATCGGGACGCCGGAATATATGTCGCCGGAACAGGTCGAGGGGAAGGACGTCGACCAGCGCTCGGACATCTATTCCCTCGGGATCATTCTCTACGAGATGATGACCGGCCGCGTGCCGTTCGAGGGTGACACACCGTTCACGATCGGGATCAAACATAAAAGCGAAACGCCGCGCGACCCCCGCGAGCTGAACGCCCAGATCCCTCAGGAGCTTGGCCGGCTCATCCTCAAGTGCCTGGAAAAAGACATGGCGAAGCGCTACCAGAGCGCCGGGGAATTGCACGCCGATTTGGAGAGGGTCGAGCAGGGCCTGCCGACGACCGAGCGAATCGTCTCCGCGCGCAAACCGGCGACATCGAGGAAAATTACCGTCGAGTTCACCCCAAAAAAACTCCTTGTTCCTGCGGCCGTCCTCGCGGCCCTCGTCCTCGCCGCCGTTTTCCTCTGGCATCCCTGGACTGCTTTGAAAACAGCCTCGCCGATCCCCAAGGTCAAGAACTCCATTGCCGTGATCTCATTCCAGAACCTGACCGGGGACTCCCGCTACGATAGCCTGGTCAAGGCCGTCCCCAACCTGATGATCACGAAGTTCGAGTCGATGGGCATCCCCTATGTGGCCTCCTGGGAGCGCCTCCAGGACCTGCTCAAGCAGATGGGAAAGGACCCGGACGCGCCCATCGACAAGGAAACAGGGTTCGAGATTTGCCGCCGTGAAGGGATCGCCGTCCTGATCACCGGCGAGGTCACCAGGGCGGGCAACGTCTTCGTCACCAACCTCAAGGCCCTTGATGCCGGGACCAAAGGCTCCCTGGCCAGCGCCTCGGCTCAAGGCCAGGGCGAGGAGAGCATCCTCCTTTCGCAGATCGACGGCCTGGCCGGACGCGTCCACCTGAAGCTCGATTGGGCCCTCCCAGGGGGCGAGGCCGCGGCGCCGATCTCGGAGTTCACCACGACCTCGCTGGAAGCCTATAGCGACTTCCTCAAAGGCCGCGAGCTATACGAAAAAAACTATTTCGAGGAGGCGCGCCAGGCTCTCCAACGGGCGCTCGACCGGGATCCCGAATTCGCCTCCGCCCATCTCTACCTGGCCTATGTCTACGACGGCCTAAGACTCTTCAAGCTGTCGGGCGAGACCTACCTAAAAGCCTGGGGCCTCTCCGCCAAATCCAGCGAAAAAGAGCGCCTCTATATCGGGGCCGCTTACGCCAACGCGGTCGAAGGGGACCCCGAGAAAAGATACCGGATCCTCCAGGAGCTCACGGCGAAATATCCTAAGGAAAAGCGCCCGCACTTGTCGCTGGCCGGTTATTACAGGGGGAAAAGGGCTTTCCCCGAAGCGCTCGGCGAGCTCGATAAGGCCCTGGATCTCGACCCCGGCTATGACTCGGCCCTCAGGTCCTTCGCCTACGTCTACATGGACATGCAGGAGCCGGACAAGGCGGCCGAGTACCTTAAAAAATTCTCGGCGGTCAATCCCGGGGACGCGGAGCCCTATGCCGCCATGGGAGACTTCCTTTTTCAAGCGGGACGGCTCGACGAAGCCATCGCCAATTACTGGGAAGCGTTGAAGGTCAAGCCCGGCTACGAGGCAGGCGACCGAATCGCTTATGTCCACGCCGTCAAGGGGGAATACCGGGAGGCTTTGCGGGCGATGGACGATTTCATCAAGAACGCCCCGTCGCCGGGGATTCGGATGTATGGGCTGATGTGGAGAGCGGTCTTAT
>Ga0315286_10002370_pt1 | contig 17584 bp, 18 predicted proteins | sample YL17G10_0_MG_FD_205038 | JGI IMG/M metagenome (GOLD analysis project Ga0315286, IMG submission 205038) | Sediment microbial communities from Yellowstone Lake, YNP, Wyoming, USA - YL17G10_0 | ecosystem: Environmental > Aquatic > Freshwater > Lake > Sediment | place: USA: Wyoming | collected...
GTGGCTCGACTGCAAGGCCTCTTTCCAGATCAACGAGCACGGGCCCAACGAGCCGGTGAAAAAAGGCGAGACGGTCGACGCGCAAAAGGGTCAGTGGAAGAACATCAACGACTACATCGAGATAAAATCGAACGGGAATTTAAAAAAGTTCAACGCTTACTCGATCATGGAAGAGCCGATGACCTCCTGCGGCTGCTTCGAGTGCATCGCGGCGGTCATCCCCGAGGCCAACGGCGTCATGATCGTCGACAGGGACTTTAGCGGCATGACTCCAATCGGCATGAAGTTTTCGACTTTGGCTGGGCAAATCGGAGGAGGGGTCCAAATGCCCGGGTTCACGGGTATAGGGAAGATGTACATCTCGAGTCCCAAGTTCATCTCCGCCGAGGGCGGGCAAAAGCGTATCGTCTGGATGCCGAAGCAGCTGAAGGACGAAGTGGGCGAGAGGCTCCGAGCCCTTTTCGCCAAACAGGGGGTGGACGACTTATTCGAGAAAATCGCGACCGAAGAAAACGCCGAGGACCCGGAAAAGCTCGTCGAGTATCTGCAGAAGATGAATCACCCGGCCCTCACAATGGACCCGATCATACAATAGGACGCGCGCGCGCGCGCCGGCAAACCATGATCGAAACGCGAATTTACCTATCGCAATAAAAAAGGAGACGGACGATGGCCCTCACAGGAATGCAGATCTACAAGCTGCTCCCCAAGACCAACTGCAAGGACTGCGGGTTCCCGACCTGCATGGCCTTCGCGATGCAGGTAGCCGCGAAGCAGAAGGCCCTCACCGATTGCCCGCACCTCTCGGAAGAGGCGAAAGCCGCCCTCTCCGAATCTTCGGCCCCTCCAATGAAGCTCGTTAAAGTGGGACCGGAAGGGGATACGACGAAACCGCAGTTCCAGATAGGACAGGAAACGGTGATGTTCAGGCACGAGGAGAAGTTCCACAGGCCCTGCGGTATCGCCGTGCGGGTGGCAGCAAATCTTGCCGACGCGGAAGTTGACGCGCTCGTGCAGGCGGTCAACAAGGCGGTCTTCCTCCGCGTCGGCCAGACGCTGAAGGTGGAGCTCGTCGCCGTCGAGTTAGACGGGGCGCCAGACCCTGCGGGTCGCGCGAAGCGGGTCGCCGACAAAAGCAAGGTTCCGCTGATACTCATGGGGAAGGACCCCGCGGCGATGAAGAACGCCCTCGAGGCGATCAAGGGCCAAAAGCCCCTTCTCTACAGGGCCGACGCGCTTAACATCGAACCTTTCGCCGAAATGGCGGCGGGAGCGAAGGCGCCCCTCGCCGTGCATGGAAAGACCCTCGAGGAGCTCGCCGATCTCTCGAAGAAGGCGAAGGACAAGGGGGTGGAGGACATCCTCCTTTCCTTCGACGCCGCGAAGCCCGGAGAGACCCTGCGCTCCCTTACGATAGCGAGGAGAGCGGCCCTGAAGAAAAATTTCAGACCCTTCGGTTTTCCCGCGATCGTTGACGCGAGCGCGAGCTCCCCGGAGCACGAGGCGATCGCGGCCTCCGCCTTCGCCGCGAAGTACGCCGGGATCGTCATCGTGAACAGCCTCGAACCCTGGGTCATCCTCCCTGTCATGACCACGATCCAGAACATCTACACCGACCCCCAGGTGCCGAACGCTGTCGAGGCCAAGCTCTACGAGGTGGGGAACGTGAACGAGAACTCCCCGGTGCTGTTCACGACCAACTTCTCGCTCACCTACTTCAGCGTCGAGTCGGAAGTGGAGAGGAGCAAGGTAGCCGCGTACATCTGCGTCGTCGACACGGAAGGACTCGGGGTGCTAAACTCATACGCCGGCGACAAGATCTCGGCGGAGAAAGTGGTGAAAACCCTCCTGGCGCAGAAGGTCGCCGAGAAGGTGAAGCACCGCAAGCTCATCATCCCCGGTCTCCTCCCCGTCTTCAGGGCTGAAATCGAAGACACCTCCGAATGGAAAGAGGTCGTCATAGGGCCGGAGAACGCGAGGGAGATCCCGGGATTCCTGACGAGCGGGTGGAAATAGGCGTCATGGACGAGTGCGCGGTCATCTTTTACCCCCAAAAAATACGGGTGAAGGTCAAGAGGGGATCGAGCCTGCTTGAGGCGGTGTCAGACGCCCATATCACCATAAACAACCTCTGCGGGGGTGACGGGATATGCGGCAGGTGCAAGATGATCATAAAAGAGGGGGAAGTTTCGGACAAGGTCTCCGACAAGCTAACGAGGGACGAGATCAAGCGCGGTGTCGTTCTGGCCTGCATGACTTCGGTCGAGAGCTCGCTCATCGTCGAGATCCCGGCGGACACCCTCGCAAAGGAAAAGCTGCACGCCGACAAGGACGCGGAGCGCTTCCGGGACTTCGAACAAACCCTCCTCTTCAAGGGGTTTACGCCCAGGCCGCTCGTTCGCAAGCTCTACCTCGAGCTCGACAGGCCCACTATCGCGAACAACACCGCCGATCACGAGCGCCTCTTCGATGCCATCTGCAAAAATCTGAAGAGCGACGAATGCTCCGTGCAGACGGGGCTCAAGATCATCAAGATCCTGCCCGAGGTTCTCCGCAAGAATGGGTACAGGGTCACCGCGACGGTCGGGCTCAGGCGGCACGTGGCGGAGGTGATGAACGTCGAGGGTGGGGGCGCGGAGAACAGGAATTACATGGTCATCATCGACATCGGTACCACGACGATCGTGGCTCACCTCGTGAACGCGAACAACACCGAGACGCTCGACGCGAAGGCGTGCTTCAACTCCCAGGGTATCTTCGGCCGCGAGGTGACGAGGAGGATGATCTCGGCGGAGAAGAAGGGGGACGAGGAGCTGCAAAAACTCCTCATCGACGACATCAACAGGCTTATACGGTCCCTCTCGGACGGAAACCGGGTCAATCTCAAGGACATAAACGCCGTGGTGTGCGCCGGGAACACCGCCATGGGCCACTTCCTCCTCGGGCTTCCGACCTACCACATCCGCCGCTACCCCTACGTGGCAACGGCGGTGGAACCGCCGCCCCTTCGCGCCGCGGAGGTCGGGATCCAGATCAATCCCCGCGGCCTTCTCTACTCCCTACCCGGGATCAGCGCGTGGGTGGGGAGCGACATCACCGCCGGTATTCTCGCCACGGGCCTGTACGAGAAGGAAGAGACCACGCTTCTGCTCGACATCGGAACAAACGGCGAGACCGTGATCGGGAACAGGGACTGGATCGTGGCAAGCTCCGCTTCGGCCGGACCAGCTCTCGAGGGGGCGAGCGTGGAGTGCGGGATGAGGGCCGAACAGGGCGCCATCGAATCGGTCGCCGTAGCGAACGACGGCAAGATCGCCTATCAGACCATCGGAAACACTCCGCCGAAGGGGATCTGCGGCTCCGGTATCATCGACCTAATCAGCGTGCTCCTCAGGATGAACATAATCGACCGGAACGGACGCTTCATCGAGGGGAGCTCGGACAGGATCGAGACCTTCGGTGCCATGAAGAGCTTCGTTCTCGTCCCCCCGGAACTGGCCTCGGGCAGTAAACCGATCTTCATCAGCGAGTCCGACATCGAGAACGTCGTCACAGCGAAAGCCGCGATCTACGCGGCGTTGAAAATCCTGCTGAAAAGACTCGACCTGAGTTTCGAGGAGATCGACAACTTTTACATAGCGGGGGCCTTCGGGAACCACCTAGACGTCGACAACGCGATCTCCATCGGGCTCATCCCGAACATGCCGAAGGAGAAAATCTCATTCGTGGGGAACACCTCGATCCGCGGGGCGAAGCTCGTCGCCCTCTACCAGGAGGCCTTCGAGAAGATCTACGAGCTCCGCCAGATGACCACCTATTACGACCTCATGGGGGCGGACGACTACGTGGAGGAGTTCAAAAAGGCCCTGTTCCTCCCGCACACCGACATCGAACAATTCAGGATGATCCAGAGGTAGAACCTTGGCAAAGAGCATAGCAGTCGCCGGAAAAGGGGGAACGGGAAAATCGACGATCGCCGCGCTCATCATCCTGGCGCTGAGGGATCGGGCGCTCCGCGGGCACAAGTCCGCCGAGGGCGCGCAGCAAACGGCGAGCTCCGGCCCGATCCTCGCCATCGACGCCGACCCGGATTCGAATCTCGGGACCATGCTCGGAATAGAGACGCGGCGTTCGGTCGGCGACCTCAGGGAGGAAGTGCTCGAAGAGATCAAAAACTTTCCCGCCGGGATGTCGAAGGCCCAGTACGTCGAATCGGGGCTCCACCAGATAATCGAGGAGGAGAAGGGGTTCGACATCATCACCATGGGGAAGGGGGAAGGCTCCGGCTGCTACTGCTACCTGAACAACCTGATACGCAAATTCTCCGAAGACCTGTTCCACGCGTACAGCTGGATCGTCATGGACAACGAGGCGGGCCTCGAGCACATCAGCAGGAGGACCGCAGCGAACATCGACTCGCTGATCGTCGTGGTGAACGACAACCCGATCTCCCTGGGAACGGCAAAAAATATCGATCATATAATCAAGTACCTCAAGAACGACATCGGCAAAAAGTACATCGTCACGAACATGCTGAAAGCGGGGAGGAGGGGGCAGGTTCTCGAGCGGATAAAGGAGATCGACATGGAGTACCTCGGAGACGTTCCTTTCGACCCCCTGCTCGAAGATTTCATGTTCCAGGGGAAACCGCTGAGCGAACTCCCGGCTTCGATCGCGAAGGAATCGGTCGAAAAATTTCTCGACAAAATAGGAGGAGATCATGGAGGTGCCTGACGTAAAAGAGAAGTGGACTGCACGGATCAACGAGGTGACCATCGGTGCGACGAAGGACAAAGGGGGCACGAGAGGGAAAATGATCACTGTCGGGGGCCACACGACGCTCCCCTTCATGACCTTCGAGGGCGAGATACCCCACGGGCCGGTCATCGCCGGTTTCGTGTCCGACGTCGCTCCTGACTGGCCCGACGCCGTCAAGAAGGGGATCGGCAAGGAGATCGGTTCTCCCGCTGAATGGGCCCAGAAAAACGTGAAGGAGTTCGGCGTCGACATGATCAGCCTGAAGATGATCGGCGCCGATCCCCACGGGAAGAACAAATCCCCTTCCGAGTGCGCGAAGGTTGTCGAGCAGGTGCTGAAGGCGGTCGACGTTCCCCTCGCCATATGGGGGTGCGGCGACGAGAAGAAGGACAACCTGATTCTCTCCGAATGCTCCCAGGCGGCGAAGGGAGAAATCTGCCTCATAGGATCCGCCAAACAGAGCAACTACATGACCATCGTGGCGATCTGCAAGGCCGACAAGCACAAGATCATCTCCGAGGCCCCCGTCGACATCAACATCGGGAAACAGGTCAACATCCTGCTGCAAGACGCGGGGTACGACCTGAAGGACGTGGTGATGTACCAGACAACGGCGGCACTCGGGTACGGTTTCGACTACGTGTACACCATACTCGAGAGGTGCCGTAACGCCGGGCTAAAAGGCGACAAGCTCATGGCGGCGCCGCAGCTCTGCGACGTCGCGGGGGAGACCTACAGGGTTAAGGAGGCCCTCGCCGACGACGACGTGCTCCCGGGATGGGGGAAGCTCGAAAAGCGCGGCCCGATGTGGGAAGCGGCGTGCGCAAGCGGCTACCTGCAAGCGGGTGCCGACATACTCATCCTCGCGCACCCGACGGCGATAGCAAACGTTCGTGCGATTATACAAGACCTTTTCGCGTAAACATCACCGCACAAAGGAGGAAATCATCATGATAATCATAGGGGAGAGGATCAATGCCGGGTTCAAGGACGTAAAGAAGGCGGTGCAGGAGAAGGACGGTGAAGTCCTGAAGATGTGGGCCAAAAAGCAGACCGAGGCGGGAGCCCACTATCTTGATGTGTGCATCGGGACGGCATCGAGCAAGCCCGAAGACTTGTGCTGGATGGTCGAGACCGTACAGGAGGCGGTGGACACGCCGATCTCCCTCGACATCAGCAAGATCGCACTGCTGAAGGAGGCGATAAAGGTGTGCAGGAAACCTCCGGTGATCAACTCCACCACAGCCGTGGCGGATAAGATGGGCCCGATCATCGAAGTCGCCGCCAAGTTCGGCGCTTCAATCATCGGCATCGTCATGGACGAGGAGGGGAGCCCATATACCGCCGACAAAAGAGTGGAAAACGCCGGTAAGATCGTCGAGAAGGCGATGGAGGCCGGGCTCGGTCCCGACCAGATATTCCTCGATCCTATCGTGATGCCCCTTAATTGCATGCAGGAACAAGCGGCGGAGATCCTCAAGGCGATCTCTCAGTTCAAACTCTTCTCGGATCCGCCATGCCACATCACCTGCGGGTTGACGAACGTTTCGAACGGGGCGAAGCACATGAATCTCATCAACAGGGTGTTTCTTGCCATGTGCGTCGCGAACGGTCTCGACTCCGCGATCTGCAACGTGATGGACACCGAGCTCGTTGACACTTTTCTCACCGCGGAGCTCATCATGAACAAGTCCATCTATGCGGACTCCTATGTAGAGGCTTTTAGAAAATAAAGATAGACGAAGCGAGAAATAAGGCGAACCCGTTCACAGAAACATACCCTTAGAACAAAGATTATGATAATTCATTATATGTTGATAAATACTATGCTTTAACAAGTATGGTATTTAATACAATCCCCGTGAGCTGGTACAGGTCATGTCGATTTCGTGATTATATTCTCGGCGGGGTGTTGTGTTGATTGCCGTATTTTGTCGATTATATACTCGCAATCCACGTATTTCTTTATGAGGCTCGTGGCTTCGTCGATTTTCTCGGTATCCTGCGGGCGTATCTTGACGATGAGGTTGTTCAATTTCTGGGCCATGTCGTAGGTGTTCATGTGAACGAATATGATGGGTATATTCGTCCGTTTCACAAGCTTGACGATGGTCTTGTTCGGCATCATGCCGCACGTGAGAATGATCCCCTTCACGCAGTAGGCCTTTGAAACGCCGATAACGCACCCGCTCATCGCGGCGAGGATGAGGTCCTCCCTGTCCCCGGGCGTGATGAGAAGCTCGTCGCCGTGAAAATACTCGAGGGCCGAGTGGGTGGACATGGCGCCGATGAGGATCTTGCTCACCGTCTGGTCGAGCCCTTTTTCCCCGCAGAGAAGCTCGCCCTTTATGTCCTCGAGGAGCTGGCGTATGGTGGGGCTCGAGAGCTTTTGGACGTAGGGGATCACGCCGAGTACATGTATCCCTTTTTTCTTGAAGCCGAGCCTCACGAGATTGTCGATCTTTTCGTATTTGTCATCCGTCACCTTGTTCACGATGACCCCCAGGAGATCGACCCCTCGGGCATCGAATACGGCCTTGTTGAGCATCACCTCGTCGATCGGACGACCGATGCCCCCGCAGGTAACGAGAACGACCGAGGAGTGAAGGAGCTTGGCGACGTCGGCGTTCGAGAGGTCGATCACCGAGCCGACGCCGGCGTGGCCGGTCCCCTCGATGACCATAAGCTCCTTCCCGTGACTCGCCCGGAGGTACGCCTGCTGGATCTTTCTTCTCAGCTCTTCAGGGTCCCCGTTGAGGATGTAATCCTCCGTGAAACCCTGCGGAATCGTAACGGGGCTCATGTCCTCCAGGGACTTGCCTATCTGGAAGACTTCGTTCATTAGGTTTGCGTCCTTGTCGATGGTGTGCCCTTCGATGATCTTCACCTGCTGGCCCACGGGTTTGATGTAACCGATGGAGGGGTAGTATCCGCCCAGGGCGCTGAGAAGCCCCAGCGCGGTGATGGTCTTGCCGTCGTTCTGCCGCGTCGCCGCCACGTACACACGCATGTAAAGACCCCCTTCGAGTGCGGGTTCTGGATAGTCCGTATTGTATACTACTTTTCGTACCCTGGCAATACTTTAAGAGGTGCGACAGGGCGGATTCAGCGCACTGGTCGCGTTTTTTGCGGCTCTTCAGCCTCCTTGATTCTCAGCCGGTACACCTGCTCCATCGGCGTTCCATCTTCCCCTATGGCGCCGATGGTGAGCACGAGCGTGGGTATCGGTATAACGGCCCGGTAAGGGACGTGCTCGATGGCCTCCACGTCCTCCAATGCGGTGTGCCAGTGGCAGCTATGAACGAAGGCGGAGCGGAGCGGGGTTTGGCACTGGAGAAAGAGAGAGCTCTCGGATACACCCGCGACGGTGAAAATACTCTTCTTGTACCACTCGGCATCAGACCCCGTTTTGATGGAAGGTCTGGAGCGCTTTGTCTTCCATCAGGGGTATGACCCCCAGGATGAAAAGCCTGTCGGTGACGAAATAGGCGAAGGAGGGGTTGTCCTTGAAGAGATTGGCGACGATCGTGAGCCGGATGATGTTGAGCAGTTGGACAAGCCCTCTTTTGTACGCAAGCGGATGCCGTATGTTCATGACCGACCGGATAACCGATTCTCCACCCAGTTTCTCCAAATCGAGGTATTCCTTGAAAGGGGAGAAACAAAAAATGATCGCCCACGTGTAAAGACGAATAAATATACATGAGACTGTTCCGATACTAGATATAAGAAAAATTTAACCTCAAAAACCGAGAAGTGTTGAATATTATCCTGACATGAAAGTATATTTTATTGCAATAACGATCGCTGTTTATATTCTTTTCCATTCCGGAGTCTCGGCGGCGTGCGCGGCCGAGACGAGCGGCGCCGGAAAGGGCCGCTACATAGATGTTCTGAAGTTCGGGACCGATACGGATATAGCCGTCACATTTGGTGGTGTGGGTGTATCTCTCGGGGAGGAGGTGAACAGGAAGGTCCTCGATGCCCTCGGCGAACGACATTCCGAAAAAGCCTGCCTTGCGCTCGTTCGCTATGTCGGTAACGCCGCAATGGCGGAAGCCGAGCCCCTCCTTATCAGAGAGCTTGGAAGGCGCACGCAAAACGACGATTACAGGGAGGCGGTCGTCGTGTCGATCGGACAGCTGAGGCAGGCAAGCTCCATCGATCCCCTCTCGCTCGTGTACGGCGAGGCCCAAACCTCGATACGGATCAGGAAGGCGATCCTCGACGCGTACGGAAAAATCGGAGATCCCGGCGTCGAGGAGTGGATCATCGAAATAGCGAGAAACGAGAACGAGAACGCCGAGCTGAGGGCGCATGCCGTGCTTGCCCTCGGTGAGCTCGGCGGCAAAAAAGCCTTCGAAACATTGGAGACGCTCGTTCTCAAGACCTACGACGCAAAGCTCGTGAGGATGTATGCCGTGACCGCGCTGAAAAAAATCGGCAAGGGCGATGCACTCGAAATCCTCGGCGCTCTCATCGATGATCCGGTGCACGAAGTGGCCGAATACGCGGTGAACGGCATCGCCGATATCGGTACCGACAGGGGAGGAGAGCTTCTCGTGCGGGCCCTCAGGTCCGATTACGACAAGGTGCGCTACTACGCGATCCAGGGGCTCTCGCGCATAAATTACCCTGCGGCGGCCGATATCCTTAAATTCAAATCCGAGAACGATGCGAACGAAACCGTACGGATGGAAGCGCGCAAGGCTATCGCATCGATGAAGGAAAGCGCGGCCGTCGCGCAATAAGTCGGCCTTCGGGAGTAGAAGGTGGCGGAGAAGATGCACAAGATTTACGAATCGATGGACCAGGCGGACTGCGCATACATCATGCACAGCGGGAAACTGGTCTTCGAGATCAGCCGCAACGACCGGTACCAGCTGGAGGGGCAGGAGATAATCTTCGGGGCCGAAGAACCGCTCATCGCTCACCGGGAAGACAAGGAACACTATTTCCGGTTTCAGACGGCCTATATGGAACAGGGATCTCGTGTGGACAAGATACCCATAGCGAACCTCCACAAGGTCATCACGGTATACAACATCGGATACGGAATCGCAAAGAATATCGCCAGGTACGTGCAGATAACGAACAGGATCTACATCAACAAGGAGAAAAAACTTTCCGGGAAAGAGATGATCTCCAAGGATTACGCCCTCATTTATGCCGATACCATCGACAGGCTGAGGGCGGTCCAGGAGAAGGTCAAGGTGGTGTGGCTCAAAGAGGTTGTTGACCGCTACTCCAACAGTCTCGTATACACGAAAGGCGAGGCGTTCAAGCGCACCGCGCCCAAGTCCGATCTCAAGCTCAAGATGGACACCCTCAAGGAATACACCTTCAATCTCCCGGGAGGGTCGATCCTCTGTGAGGAGGGGGATCAGAGCAACGAGATGTTCATCCTCAACAAGGGGCTCCTCGAGGTCTATATCGGCGGGAAGAGGGTTGTGGAAATCCGTAACAGCGGCGCCGTTATCGGTGAGATGGCGCTCCTCCTCGGGGAGAAGAGGTCGGCGACCATCAAAACGGTAACCGAAGCTAATATTACCATCATAAAGCCCGAAAATTTAAAGGAGGTCGCCCAGCGCGACAAGAACTTTTTCCTCGACCTCGCCGTGAGCATGGGAAAGAGGCTCGAGCACAACTGCAATCTCGTCAGGGAGACGGACGATCTGCTTGCCGAAAGCGGTCCGCTTGACGCATCCGCTCCTCCGAAGGAGAGGACGAGCTACAAGGAGCTTCTCGGGTTCATCAGGGACTTGGAGAGATACGAGCTCAAGTACAGGAACCAGTGGATGACTGAGATCCTCGAAAACGCGAAGAGGATGATGACAAAAGTGAGGGATCAGACGAAATAACGATGGAACGCGCGAGAGAGCGGTGGGGCTTGTCGATTGTGGTGTTTCTCGCAGCGGCGGGCGTCTTCTCGTTTATATTGGTTAAGTCGAGCCGCGACCTTGTCGAACAGGCGAAAACCAATGGGCCGGGCCGGACTGAAAGGGAGGCAAACGGAGTGTTGTACAACTATCACATATTCCGTCCGGAGATCGACGTCATCAGGCTCGAAAAAAACCCCGACGCCGGTGGAAACGGGGCGGGGGGGGCGCCGGAAGGCCCGAAGAGCTTCATTTATCACAAGGTGCGGAGCGGGGATTCCCTGTGGAAAATCGCGAAAACCTATGACGTCGACATCGGCGAGATCCTCCGCGACAACGACATCGGCGATCCCGATCGCATCTACGCCGGATCGGTGATCAGGATCACGCCGAAAACCTCTTAACGGGAAAATATGAAAGCCGGAATGTTGGTCGAAAGCCTCCTCATTTTCGCGGCCATCGCCTGTGCGCCGCTCCACGCCGGAGACCTCGGCGAGCCGCCGTGGGTGTACAAGGGCAGGGGGGATCGCTACTTCCATGACGGCCAAACGGGCAAGGCGATCGTGGAATACAAGAACGCGCTCGCGAAGCGCAAGGAGGAAGGGGGCGCGGCCGCCGTGTACCCCGAAGTGAACCTCCAGCTCGCGAAGATCTATCTGCTGGACGGGCTGCACGATCTGGCCTATACTCAAATCGAGACGGCGCAAAAATATGCCGGCTCCCTTCAGATCGCGGGGCTCGTCTATGAGATTCAATACACGAAGGCGGAGATCCTGGAAGGACAGAAAAAAAGCCCCGAATCGGTATACCGTGACATCATAGAGGGAGACGGCAGCGGAAGAACACCCGACGGGTACTGGCTCCGCTACAGAAACGCGTCCTTGCAAAAGTCGATCCTGGAAGCCGGTGAGCCCATCAAGGACGGGGCGTACCGCGCGAAATACGCGAAGGCTCATTTCGAGCTCGGCAGGATAAAGTACCAGGAGGGCAACTTCATAAACGCGATTCCGTTCCTCGAGATGGCGTTGCTCTACCGGTACAAGCCTGAGCAGGCCTTGCGGTACCTGGTGGATGCGTACAAGAATGAAGGGAACATCGCGCTGGCTCGAAAGGTACCAGAGCTCTACGGTAAGATGAAATAATGGCTGGGAGCTCCGCTTGTCGCGATAAAGTGAATGATGGCCGGCGTACGTGGTTAGCGGGATTATCGATGCTCCTCGTTTTGCCGCTGCTATGCGGGTGCGGGATATACGTCACGGGCGACGCGCTGAACCCCCCGTTCGGGATAAGCATGAGCGCGGCGTCTCTCCAGTTCGCCGGGTATAACACGGAGAGCGAAGGTACGGGAAGCACGATTACGTTCGCGGGATACACGATCTGGTTCAAGGAGACGGCGGACGGGGGGTACGGGGTGGCCGGGTACAAGGGGGAGCTCGCGAAACCGACGATACCGTGGCTTCCGGGCGGGGGCCCTCCCCCAGGGAAGGAAAACTGGGTTGAGTTCGAAGATTTAACCGTTTCGGACCCGGGGAACCCGCGGTTCGTGCTCACCGTGCAGGTCGCCGATCTCTTCCACCCGGATTCCGGAATAAGTTTTTCTGATTTAAATACCAATAACCCCGGACACCCGACCTTCTTCTTCGCCGTGTCGGCGACCGATACGGAGGGCCTGGACGGAGAGCTGGTCGAATTCGGGGAGTGGCCGTCTTAGTCGCAGGGCCCATAGGCGGGGATGGGAGGAGAAAAAAACATGGAACCATGGCTCGTACGGCTCATCGGGTACGCCCTTTACGTGCTCATCGGGTTCATCAGCACGGTCTTCATATACCACATTCTGAAAAAGAGCGTGCTCGGAAAGTTCTGGGCCGCTTTCATTATGGGGATAATCGGCTCGGTCCTGGGCGGATTTCTCCTCGACGATTTCTTCAGGAGACTCACCGACGTATTCAAGATAAACGTGCTCTCCTCGCTCTTTCTGAGCTGTCTTTTTATATGGTTTTACAGCACCATCGCTCCGGGGGGCGGGAACAAGTAGGGTCGAAACGGAGAAACCATGAAAAGAGGCCTGCTTGTACTCTTCACGCTCGCGCTCATAGGCTGCGGGGTTTACGGGGCGTACTTTTTTTCACAGCTCGAAAAGGCAGAGTCGCTCGTCAACAAAGCCATTATCTCTATCTACGACGGAAACCCCGAAGACGCCCGTGCAACGCTCGCGGAGGCGGCGGCCCGGTACAATTACAGGGTCGTTTTGGGGCCGTCGCTTTATCTCCTTGCCGACACCTTCATGAAAGAGGGAAAATACGAGGCGGCCCTCCAGACCTTTAAAACCCTCCTTTCGGACGAGGGGAGGGAAATCACCGATCCATGGTCCGTCCAAACCGTCCTCGCGACGTCAAGGCTCTACCGGAGGGGGATCCACCGGATCTCCAACCGGCAGGCGGAGATATTGATACAGAGCGTGGAAACCATCGTCTCGAAACTGGCGGGCGGGACCGTGCAAGACGAATGGGGTCTCGATGCGCTCCGGAGGGAGCTGTCGTACATCTGGAAGCGCGTTCTCGACCTCGGATTCAAGCTCCATCTCGAGGAGATCACCAGGGAGGAGTTGTCCGTTGAAGCGAAGACCGAGCTCGGCCTCCTCTACCTGAACAGGAAAGAGTACGAACGAGCGCGAGGCATATTCGAGGGGCTCCATACGCCCGTAGGTGAGCTCGGGTTAGCGAAGGTGTATGTCGCCACAGGCGAAGAGATCAAGGGAATCGGGATCCTCGAGGAGCTCATGCAGTACGACAGAACGGGCGCGATCCGCGCGTTCTACCTCAAGGAAGTGTACGAGTACGGGGAAGAGCTGTACAGGAATAAAAGGTTCACGGAGGCCGTGAAGGTTTTCGAGATCATCGGCAGGCAGTCGGACTCGATGATGTACGCGGACCTTTCCCTCTATTACGTAGCCCTCTATTATTACAGCGTCAAGGGGTATTCCAGCGCGCTCGTCTACGCGGATAAGGTGCTCTCGAATGGCGTCGCCGTTCGTGACGAGGACGCCCTCATGCTGAAAGGGTATATATTCTACGACAGGAGGGAATTCGTCAGGGCTCTGAAGGTTTTCAACGAATTCATAAAACGATACCCCCGGAGCGAAAAACTCTCCTCCGCCCGGCAATGGACGGCTATGTGCGAGAGGAGCATCAAATACCTCGGCTGACACCCCTGTAAATCAACAATCCGCCGCCATACCCGTTTTTTTTTCGCTGCCCGTGAAACAAAAACCCGAAACCGGTGTTTATCCGAATGTGAAAGAGAGCTTGATTTTATTTTTCGATTATAATACTTTCTTGTATCGAGATTGGAATAAAAGGGGGCACAATGGAGGACCTGGAAAGGGACAGAGCCCTCGAAACCGCCCTGCTCAGCATCGAGAAGCAATTCGGCAAGGGCTCGATCATGCGGCTCGGTGACAAGAGCACGGTACTGGACGTTGAGGTCATCTCAACGGGATCCCTGGGCCTCGACATCGCCCTCGGCGTGGGCGGAGTTCCAAGGGGGAGGATCATAGAGATCTATGGCCCCGAATCCTCGGGGAAAACGACCCTCTCGCTCCATATCATCGCCGAGACGCAGAAGGGGGGAGGGATCGCTGCCTTTATCGACGCGGAGCACGCCCTTGATCCCAAATACGCCCATAACCTGGGAGTGGATATCGAGAACCTTCTCGTGTCGCAGCCGGACACGGGAGAGCAGGCGCTCGAGATAACTGAATCCCTCGTGCGAAGCGGCGCGCTTTCCATCATAGTCATCGACTCGGTCGCGGCGCTGGTTCCGCGGGCGGAGCTTGAAGGAGACATGGGGGATTCCCATATGGGACTCCAGGCGCGCCTCATGTCGCAGGCGTTGCGCAAGCTTACCGGGGTGATCAATAAATCGAAAACCTGCGTGATCTTCATCAACCAGATACGTATGAAGATCGGCGTCATGTTCGGGAATCCCGAGACGACGACGGGCGGCAACGCCCTTAAGTTCTACTCAACGGTAAGGCTCGACATTCGCAGGATCGAAACCATCAAACAGGGGAACGACGCGATCGGCAACAGGGTGAAGGTCAAGGTCGCGAAGAACAAGATAGCGCCCCCCTTTAAAATCGCGGAGATGGAGATCATGTTCGACAAGGGGATTTCAAAGGAAGGCGAGATCATCGACATAGGCACGAACATGGGGATAATTCAAAAAAGCGGCACCTGGTACTCCTACGGTGAAGAGCGGGTCGGGCAAGGAAGGGAAGGTGCGAAGAGATACCTTCTCGAAAATCCTTTCATTCGTGATGAGGTCGAGAAAAAAATACGGGAAAAGGTTTTGGCGCAAGTTACGGGAGAGGCGGAGAAAACGACGACGAAGGAAGGAGCCGGTAAGGATAAAGAAAAGCCTGCGTCGAAGGCGGGTGCCGCCAAGTGAGAGAGGAAAAATCATGATCAAGGTGACGATCTGCGGCGCAGCCGGGAGAATGGGGCGTGAGCTCCTGTCCGTTTTTCTGAACGACAAGGAAGTGTCGATCGTGGGTGCCGTCGAGGATGCGGGCTCGAAGCACCTCGGGCAGGATGCGGGGCTCCTGGCGGGAATGGACGCCTCCGGCGTTAAGATCTCCCACGATTTTGACAAGTCCGTCGCCCAAGCCGACACGGTCGTCGACTTTACGAATCCGAAGGCAGCCCTCGGAAACCTCGAGGCAGCGGCCAAACACGGGAAATCCGTCGTCATCGGAACGACCGGTTTCTCCCAGGAGGAGACGGCGGTCGTGAAGAGCCACGCCGAGCGTGTTCCCGTGGTGCTCTCCCCGAATATGAGCCAGGGCGTAAACGTGCTTTTCCACCTGGTGAAGGAGGCGGCCGAGCTCCTGGGTGAACAGTTCGAGGTCGAGATGTTCGAAGTTCACCACGATCTGAAAAAGGACGCGCCCTCCGGAACGGCGCTCCAGTTCGGGAGGATCATCGCGGAGGCGAGGAAAAAGACGCTCGAACAGGTGGCCGTTTTCGGCAGGCAGGGGATCGTCGGTGAGAGGAAAAAAGAGGAGATAGCGATACTCGCTCTCCGCATGGGAGATGTGGTTGGGGAGCATACGATCATCTTCGCAGGGCAGGGCGAACGGGTGGAATTTACCCATAAAGCGAGCAGCAGAAAAACATTCGCGAGTGGGGCTCTCCGAGCGGTAAAATTCCTCAAGGGCAAGAAGAGCGGGTTTTACACAATGAAGGATGTTCTCGGCATTTCTTGAACGGCCCCTGGGGCGTGCTCCGTGGGCCTTCACTATGGTGATCACCTATCTTGGGTTGGGATCAAATCTCGGAAACAGAGAGCGAAATATCAGCAAAGCACTCGCCCTGATTGGGGAGAGTTTCAGGATTCTCGGTGCCTCTTCGCTCTACGTAACCGAACCGGTGGGTTTCACGGATCAGCCTTTATTTCTTAATATGGTCGTGAAAATCGACGCCGGTGAAACAGAGCCGCGGGCGCTGCTGGATGCCGTGAAATCCGCCGAGTTTACGGTCGGCCGAAGTGAAACCTTTCGCTGGGGGCCGAGGGTCATTGATATTGACATTCTGTACATGGATGGGGTTGAGCACCGGTCGGGCGACGAGCTCGAGATACCCCACAGGGAGCTGTTGAACAGAAACTTCGCCCTCATACCTCTTTCGGAGCTCACCGAGCGGATTCGAGTCGGAGGGAAGGACGTTGTCCTGAAGGATAAGATAAAAGAGAACTCCGGTCCGGGGAGCAGTGTCACACTCTACAAGGGCGTATAAAGAGAAAACTGACGACCGATGTCTATGAACAACGAGGGGCGCTACCAGGTAAAAATCAACGATTTCGAGGGCCCCTTCGATATCCTCCTCTACCTCGTCAAGAATTCGAAAATCAACATCAATGAGTTGTCGATATCGGAGATAACCCGGCAGTTCATCCTATTTATCAACGAAACAGACATGGTCAACATCGAGGAAACGTCGAACTTCATTCTCACGGTGTCCATTCTGCTCTATCTCAAGTCGAGAACGCTCCTCCCTCAGGAGATCCAGGTTGAAGACGACGACGAAGGCGACGAGAGGAAAGAGTTCATCGACAACCTAATCGAATACCAGAAATACAAAACCACCGCCCAGCTCCTCAAGAAATGCCTCGATGAGGAGAAAGTCCTCATCCGCAAGGAATCGCAGCTATCAATTGATTTCAAGGACAACGAAAACTGGGAAGAGGTCTCGATCATGGACCTCATCATCGCTTTTTCGAAAGTCGCCCGGGAAATGGACAGGTCGATCTTCCATACCCTCGAGATGGAGGAGATCTCCATGGATGACAAGATCGATGAAATCCTCGATTATGTCAGCCAAAACCAGACGATCGAGTTCGGCAACCTCTTTCTCGAGCAATGTTCGAAATACGTTCTCATCATCACCTTTCTGGCCCTGCTCGAGCTTGTGAAAATGAAAAAGGTGCACATCCTTCAGCACAAGCTGTTCGGCACCATAAAAATCACACATAGAGAAGAGAGTGTCGCTGGACCAAATGAGTGACAATCCCACGAGAAACCTTGTCGAAGCTATCCTCTTCCTGGAGAACAGGCCCGTCAACCTCCAGCACCTCGTGAAAATAACCGGGATGAGCGCGGAGGAGACCAGGGCCTGCATCGAGGAGCTTAGGCTCCGCTATTCGGACACCAGCTCCTCCTTCATGATCACCCAAAACGACAGCGGAGATTTTCATCTTACCATCTCGGATGCCCTCTACAAACAGCTGAGCATGCATTACGATTCCCGAAAGAAAATGCGGCTCTCGAACCAGGCGCTGGAAACCCTTGCGATCGTCGCTTACCGGCAGCCGGTCACAAGGGCGGAGATCGAAAAGATACGGGGAGTCAAAGTGGGGCACGTCTTGAAGCTCCTGATCGATTACCAGCT
>Ga0315286_10002371_pt1 | contig 17564 bp, 12 predicted proteins | sample YL17G10_0_MG_FD_205038 | JGI IMG/M metagenome (GOLD analysis project Ga0315286, IMG submission 205038) | Sediment microbial communities from Yellowstone Lake, YNP, Wyoming, USA - YL17G10_0 | ecosystem: Environmental > Aquatic > Freshwater > Lake > Sediment | place: USA: Wyoming | collected...
CAAGCACGTGAGCCGCCATCACCTGCGTGCCGAGGCCGCCCCGGGCGTGGCCCGGGGCAGCCTCGTGTTCTTGTTCGGGAAGGCGGGAGCGCTGGGACTCATCGCCAGCGTCGTGGCCGGGACGGTCGCGGGGTCGGGACGCTGCCGGCGGCCGGCACCGCGGCGCGGGCGGCCGGCGTTGATCTTCGAGGCGCCGGCGGTGCTGATCGTGGCGGCGGCCTTCGCGCTGATCCCCTACGACCCGGCCTACCTGCTCCCCGCGCTGCCGCTCCTGCTGCTGATGATGGGGCGGCTCGCGCAGCGGCACGTGCTGGCGCTGGCAGCGCTGCTGATGGCCTCCGAGGCGTTTGTCGTGCCGCTGCTCGGCACGCGCCGGCTGGTGCCCGGGCGACTGCCGGTCGAACTCGCGGTCCGCGCCCGCAACCGGGACGAGAGCCTCCGCCTGCTGCGGCCGCCGGCCGGGCCCCCCGGGATCCTCGTCGTCGGACGCTTCGGGATTCTCCGCCTGCTCGTGCTGGCGCCGGAACTCGAGCGCACGGACGCCGCGTGGGCGCCGTTCGACGGGCCGGGAGTCGCACTGTGGCGCGCCGGACGGCGGATCGGCTACGCCGCGACGTTGACCGCCAGACAGCGCGACTCGCTGGCGGCGGCCGGGTACCGCATCGTGGAGTCGGTCGGACCCGCCCGGTAGACAGCGCCGCTACAGCATCTCCTTCAGCGTGAGCTTGATCTTCTTCGCCTTCCCGCCGCGCACGACGGCGAGCGTGTGGGTGCTGCCCTCGGCACCCTCGTCGAGGATCGCCGCGGTCCCTTCGAAACCGAGCGCCAGAATCGGCTTGCCGTCGAGCGCCGTCACCACGTCTCCCGCCAGGAGCCCGGCCCGTTCCGCGGCCGAACCCGCGAGCACCGACGCGACTTGCACCGTATCCGCGTGCCGCACCAGCTGGATCCCGGAGCGCGACATCGGATCGCGGCGCGCGTGGAGTGCGCCGGGTTCGAGCCACATCTGCCGCCGCTCGTAGTCGAGCGTCACCTTGAAGCGCTCGAGGATCCGGTTGCCGATGTTGCCGGCGTAGTCCTCGCTCGTGAACGCGCCCGCCGTGGCCTGCGAGAGCGAGACCAGGGGGTCCGCCCAGGAGTAGGGGCCGATCTCGAGCTTCCTCATGCGCACCATGCGCGTCGTGAACGTGCCCCCGAACCCACCGCCCATCACATCGACGCCCTTCCCCGCCTTCGTCATCAGGTCGTGCCGCTTCACGAACGGCGTGTGCAGGTCCACGCTGGAGCCGCTGCCCACGTCCACGCGGAAGTCGCCGGTGATCCCGCTGTCGAGCGTCATCGTCACGACCGGCGTGTGTCCGGCCAGCGTCATGGGAATGGCCGTGCCCGGCCCCGCATGCTGGAAGGTCCTCGGGTCGCGGAGCGTGAGCCGGCGGGCGTCGAAATCGAGCTCGTTCACGAAGCGGTTGATAAAGTCGAAACCGATCACCCCGGCGCAGTCCCGCCAGAAGTAGGGCGCGAGGATCGAGTTCACGTTCAGCACCGCGACGCGGGCATCCTTCACCTCGATGCCGTCGCCGTCGACGGCCGCGACCGTGAACGAGGAGAGCGCCGCGAACGAGGCGCTGCCGGTCGCGCCCGCGCCCTGCCCCTGCTGCAAGCCCTCGGTCTGCAGCCCGATCTTCGCGGCGTAGGCGCTGTCGAGGACCGTGATGCTCGCACCCGTGTCGAAGATGAAGTCGGCTGGCGGGCCGCCGTTCACGGAGGCCTGCAACCAGACGTGGCGCGCCTGGTACTCGAAGGGCAGACGCGCCAGGCCCGGCGTCTTCAGGTAGCGCACTGCGCCCTGGTCCGACGGCGGCGCGAACAGGTCCGCCGGGAGCGCCTCATTCACCCAGACCGAGTCGAGCGTCACCTGGATCGTGTTCATGGGCTGGCCCACGACCTCGGTGGTCGAGTGAAAGGACATCATGCGCCGGCCCACGGGGCGGTAGTCGTCCAGGCGGGTGACGGTGGTCTGCTGGTCGTTCTTCGCGATGGACTTCGCGACCAGGCCGGTCTTCCGATCGAAGTACGTGCGGCGGGCGCGACCGATGGGCGGCGTCAGTTCGAGCACCGCGCAGCGGCCCGCGGAGTCGGACTCCTCGCCCGCGTAGGTCACCGAGCCACCCCCCTGGTCCGGGAGCAGGTAGGAGTCCGTGTCGAACCAGGCGCCGCCCCGCGCGTCTTCGAGGTCCTTGCCGTCGAGCTTCAGGACCTTGCCGCCCGGATCGGTGCGCCAGCCGGTCAGGCCGTCGCACCCCATGCTCACCTTGATCGGGCCGATCTCGAAGCGGGTCAGGTAGCGATCGGGACGCACCATCCACGCTTCGATCACGCCCTTCATCCTGAAGGCCTCGATCGTGGAGCGCGTGTGCACGGTGCGGTCATCGAGCAGCGCCTGCCCGCCCATGGCCTCCAGGTAGCGCTCGAGCACGGGTTTCGCCTCGGGCGCGATCGCGGCGTGCGTGGTCGGAGCGGCGAGGAGCAGGGTGGCGAGGGTTGCGCACGAGAGTGCAAGCTGCGTGACGCGTCGCAGGGCAGAGGGAACCATGACGTCCTCCCGCTTGGGTTTGCGTGGAATTGACGACGCGCAGCATAGCGTGTGCTACACCAGCGGGCGAATCGCGCGCGTGGGCTTGCACGCGCGCGGCTCCGGTCCTTATGCTTCGATCGGTCGTTCGTCCGCCCCACACTTCAAGGAGGAACATGATGCTCAGGAGATTGCTGGTGGTCGGGGCGCTTGTCCTGCTCCCCGTGGCCGTGCACGCCGCCTCGCCCGTCGTGACCGCCTTCGGTCCCCGGGCCGGCGCGAGCATCGATCCGGACCAACTCGTCGTCGGCGGGCAGCTTTCGCTGCAGGAGTTCGCGCCCAACTGGTCGTTCGACCCGAGCCTCGAGCTCGGCTTTGGCGACAACCTGACCGCGATCTCCTTCAATCTCGACGCCTACTACCACCTGCGCCTGTCGGGTTCCGACTGGCGGCCCTACCTCGGCGGCGGACTGGGCGTGAACTTCTTCAGCTGGGACGAACCGCTCGGCACGCGCGACCGAAGCGACACCGAGATCGGGCTGAATGCGGTGGCGGGCTTCAACATCCCTGCAGGTTCGGGCAACCACTGGTTCACCGAGCTGCGCTTCGGCATCGGGGACATCCCGACCCTGAAGATCATGGGTGGGATGAACTTCGGCAGGTAGGCGGAGCGGGCGCTCGAGCGCCCGCAGACGAGAACCGGGCCGGCGCTGGTAATCCCGCGCCGGCCCGGTTCGTCCACTCCACGCCGCGCCGCTACTCCCCCGCGGGCCGCCCGCCGGCCAGGACCATCTCCAGGTGCGTGAGGAATAGTCTCGGCGGGATGAAGCCGATCACGCGGGCCTCGCGCACCTCACCCTTGCCGGGCTTGAAGAACAGGATCTCCGGCACGCCGGTCACGCCGTAGCGCGCCCGCAGCGCCCTCGAGCCGGGCGAGTCGTAGCGCGTCAGGTCCACCTTGAAGATCGCGAAGCCGCGCGAACGCGCGATGACCCTGCGGTCGATGAAGGTCGAGCGGTCGAGTTCGTGGCAGGGGACACACCAGTCGGCCGAGAACTCGAGCATCACGGGCCGGCCCGCCGCGAGCGCGGCCTGCATCGCCGCCTCGTCGTAGGGCTGGAAACGGAGGCCCTCGACGAGCAGCAGCATCACGAACGGGATGCCCGCCAGCACGGCGAGCACACCCAGCGCCCGCTTGAACATCCGGAAGCCGCGCTTCGCCGAGCCATGCCGGTCCACGAAACCCAGGTAGAGGCCACCCAGAACCAGCGCCACCGGCAGGATCCAGACCGCGAGGCGCGGGGCCAGGCCGATGAGCGCGTAGTACACGCCGATCGCGGCGAGCAGGATGCCGAAGACCTTCTTCACCCACAGCATCCAGTCCCCCGAGCGCGGCAGGCTCTGGATGAGGTTCGAGAACAGCGCCAGGAACAGGTACGGCAGGCCCAGGCCCAGCGACATCGCGAACATGGTCTGGAAGCCGAACAGCGCGTCGCCCCGCTGGGCCAACAATGCCAGCACCGCGACCACGAAAGGCCCGACGCAGGGCGCGGCGATGATCCCGACCGCGAGCCCCGAGAGAAAGATGCCGAGCAGCGAGGTCGCGTCGGCGCCGCCCAGGCGCTGGAGCACCCACCCAGGGGGCTGCATCTCGTAGAGACCGAACATGGACAGCGAGAGCACGATGAAGAGCAGGCCGAGCCCGACGTTCACCAGCGGGTTCTGCAGTGCCGAGCCGAACAGGCCACCCGTGAGCGCCGCCACCACGCCGAGCACCGAGTAGGTGACCGCGATGCCGAGCATGTAGGCGATCGCGTGGGCGAGCACCTTCGCGGGCCGCTCGCGGCGACGCGCGCCGAAGACCGAGACCGTGATGCCGAGCATCGGGAACACGCAGGGCGTAAGGTTGAGCGCCAGCCCGCCAAGGAAGAGAACGAGGAACCACCACAGGCCGCCCTGCTCGAGCGCGCCCAGCAACCGGCGGCTGGCCTCCGACTGCGAGCCGGCCGCGGCGCCGTCGCCCCCGGGCGCGCCCGTGTCCGCCCGCATCGAGCCGGCCGCGGTGTCGGTGCTGAAGGCGCCCGCCGCGTCGGGGAGCGTCGCTACCGTCGTGGGCGGCGGGGTCGCGCCCGAGGCGACGCCACCGGTGACGGTGACCTCGAGCGTGAAGGGCACGCTCGCCGGGGCGAGGCAGACCTCGTCGTTGCACGCCTGGAACCGCACGCTGCCCGCGAGCGTGTGGGCACCGTTCGTTGCGGTCGGAACGGCCGCCAGCGCCACTTTCATCGTGACCTTCCCGCTGTAGACCGAGAGCGGGTTCTCGTCGAAGGCGAGCTTCACCGGCTCACCGGCCGGATAGGTCGCCCGGCCCGGAGTCAGACCGTCGGCCGCGCGCAACGTCACCGTGGTCGGGATGAGGTAATCGGGCGAGGGTGGGTTGGCATTGATGTGCCATCCCGCGGCGATCTCGAGCGTGACGAGGAGTTCGGTCCGCGCGCCCGCGGCAAGCGTGAGCGGCACAGCGGTCGCCTTCACCAGCGTCGCGGCCTTCGGCGGGGCGGCGCCGGGGGCTCCCTGCGCACGGGCGGGCGATCCCCACGCGAACGCCAGCGCGAGCAGGGGAACGATCGTCGTCCACTTCATCCAGCGGCCCAGCGGCCCCTTCGGCTTCATCGTCCCTCCAGCCTCGCGTTCATGGGCGCTCGTCCAGCAGCGCGGCGAACTCCCGCGCGTCCGTCACGGGCAGGCGGCAGGCGTGGTCCAGGCACACGTACGCGGCCGGCCGCCCCGCCCGCGGGGTGAGAGCCGCGGCAAAGGGAGCGAGATCCGCGAGCCTCCGGCTGCGCTCCGCACCGTCCGCCACCAGCAGCAGGTCCCGGGGCAGGAAGCGACGATCGAACTCGCGGATGAGTGCGCGCGTCCCGGCCGCCCCGGGGTCGCCCGCCACGACCACATGCCGGACCGGACCGGCCGCCAGATCCATGGCCACGAGCATCCGCGGCATGGCCCAGGGTGCCCCCGCCAGCCGCGCGCGATAGTACCCGAACGCGCGCCCGGCCCGTTCGAGCCAGTCGCGGCGCCCGAGCAGTGCGCCCAGCGTCTGCACGGCGTGCGCCGCGAGCGAGTTGCCCGCGATCTCGGCGCCGTCGAAGCCGTCCTTCATGCGCACGCGGATGGACGGGTCCCCCGGCGGGCTCTCGAAGAAGCCACCCTGCGCTTCGTCCTCGAAACGCTCGATCATGGCGCCGGTCACCGCGGCCGCGCGCTCGAGCCACTGGGGATCGTGCGTGGCCTGGTGGAGGTCCACGCAGCCGATCGCGTAGGCGGCGTGGTCCGCCAGTTGTCCCGCGCCGGCGGCTTCGCCCGCGCACCAGCGGCGCAGGAGCGCGCCGCCGCCCGCGTCGCGCAGCGCCGTCCAGACGAACTCCGCGGCGCGCATCGCGCAGGCGGCGAGTCCCGGATCGTCCAGCACGCGGGCGCCCCGCGCGAAGGCCGAGATCATGAGTCCGTTCCACGCCGTCAGCACCTTGCCATCGCGGTGCGGGCGCACGCGCCGCGCGCGCGCCTCGAGCAGCCGCGCACGCGCCCCGGCGAGCCGGCGCTCGACCCCGGCCGGGGCGAGTCCGAAGTGCTGCGCCGCCTCCGCGGCGGTGTGCGCCAGGTGCGGCACGCTGGCGCCGTGCTCGAAGTTCCCCTGCGGCGTGACGCCATGGACGAAATCGAAGAGCGGCGCATCTTCCGCGCCCAGCACGGCCGCGGTCTGGTCCGGCGTCCAGACGTAGAAGCGTCCCTCCGCGCCCTCGCTGTCGGCGTCCTCGGCCGAGGTGAACGCCCCCTCGGGCGAGATCATGTCGCGCGCCACGTAGTCGAGGGTCCCGCGGGCGGTCGCGGCGTACTCCGGCCGGCCCGTGGCCTGGTGCGCATCGAGGTAGATCCACGCCAGCTGCGCCTGGTCGTAGAGCATCTTCTCGAAGTGCGGCACGCGCCACCCGGCGTCGGTCGAGTAGCGGTGGAAGCCGCCGCCCAGGTGGTCGTGGATGCCGCCCGCGCGCATCGCGTCGAGCTGGCGCACGACCAACTCGAGTGCCGCGCCGCGGGCCTCGCGGTCGCGCGACCAGTAGCGCAGCAGGAAGTCGAGGTTCGCGACCGAGGGGAACTTCGGCGCCGAGCCGAAGCCGCCCGCACTCGCGTCGTGCGCCCGCTCGAGGTGCTCGAAGGCCTCCGCGAACAACCCGCCGCTCCCGCGTCCGGCGGCCGGGTCCGCGCTGCCCGCCGGCAAGGGCGCGGCCAGGCTCGCGAGCAGCGCGAGCACGCGACCGCCGCTCTGCTCGAGGCCCGCGCGCCGTTCGGTCCAGGCCTCGTGTACGCTCTCGAGCACCTGCCGGAAGGCGGGCCGCCCGTAGCGTTCCTCGGGCGGGAAGTAGGTGCCGCCATAGAACGGCTCGAGCGCGGGCGTGAGGAACAGGTTGAGCGGCCAGCCGCCGCCGAGTCCCATGGCCTGCGCGGCCGTCAGGTAGAGCCGGTCCACGTCGGGCCGCTCCTCGCGGTCCACCTTGACGGGAACGAAGCGCCCGTTCAGCAGCGTGGCGACGGTCTCGTCCTCGAACGACTCGCGCTCCATGACGTGGCACCAGTGGCAGGTCGAGTAGCCGATCGACAGGAAGATGGGCCGGCCCTCGGTCCGCGCCTTCGCGAACGCCTCGTCGCCCCACGGAAGCCAGTCCACGGGGTTGTGGGCGTGCTGGAGCAGGTAGGGGCTCTTCTCGCGGATCAGGCGGTTGGGCCGGCGTGCGGCACCCGACGGGACCGCGGGCGGAGCCGGGACGTGCGGGGGTGGCGGATCGTGCTCGGGCATGAGACTCCGAGCCTAGCAGACTCCGGGCTTCCGCCTGTCAGCGGCGTGTCAGCCGGCCCCCGCCCGCCGCTTCAGCGCCACGCGGTCCGCGGCGCCTGCGGGTCGCCGCTCCAATGATAGACCGCGAGCCCGGCCCACCAGGCGAAGGGCAACCCCGCCAGGACCAGGCCCGTGAATACGAACGGGTCCGAGAACGCGGCGAGGTCGAGCGTGAACCGGGGCGCGGCCAACTGCTGCATGAACGTCGCCACGGCCGGGCTCGCCAGCGCCTGGAACGCGGCAACCGTGAACCGCGCGAGCACCGGGTACTGCCACGACACGAGCGCGGCCAGCGCCAGCGAGAGAGCAGTGGCGGGCTCGGCCGCCGCGCGCACCCACCAGGGCAGCACCTCCGGCTCGATCCAGGCGAGGAGCCGCGCCTGCCGGGCGCGGGCCACGCGTTCCATGACCCGCTCCGCGAAGTCCGCGGGAGCGGCGATCGCGGACCGCTCGAGCGCCGCGTCGAGCGCGCGGGCGGCCGCCAGGGCCGCGCCACAACGCGCGCAGGACGCCGCGTGCGCGTGTCCTTCGGCCCCCGGCGTCTCCCCCGGGCCCTCGTCCAGCCAGCGCTCGAAATACTCGCAGTCCATCACAGTCCTTCCTTCTGCCAGGCCGCCCGCAGCGCCGCACGCGCGCGCGCCAGGTGCGTCTTCACGGTGCTCTCGGGCATCCCCAGGATCGCAGCCGCCTGTTCCACCGACCGGTCCTCGTAGTAGTAGAGCGTCACCGCCATCCGCTGCGCCGCCGGCAACCTCATCACCAGCCGCTCGAGCCGGCGCCCCCGGGTCGCCGCTTCGAAATCACCAGGAGCCGCGCCCGGGACCGCGAACAGCGGGTCCGGCAGGCTCTCCGTCTCCCCCACCGCCGCTTCGCGACCGCGCCGCGCCTTCAACTCGCCAAGCCGGTCGAGGGCCCGCCGAGCCACAATGCGATGCAGCCAGGTCGCGAAGCTCGACTCGCCCCGGAAGCGCGCCAGCGCGAGCCACGCACGCACGAACGCGTCCTGCGCCACTTCCTCCGCGTCCGCGGGCGAGCGCGTGATGCGCAGGGCGAGCCCGTAGGCCCGGTCCTGGTGCAGCAGCACCAGTTCGCGGAACGCGGCCTGATCGCCGCCCCGCGCACGCCCGACCAGCGGGCGGATGAGCGCCTCCTGGGCGTCGGGCCGCACGAGGTCCATCGCCCCCTTGGACCGGTCCTGCGGGTCGTCCGGTTTCAAGTTCCTGGCAGCCCTCCGGGGAGCGATTTCCTGAAACCCTCCGGCCGGGAAGCCCGGTCCAAGCCGGTGGAGCAGGGAAACCGGGCCGGATCACCCCGGCCACGGGCCATCTTAGACCAGAACGGAGGTCAGCCGGCCATGTTCGCATTCGAGGGGTTCGGACCCGATGTCTTCGTGCCATTCCTGGTGTTCTCCATCCCCATCATCGCCATCGTCGGCGGCATCACCGCGGGCATCGTGAAGACCATCAGCCGCCACCGGCTCATTGAGCTGGCCCAGCGCGAGCGGATTGCCATGATCGAGCGCGGCCTGGATCCCTCGAAGCTCCCGCCGCTGCCGCTGAGCGAGATCGCGGCCGACTCGCCGCTCGTGTCCGAGACCGAGTACGCGCGGCGGCGCTCGCAGGGCCTGATGATCGGCGGGCTCGTGACCTTCGCCGTGGGCATCTCGCTGGGCGTGCTCCTGTACAACGTCGCGGACGAAGCGGGGGTCTGGTCCGTGGGGCTCATCCCGGTGGCCATCGGCATCGCCCTGCTGATGAGCGCCTTCTTCGTGCGGCCGAAGAACGGCAACTAGGGGGCGGCCATGCACCTCTTCGAAGAGGACGTCTTCGTGCCCTTCCTGGTGTTCGCGGTCCCGATCGTCGCCATCGCCGGCGGGATCCTGGCGGGCATCATCCGGAACCTCAGCGCCCACCACCTGATGGAGGTGGCCGTGCGCGAGCGCATGGCGCTCATCGCGCGGGGCGTGGACCCGGCGCGGCTCCCGGGGTCGCCGGCCGGTGCGGGCTCCGCGCTCTTCCCGCTGCGCTCGTTCGCCGAGCACTCGCGGTTCCGCGCGCAGGGGCTCCTCGTCGGTGGCCTGGTGACGTTCCTGGGCGGGATCGCCTTCGGCGCGTTCCTGGGCCTGACCGAGTCGTGGGAGTCCCGCGAGTGGACCGTCGCGCTGGTGCCCGTCTCCATCGGCCTCGCCCTGCTCGTCAGCAGCGCGATCGTGCGGGCGCAGGGCGGAGACGGGGCCCCGGGCGCCCCATCGCGGATGGCGTAGCGCGCCGCAGGCGGCGTCGGCCGCGATGGCGGCGGCCCGCCGGGCTCCGGGCGAAGAGCGGGGCTTCGCAGCGCGAACGCTGCGGGCCCCTCACCGGAAGCCGCGCCTGTCAGCCGGGGAGCCGAAGGCCCGGCACGGGACGGTGAACGGCCCGTGGCTGTCGCCGCCGTCCTCGAAGAGGACGCGCACGGTCAGGCCGGCGGCTCGACGCGGGCGCCAGACCCGCAGCGGGCCAGCACCGCCGCCGCCTTCGCGAGCGGGCCCGACCAGTCGCCCGGCGTGTCCTGGTCGCACACGGTGACGCCGCGATACCAGCCGGTCCAGCGCCAGTCCACGTCCTTCACGCTCAGCACGCAGGTCGGCACGCCCATGGCGGCGGACAGGTTGGGGAGCGCGGTCTCGGTCGAGATGACCAGGTCGAGACCGCGCAGCACCGCGGCGGTATCGAGGAAGTCCCGCGCCTCGCGCAACGGCTGCGCCAACCCATGCGCTTCGGCCTCGTGCTCGCGCGCGCCGCGGTGCAGCGAGACCCATTCGACGCCACCGATCGCCAGCAGCGGCGCGAAGGTGTCGAGCGAGGTCGAGCGCACCACGTCGTAGGCGAACGCGGGATTGCCCGCCCAGTTGAGGCCGACCCGAGGGCGCTCGCGCGGGACGTCCGGCAGGCCCGCGCCAAGCCACGGCGCCGTGGGCACGTCCTCGAGCCGGCGCACGCCGAGCAGCAGGGGCAGGCTCATGATCGGCGCCCAGACGTCCCAGCGCGCCCGCTCGAGCGTCGTCACGACCTCGAGCCGCGGGTCGAGCGTGGCGATGAGGCTCGCAAGCGGCGCCGGCGAATGCACGATCACGCGCGCGAAACGATCCGCGAGCGTCGCGAAGAACCGGCTCATGAGCAGGAAGTCGCCAAGGCCCTGTTCGGGGGCCACGAGCAGCGTGTCGCCCGGCCGCGCCTCACCCGTCCACGCCCGGCCGCGCAGGCCCGCTCCGGTATGGAGCACCGTTCGGCGCTCCTCGTAGAGCGGCAGGCCGCGTTCGAGGTTGTTCTCGAGCAGCAGGGTGTGTCCGAGGTTGAAGCGGGCCATCGGGTGCTCGCCCGCGAGTTCGAACGCGCGCTTCGCCTCGGCGAGCCGGCGCAGCCCCTTCCAGGCCATGCCCTGGTTCACGAGCGCGAGCGCGTTGCCGGGCGACGCCGCGAGCGCCAGTTCGCAGACACGCAGGGCGAACTCGTGCCGGCCGGTGCGGTTGCAGACCATCGCGAGGTTGATGAGCGCCTCCGGGAACGGCACCTTGAGCCGGATCGCGGCCGAGAATGCATCGACCGCCCCGGCGTGGTCACGCCGCTCGGCCAGCACCAGTCCGAGCACGTTGTGCGCGACCGCGTCGTCCGGCGCCAGCCGCAGCGCCGCGCGGACCTCGTGCTCGGCGGCCGCGAGGTCGCCCCTGCGCAGCCGTTTCAGCGCCCGCGCGAGCCGCTCAGCCACGTTCGACCACCGTGGAGAGGTCGTCGAGACGCCGGCCGGCGACAGGTTCACATGCGGCACCCGGGAAGGCGCCGCTCGGGGCAAGACCGTCCATGGTTCCACCTTCAGGCGGCACATGAATCGTCCAGGCTACACCGTCCGCTTCTCCGTCTCCTTCAACTCCAGCCACTGCACGCCCGCGGCCCAGACGTCGGGGTCGAGGCTCGCGAGGTGCTCGTGGCGGTGCCGGTGACAGGTCATCATGATGACCTGGTGGTCGCGCGCGAGCGTCCCGGCCAGCACCCGCATGCCGGCGCGGGCGCGCTCGTCGTCGCTGTTCGCGAAGACGTCGTCGAGCAGCAGCGGCAGCGGGTTCGCGGGCTTCGAGAGGAACTCGCTGATGGCGAGCCGCACGGCCAGATGAAGCTGGTCGCGCGCACCGGTCGAGAGCTGGAGCAAGGCCTTGCCGCGGGCCGACTGCTGGCCGTCGCGCAGCCGCAGCGAGAAGTCGAGATCCTCGCCGAAGCGCACCTGCTCCACCGGCACGCCCATCGCGGCGAGCAACTCTCCCACGCGCCGGTTGAGGAAGTCGGCCCAGCGCCGGTGGGTCTCGAGCGCCACCCCCTGGATGGTGGTGGCGGCCAGTTCGACCGCGCGCTTGAAGCGCCGCGCCCGCTCCAGCGCCTGTTCGATGCGCGCCTGCTCGGCCAGCAGCTCGGGCTCGCGCACGGCGGCCCTCCGCACCACTTCATCCACCTGCCGGCGCAGGTCGCCGCGCCTGCGCTGCACCAGTTCGATGATCTCGCGCTGGCCGCGCACCTCGCGGTCCAGGTCGAGCGCGGGGCGCGGCGGCCCCGCGGCCCCGGCCTCGAGCGGTCCGCCGGCCTCGGCCTCGAGCGCGGCCAGTTGTGACTCCAGGTCCGCGACCTCGGCCTCGGGAGCGAGGCGCTGCTCCGCCTGCGGGATCAACTCGTCGGTGAGCAGCGCCAGCCGGGTGCGCAGCCGCGAGCGCTCGGCCAGCTCCCTCACGTGCTCGCTCCACGGACGCCCGGAGTCGTACGAGAGCTCCGCGAGCTGCAGGATGCGCACCGCCCGCTCGTGCAGTCCCGCCACGGTCGCCGCGTCGAGGCGCTTTTCCTCGTCCACCCACGACCAGCTCTTTTCGAGTTCGGCCAGGCTCTGCCGCACCGCCGCCAGGTGGCGGATGCCGGTCGCCACGCTGTCGAGGTGGGCCGGCTCGGGCGGGCCGCCACCGGCTCGCTCGAGCGACCCGCGCGCCTCGGCCAGCACCTCCATCCGGCGGCCCTCGAGCAGCCCCACCTGGTCCTGCGCACGCTGAACGGGATTCGATTCATCCTGCATGCGCTGGTACTCGTTCCAGTCGCGCATCAGCTCGATCGCGTCGCGGTAGCCGAACCTGCCGGCCAGCTCCGCGAGCCCGACCTCGCTCTCGGCCCGTTGGGTGCGCAGCGCGTTGATGCGCCGCTGCGCCTCGGTCAGCTGGCGCAGGGCCTGCTGGCGCTCCCACCGCCGCGCACCCTCCGCGAACGCGACCACCATGACGCCGAGCAGGCCGAACACCAGGCCGCCTCCCAGCAGCGACATGCCGATGCGCAGGTCACCGCCGATGCCGAGCACCACGCCGCCGGCGACCGTCGCGCCCACGCCGAGTGCGGCGAGGAACCAGCCCGGAAGCTTGCGCCCGGCGCGGTGTGCATCGATCTGGCGCAGGGTCTCGGTGTTCCCGGTGCGGGTCTGCTCGAGGTCGGCGACCTCGGTCTGGAACGCAAGGGCCAGCGCGGCCTGGCCACCGAGCAGTTTCTGCTGCTCCTGCTCGAGCGAGCCGAAGCGCGCGGTCAGGGTCTCGACGCGCGCGGGCTCGTAGCCCCGCTCGCCGAGCGAATCGCACAGGCCGGCGACCTCGCCGCGCAGCCGCTCCTCGTCCTCCGCCAGCCGGCGCAGTTCCGCGGCCAGCGCCACCATGCGGTCGGCGTCCCCGGTCGAGCAACCCTCGTAGGCCTTGAGACTCTCGAGCGTCGCCTCCAGTTCACCGCGTCGCCGGCTCTGCTCCTCCTGGCGCCGCGCTTCGCGCGCGGCCAGGTTCTTCAGGGCCGCCTCGTGCTTCGCGACGGTCTCGCGCAGATCGGCCTCGGCGTTGACCGGCAGGTGCCCGTACGGGGCGAGCGACGCGGCCTCGGCCTGCAACTGCGCGAGGGCCTCGCGCCGCCCGCGGTGCTCACCCAGCCGGCGCACGAGGTCGCCCGTCACGGCGGCGCGCCGCTCGGACTCGAGCCGCGCGATCGCCTCGCGCGCGGCCTGCTCCTCGGCTCCGAGCCGCGCCAGCGTCTCGAGCGGCCCGGCGACCTGCAGGCGGTCGTGTTCGAGCGTCTTGAGTTCGCTCGCGAGGGTCTCGCGCTTGAGCTCAAGGCGCGCGGCGGCGTTCTCCACCGTGCCGGTGAAGTCCACCTCGTCGCTCGTGTACTTGCGCAGCGCGCCCTGCAGCACCTGCAGCGTCTCCGCCGCGCTGGTGTCACCCCCGCGCGTGTCGGCGGCGCTCTCGAGGCGCGCCTGCAGCGTGCCGCCGCGCCGCGCCTTCTCGTCGCCGGGAACTACCTGGTCGAGCTCGCCCTGCCGCACCAGCGCGCACTTCTCGAACTCGTCGGCGTCCAGGCCGAGGAGCTTCTTCCCCACCGGGAAATCCTCCTTGCCCTCGCGGAACGAGGCGGTGACCTCCCGGCCGCGCTCGTCCCAGACCTCGACCGTGCCGCGTTCGAAGTCGCGCTTCACCGTGTAGACGTCGCCCTCGCACTCGAGCTCCAGTTCGATGCGGTAGGAACCGCCGTCCCACGGGCGCCAGCGCTCCACCGGGGTGATCAGCCTGTGGCTGCGGCGGTCGTTCTCTAGCCCGTAGAGCGCGGCCGAGAGGGCGGCGAGCAGGCTCGACTTGCCGGTCTCGTTGCGGTCCACGATCAGCGTGACACGGCCGCGGTTGAAGACGTACTCGCCCCGCAGCGGTCCGAAGCCGTCCACCTTGAGTCTCAGCAGCCTCATGCGCCGAGTTCCTCGTAGGCGGGCACGACCTCGCGCAGCCGGAACGCGTCGAGCCCGTAGAACAGGGCGCTCTCCAGGTCCGCGCGGAGCGCGGGGTCGTTCTCGGCGTCAAGCCGCTCGAGCAGCGCCCGCGCGAAACGGTCCTCGGTGCTGACCGGCTCGAGCGCGCGCAGCGCCGCCAGGTCGTAGTCGGGACGCAGGGCGCGCGAATCGAGGCGCAGGTGGAAGGCGCGCGGCCGCAGTTCCGGCCCGGGTGCCGCATAGCGCACGCCGCGGGCGAGCCGGCCGGCGAGGCGCACCACCACGAAGTCCGCATCGCCCGCACCCACCTGGTCGAACGCGCGCAGCACGCGGCGGTCCACCTGCTCGGCGGAGGTGGCGCCCGTCACGTCCACGGTGACGTCGTAGACGCGCCGCCGGTCCAGTTCGATGAAGTCGAGCGCGACGCGGACCGGCTGCGCGTCCGTGTCAAGGCGGACCTCGTACGCCCCGTGCCGGCCCAGTTCGCTCACATCCAGCGAGATCGCCGCGCCCGCGTTCGCGAGCCGCACGCTTGCCGACCCGGACCCGGACCCACCTTCGGTGGGTGCCCCGGTGGGTGCCCCTTCGAGGCTCCCCGGCGCGTGGATGTGGCCCACCGCGAGATAATCGAAGGGCGAGGCCAGCGCCTCGGCGTCGGAGAACGGCGCCACCGGCTTCTCGCCGGTCGGCAGGAAGCCCTCACGCGAGCCGTGAAAGAGCGCGACGTTCACATCCCCGGCGCCGCTGGCTGCCAGCGGCGCGAGGGACTCGGGCGCGAGCGGCCGCACGGCCGACTCCACGCCCTGGATCGAGCAGCGCCCCCAGATGCGCACCGCGTCCACGCCCGAGAGCGGCACCGCCGTCCACTCGGGCGAGTCGAAGATGTGAACGTGCGCCGGCCAGGCGAAGCCGCGCGCCTGGAGCAGCGCCGGATTCCAGTACGGGCTCGTGGTCGAGCAGGGATCGTGGTTGCCGGGCGCGATGAAGACCGGCGGACAGCCGTTCACACCGAAGGCGTGCACCGCGAAGGCGAGCGTGTCGGCGTCCACGTAGTCGAGGTCGAAGAGGTCGCCGGGCACGAGGACGGCGTGCGCGCCGCGCTCGATCGCCTGGCGCACGGCCAGGTCGAGCGCGCGCCGCTGATCGCTGCGCCGGTCGGCACGCTTGTCCGGCGGCAACCACCCGAAGGGGCGGCCAAGATGAAGATCGGAGACCTGCAGGAATCGGATGACGGCCATGCGCTAGGGCTCCTTCCCGCGGCGCGGCGAAGACGGGTCCGGGCGCGGCGGCACCGCGCACGCCGAACGTATCAGGAAGGATGCGCCCGGGCAATGACTTGGATTACGATGTGCGGCACCGCCATGCCCGAGCCCGCCCCCGCCATCGCCCCCGTCGCCGAGATCGAGCGCCGCCTCCACTGGCGGGTGTTCGCGATCGGCGGCTTCATCGCACTCATGGTGATGCTCGCCGTGGTCGCGGCGGTCTCGGTGCTGGTCCCGCCGCATCTCGTCGCCGGCCTGCCCGAGGACGCGGACGCGGTCGCCGCGGGCGCGATCCTGCAGGCCCGCCTGCCCATGCGCACGGGGATCCTGCGTTTTCGCTCGACGCTCACCGGCGAAGCCCCCCCGGGCAACGTCTTCGGCGCCGGCGAAGCGCGGCTCGCCGAACGCGCGGCCCGGCTGCTCGAGCGCGCCGGCACGCGGCACCGGGGCGATCCGCGCCTCGAGGTGGCGCTCGCCCATCTCGACCTCGCGCGCCAGCGCTACGTGCTCGCCGAGCGCCGCTATCGCGCGGTGACCGACCGGGGCGTGGATTCGCCCGAGGCGCGTCTCGGGCTGGGCGTGGCGCTGGCCCTCCAGGCGGACGCCGAGCCCGACCCACTGCGCGTCCGCGCGCTGCGGCTCGAGGCGATCGCGCAGTTCGCGGCGGTGGACCCGCGCGACGCGACACTCGAGCCCGCGCTCTACGACCGCGCACTGCTGCTCGACCAGGTCGGCCGCCGCGCCGAGGCGCTGCGCGTGATGCACGAGTACGCCGCGCGCGATTCCATCAGCCCCTGGGCCGGACGGCTGCGGCAGGCGCTGGAGGGCGCGGGGAACTGAGGCAGGTACTCCGGACGCAGGCCGCGTACCCGGGCTCACGACGTCCGCGCGGGCCGCATCCGGCTGGAGTGTCTGCACAGAGCGCGCCTGATCACACGAGATCCGCGCAGGCCAGGCACCCACCCCGTCAAGGACGCCATGTTCCCGGGCGCCGGTTCCGGACGGACCGGCCCTCACCCCTCATGGCCGCCGCGGGAGGGGGCGTTCAGGTCGAGGCGCAGGTGGACCAGGCGTCTTGAGCTCCGCTCGGGCACCTCGACGAACCCGACCAGTTCGTTCAGAGCCCTGGCCCGAAGGTTCTCCCGCCGCACGTCGGTGATGACGACCTCCGCGCCCCAGTCCCGGCAGGCCTGGATCGAGGCCTGCTTGAGGACGCGGCCGATGCCGTGTCCTCGAACGTCCGGCGCGATGCCGGTGAAGGCGATCTGGGCGATCTTCCGTGAGAATCGGGTCCTCCTGAAGAAGAGGGAGGACGCGAGCCACTTCAGCCAGTCCGGGCGGGCGATGAGCCAGGGCCGGCGGAGGAGGCCGCGCGTGACCTGCCACTTGCAGGCCAGGAGCATGGGTACGTTGCAGGGACGGTCGGAGAGGGCCGTGAAGCCGACGAGTCGTTCACCGAGCCGGGCCACGAGGACGAGGGTTCCGGGGGAGGCGAGGAACCACTGGTACGCTTCACAGATGAAGGGGAGTCCCAGCGCCAGGGCGAAATGATCATCTTCGGAGAGACAGGCGCGGTGCAGGGTGACCAGGGACGTCAGGTCTGCCTGGGTGGCCGGAGAGACCCAGACCTTCCGCCCCTCCAGCGCCGGGGCCTCGATCTTCGCCAGGGACGGGACACCGGGGTTCCGGCAGAGAGCGTCCCTGTCGGGCTCGAGGAGCTCGGGGAACTGCTGTCGCGCGAGCGGCAGCTTCCCGTTGAAGTAGAACCTCGTCAGACCCTTGGCCTTCTGGATGAGCTCGCTCTCCGGGCACAGGCCCACCATCCGGTCGAGGAACAAGGAGGTGCCGGCGCCGAACCATGGGGTGAGGAGGGGATGGAACATCACGCGCTGCCGGACGGGCTTGACGGCGTACCCGAGCCGCGTCTTGAACCGGTCGACGCTGGCCGGGGCGTCCAGGGAGTGAAGACCATTGTGGATCAGGTGGACACCCGGCCGCGCCACCTGGGCCTTGGTAGTGTCGAAGAGCAGGGCGTTGTTCA
>Ga0315286_10002372_pt1 | contig 17562 bp, 15 predicted proteins | sample YL17G10_0_MG_FD_205038 | JGI IMG/M metagenome (GOLD analysis project Ga0315286, IMG submission 205038) | Sediment microbial communities from Yellowstone Lake, YNP, Wyoming, USA - YL17G10_0 | ecosystem: Environmental > Aquatic > Freshwater > Lake > Sediment | place: USA: Wyoming | collected...
AGAATTTCATCCCATGGGTCGAAGTCACAATTGAAGTCTATTGGAACATAGACATGGGCCTTGCCTGAGACCTGGGCCTTGCCGTAGACCTGGGCATAGCCGTAGACCCGGGCCTTGCCGTAGACCCCTGCATCGCCTGAGACCTGGGCATTGCCGTAGACATGGGCATTGCCGTAGACCTGGGCATCGCCCCATACCTGGGCATTGCCTGAGACCTGGGCATAGCCGTAGACCTGGGCATTGCCGAAGACTTGGGCCTCGCCCCAGACCTGGGCATTGCCGTAGACATGGGCATTGCCGTAGACCAGGGCATTATCTGAGATCCAACAGGAATCTTTTTGGGACAGGTTTTTCTCGGCCTGAATCCATCCTCCTAAGTCCCCCTTTTTACATATGTTAGGTATATCTATTAGGGCTTGGACCTGGCGGAGGGTTTTTCCAGTAATTTTTATAAGTTTATATTTCTGCATAGTTCGCACCACCATTCTTAGAATTGTTCTGTTCCCCCATCCATTCGGTTCTATAAGATATCAAACTGTCCACTTAAATTACTTTGAAACTATTCCGGGTCAATATTTCCTGGGCATACTTAAGAACTCGTTGTTTGCTCTTAGGCGATATTTTTATTTTTTCACCGGTGAGTTCCATGACCATCTCAATAATGGCCGACCCCGATAGACCTGTCAGTTTAACAATATCCCGATGAATTTTAAGTCCGTGCTTAGTCAATATTTCCAAGGCTTTTTTTATCACTGATTTTTTGCTTTTAGGAGAAAGTTTTATTCTTTCCCCGGTCTGCTTCCGTACCATATCAATGATTTTTTGTCCGCTCAGTTTATACAGTTCGAGTTCATCGTGACTAGACACTTCCTTTTTTACGTTCTTACCGGAAATAAACTTGGCCCCGACGTAAGACTTTTTCACTTCCTCGTTTCCGCGGCAGATGACTTCGTATCGACAAGTACGCATTTTAGCGCAATTGTAATCGTTAGGAACTGCAACTACATCCTTTGGATTTACCTTAACGCAGATAATTACCTGTCCATTACCACAACTTTTAGCATACTCATAAGCCGCTACGTGAAGTCCTCTACTGCATTCTGAAGCGGGATTCAAATCACATTTATTTCTGTCCATAGCCACTACACATCCGGGATTATTTTTGAATGTCCCGCTATAGGAATCCATTAAATCATCCCCACGAATGGTCACATATTTATAAGCCAGAAAACATCCATCAGCCATTATAGGCATTTTATGATGTTCCAGGAACTTCAGGAGCTGCTCTCTGGAATGGGTATCAGGGTTCTTTTCCATATTCTTATTAAACAGTTGCAGAGCCTTGTATGCGTAATCATTCCTGGAAAAGTCTACTAGTCGCTCAGCCACGACCGGGTGTACTTCTTTGTCGTTCTTATCAACAATTTTACTATTTTTAAGTTTGAAGTCTCCCTTGGTATATTTCGGTAATTTCTTCTGCAGGGACAGGAAATCTTCCATGCCTTTTCGGTCGTTCCTTTTCACAAGTAGCATGGCTGTTTTGTACTCTTCTGTATTGGCAGCAATCGAAACCGGTTTCCCATCACATACAATTGTCAGAAACCCATTAGTCTGAATCCATCCTATCCGCATTTTCTGCCTCCTTGTTAAGAGTATTTATCCCATCGATATACTGTTGGTAGTCTTTAGTAATCACATTGTTAGTAATCACATTGTTAGTAATCGTATTGTACTTATTATAAGTACAGAGAAGGGGATACTTTTTAAATACCTTCTCTAATTTGCCCATAGCCAATTTTATATCTGGGCCGACCGGGGCTATGGTGTAGAAATTACTAGGCAATGTATAACGATAATATCCTTTATTTCTAATTGTTTCAATCAATTTGACGTCCCATTCTGATAATTCAGGAATCTTAAGGCATTTTAGGAACTCATAACTACTCTGTATTTTCTTATCCATCATAAATTTATAATCAGAATAAATCTGCAGTTTAGACTTATCTATATTTTTAAGATAATCCTTCAGAGTTTGAAACTTTCCAGTGAAATACTTCTCATAGCATTTTGCCACCATAACTACATTTATTTTATAGTTTTCATGGATAAAACTTATCCATTGGTTGACAAATTCGTCATTCTTGGATACTATAACATATAGGGAATCCTTTCTTATCTCATCTATTTTTCTCCAATTACCGCCATACCGACCAGTTTCCATCCGGACAAATATTTTCTTATCCTTTTCTTGTACCTCTTCTTTAGCAGCCATTACTTTTACCGGGGTAACGTCAGAATATTGATGAAAAGTAATTCCCATTTCTTTTAGGGTACTGAGTTCAATCAATACATTACGCATGACTCTAGCCAGTTTTTTTCTTTCTGCAAAGGTCTTCTTTCCGAATCCTCTGACTTCTTTGGGTATTTCAACCACAAAGAATTCCTCCGGGGGAGCCCCCATTTGCAGAAGGGCACGGGTTCTTCCCTGGAATAAGACCGTTTTTACAAAATAGAACCCTTTTCTCATCCCTGGTTCAACATAATCCGTAGCTACTTTTCCATTCTTATCGATACGGCTGATTTTAATTTTCTGAAATTGAAATAGAGGAGATATGGGCTGACCTTTATAGGTGAACTTATGCTCTCCCATAGTTGTCAAATGATCAAAAAGAGGATGGCTTCTATGTTCCACTATGACTAAGCGGGCCTCAAACGAATTAGGGCATGCTTCTATTTTTTCCTGGATAGTTCCTTTGAACTGCATCCACAGTTTTTCATACCTTGATTTAATGGTCTTAATGGTATGATTATCATATTGCACGGATTCTCGGTTTGCCGATATGGTCAGTTGCCCTGTCTTAAATATTAGGAAAAACGCCTTTTTGTAACTACGGACGTCCGGTAATTTCAGGTTCCCGCCAGAAACATCATATGGAATACCGTCGATAAGCAGATAGTAGTACTCCGGGTATAGTTCACGGCCATCTTGCTTGACGAATAGCTCTCCATCATAGGGGGTGACATCCATTTTGACATCTATAATATAACGGAAGTTGATATACTGCGGTTTGGGTTCCCAGAACCATGTGGCTTTTACGCATTCCGATTCGAAAATTTGAATATCCTCTTTTTTTATCGGAATTACAATGGCCGTGCCATTAGGCTCATTAGTCTCGACCTTATTGAACAGATAAATTTTCCCGGTGTTGTTTTCTTCGATGGCCGCAACGTAGATGTACTTCATCCCATCTACTTTGGTGACCACGGAGAAGGAATCCGAATAAGCAAATGGGGTTTTTGACCCGAATCCAAAAGCGCCTGTGAGCCGGTTGGTACCCCGTTTGGTGGAAGCTCCGTAATTGACGAAGATTTCGGCTACCCGTTCCTCGTCTATACCAGGCCCATCATCAATAAACGATAGCGTGGTTTCCCCTGGATTAAACATGTCCTTATCTATCTGGATACGGATAGGTAGTTTGCTCTTACCTACTTCCCGGTTCGCATCTCTGGAATTTGAGGCTATCTCCCTGCAGATGGCTCCAATGGGATTTTTATACATTTTTGACCGGAGGGTCTCAAGTATAATTCCCATGTCACATGATCTGATTCCGAAGTCCATTGATTTGAAATCATCAGATACAACTACAGCATTTCGTTGTATATTTAATTTCATGATTTTTCAAATCTCCATTTAAAACCATAAGCACACCAATTTTTTTTAATAGAAAAACATATTTTTTGTGCCGTACATCTTATGTTTGATTGCCTATTTAGATTACTAGCAGCTACTATAGCAGAGGGATATACACTTATTATTTCTAATGTATTCTTATCTAATTTGAAAATCCTACCTCTTTTTCCTGAATATTTTCCTTTTCTAAGACTAATAGCCTTGCTAATTTTTTCTCTTGTTTCTTTTCTGCGGGGTTTACCATAAAGGGGATGTTTCTCTCCTCCAAATCTACCCATTAATGTTTTAGATATCTTATTTCTTGTTTCAATAGAAGGGCTCATCCCTTTATTCCAAATAACGAAGCCATCCTTAAATAATTTTCTCTTAGATATACTCATTTTCTTTCGGCTTTCTTCAGACTGTACATATCCAGAAGTTCTGCCTGCCATAGGACTTATATTATAGTAAGGTTTAAAATTATCCATATAATATTGTTCTCTTTCTATTAGCATATCTTCTGAACAATTTTCTAAAATTTCAATATCAAAAATATCCCCGTATTTGTTATAGCAATTCTGGATTTTTCCATTATCATGTACTTTTCTTTTCAGTTTATTAATGTGGAGTCTCATTCTCGTTCTTAAATTTTTCGTGCTACCAATATAAATTTTATTATTTAATGTATTTTTAATGAGGTATATTCCAGGAGAAGTACCTTTTACATCATAAAATTTCATTTTTCAATCCTTCCATGTATGGGTGCACCGTAAGTTGCATCGTAAGCATTCACATTTTTTAACTGTAACTGTTTTCATAAATCCTACTTAATCCTACTTTAAATAATATATTCTATCTGCTACTGAATTGTGGTGCGTATTTATCTTCATACCCTATATGATACGCAAAACCAGCAGTTTGGTAAAGTAGGGGACTTATGGTTCAGGCATCCCGCCCCTTTAGGGGCATGATTTTCAAAGAGGGATAAAGAATTTTTTCTTCGGGCTAATGGTAATCAGGCACCATTTCTGGTCGGTGTCCGTTAAGTAAACAACTTATCAGGAGTGGAAACCTTGAAAATTTGATGAATTAGATTTTACCAGATTTTCTAAACCAGGATGTTTGACAATAAAGAACTTTTCAAGACCGGTTGTAGATAGCACGGTTTTAAAGAATTCAGATGGATTTATAAGGTGTAATGCCTTTCCTTTTTTATTCAGCCTTTTCTGGAGGAGGACAAGAACACCCAATCCTAAAGAGCACATTCGCTTGCACTGGGATAAATCAATAACCACTTCCTGAAGTGGAGAATTCTCCAAATCTTTCATAGGAATAACATCATCATCAAATACTTCTCCAGTAACGAAGCAAATTCCTCCTCTGGAAAATATTCTTGCGCCCATACCGTTACCTATTTATAGAAAGTATAGGAGGCTTTTATTATTTAGATATTAAATCGTTTATTTCTCTTAAGTGAGAATTATTCCCTTCAAGTAGCTCATCATAGTACTTCTTAAGCTGCTTCTTACGTTCTGGGTCCTTTTCTTTCTCTGAGCCTTCTTCGAGGGAATCTAATAGATGGGTTAATTGCTCCGTTTTACGGGAAATGGATTGTGAGGGATTTTTTATAAGGACAGCATATGTCCAGTTATGACTGAATATTTTATCCTGTATATCGGGTGATAGAGTCTCTATTGATTCGGCGAATTCCTGTATTTTACTCTCGTTTCCAGAGTGAATGGCATCCATATAAGCTTTCATTTGAACGTTAGCATCGGGCTCTTTTATATATTTCAAATTAAGAGGGTCATCTTTAATGACCTCCATCTGAAGTTCCCTGGACGGGTTTTTCACATACCTCATAATTCGTTTCAAGTCAGCCGGAGTTTTCACTATATTTTTTATATCGCTAGGGTCAATATTGAAAACTTTCTCTGGGGATTTCTCCATTATTTCTCTGTGTAGTTTAATTTTAAGATTATCCGGAAGAGTTATTTTATCAAAAAGCTTTTGGTCTTTTCTGATTGCATCCACAACAATTTCCCATATCTCTTTAGGAACGTTTGTTAATTTATTAACCAAAAGGGGAACTTTTTCAACTGCAATAGAAAGTGCTGATATATCAGGCTTGTTAATTTTTAACACCGTCTCGGGATTCTTTTCTACAACATATTTCTGTATCTCAATATCTGGCCGTAATAGAGCTTCAATTAAATTGGGATTATGATGAACTATCCTCATTTGTGTTTTCTTATCCAGGCTAATTCCTAATTCATGCTTTGATTTCAAGGAATTTTCAATAAGGGATATATCAGTCAAATTTTTTATGATATCAGGACGCCATCTATTAACATTACGGAGGTCTTTAAAAGATAAACCTTTTAATTTAGAGGGGTCCTTTTCTATTTCAAGGGCCATGTCAAATTCTTTAGATGTGTTTGTCGTATCATCCTTTTTCTCTGTAGGAATATCAGGAGAATTTGATGCAAATTTATTAATAATTCGTAGTGCCATTAATTTTGCAAACATATTTTTACCTCAGTAATAGTTCCATATCAGTTTTATAAGCCGTTTTCTCCATCCCGACAGAAGCCATGCACACATTAAAAGAATATATGGAAGGGAAGTCATAGATAACAGACATGAGGTTCGAAGCGGCCTTTTCAACTTCTCCATGTGGAACCTGTACCATGCCATCAAGTGCCTTTTCTATACTATCCAGATTCCCTGGTATCATCTGATTTTTTTGTCTCATATACTGCCGTTGTTTTTTAATATCTTCAAGCAAGCGACGAGCAGCACGGCTATAAACAGATCCCCCGGTAATTTTCTTTACTTCATTGTGAATATCTATGTAATCCTGAAAATTAACATTGAAATAAGCCTGAAAATCAGCCGCCTTTTTAGCCCAATGTTCATCAATCTGATTCCACATATAGAGAACCCATAATTTCCACAGGCGAACTCTAGCTTTTTCAGAAAATCCCTGCTCTGCAATTTTTTTAAAAGAAACGACATGATTGTTTATGTCCATCTGCTGATCTTCTAGATTTACAATACGATTCCTAGCCTTGGCTATTTCATTTTCATATGTGTGCCAGGCCCTGCTCATTTCTTCACCCAGGTGCTCCGCCGAAATCTGTTTCCCGGTGGTTGGGTGTTGAGTCTGACCAAGACCCCCTATTGTGTCCCGGATATCAGCCACCGTATTATTCATGTCTTTCATCAACTGGGATGCTTTGGACTTGTCAAATTCTTCAACATTCCCAAACGTATCAACAATCTGGTTCATCATTTCTATACGCTTGCTATTTAAAGATTTAAGGCTATCCTTTCTACGTTTGTCCATTTCTTCCAGGTTTTCAGCAGTCTCCAAAAGTTCCTTGAACCGTTTCGAAAACTCATCTTTATTTTTGTCAATTCCTAAGGATAACTCAGACATTTCTTTTACTGCGTTCTCTTTTTTAGCCAGTAGACCCTGAAGCTCTTCATGGGATCCCTTAACAGCCCTGTCAAGTTCCCTGTCAAATTCACCTTTGGTATGTCCAATCATTTCTTTGAATTTTGTATAGTTCAAATATTGCTTTTCGGAGTCCCCAGCGGTACTTAACTCATGCAGGCCACGGATGAGCTCTTCAGCTGGATAAGATTTAGAAAAATAATCATACATTATATTTGGATTTTTTCCGGTTGTCCATAACTGGGGAAGTATTTTTGTAAATTCACTACGAAACATATCTACTGCTGCCTGAATCTTCATGAAAAATGCCATACGTCTCATGTAATCAGCAGCTTTCACAGTAGACGGAGCTGGGGATTCTTTTAACCGAAGCCCCGATACATCCATAATACCCTCATTAAATCTTTGTGACCGGTCAAAATAAGTTTCAACCTTGGATTGCATGCTATTCAATTTTTCCATGAATTCATCAAGATATTGGTCCAGTTTATCGCCTTCCTTTAATAGGGCCATAAATTCCTCGGGATTTCTCTGTCGAAGAACCTGGCCGGTGGATGTTTCTACAGGAATTAAATGGTCTTTAATAAATTTTACCATGTCCACAATAGAATTTTTTGCACTGGCAAGGGCACCACTCAGGCCTTCATGAGTTCCTGCATGCTTTTTATAAGGAGTAAATATTGCAGGCGGTTTTCCTTTCCTTATTCTTTCAAATCCCACGTCTCGTTTCATATTACTAAGAAAACGACGTACTAATGATAGACTTTTCTTTAATTCCTCAATAGTATCAATAACATCTTTCCATTCATCACCATATCGTTTATAGTTATCGTTAATTTTTTCAGATATCTGTTTAAAAAAGGTCTCCATCCTTTCACGATGGGGCTGGAGATGGATTGGTAAATCCCCAGTATTAATAACAAAATTATCTCTAACATTCCATCTGGTTAAATCTTTAAATTCATTTTCAGGGAGTGATTTTTTAAGGTCCTTGATAAACTCACGATATTTATAATAAACCGGCTGTGGAACAACATCAAAAGCCTGCTCGGTCGAGTCTTTCCCGAGGAATTTTTCCAGTCCCGATAGTAACATTTTTGTTTCCTTGCTCAGAACTGACAGGGACCCGGTAAGGCTTGATATTTCCTCAAAAACCTTCTTTCTCAACAAAGCGGGTTTATCCCCAGGTTTTATAGTGCCCGGGGGTGCTTCTTCAACTTTCCTTCTTTCAGGTTCGGTTGTTGTTCCTCCTTCGTCAGCAAATTTTTCGACTATACGATATATATCCTTTTTGATTCTTAAAGGTTGACGCTCGGGTGTCTCTTCAGGAAGTCCAAGATCTTTTCTTTCTTCCTTAGTTAATCCCTTAAGGATATTACGTAAGATGACATCAGCGTACCCAGCGCCTTCTGGGTCACCCTTAGAAGGATAACGCCTCAGAAGCCATAAATAAGGGCTCTGTTTATGTTCTACACGGGTCTCTTCTTCTTGCTTATGCTCGGGGAAACTAACTGTCTGTACATCAATTATTGGTGATATACCGACCATTTTTGTTACTACTTTTTCAGCAGGTTTTCCAAGATGCTTTAAAGAGTTTTCTAATCGTATGGCTTCAGTTTCATATTTTTTAACTAGCTGTTTAGCTTCGGTAATGTCATTACTCATGAGTTTTCTAAGAAAATTTACAGCGGCCATATATTCATTCTTCTGATTTAAATCTTCAGGGGTATCTATCTTCTCTGGAAGTCCAAGATTTAGCCCAGTTATGAGTTTATTAATCTTATCGTGTTCGTATAAATCCCCGGATCTCTGTAAATCTTCAGCCTCTCCACCGGGTAATGTAACCCTTACTTTGTACTTACCTATTCCATCTTTCAAAATCTCAGCAACATGCTTAGGATTTTTTCGTAATTCCTCAATCAATCCCTCTTTTTCTTTTACAAGAGCATTGAGAAATACAACATTTTCTTTAGCAGAACGAATTTTTGTCCGCGTATGCTCTTCTGCCTTACCGGTTCCGGACAGGACCCTGTGATGCAGATCCTTTACCACTTCTCTCACCTTACTGGCAAAATCAATCGGGCTGAAATTCTTCTTCCGATAATTGCTTTTATAGTATTCCTTCACAATTTTTATAAATTCGGATTCACTTGGGATATATCCCTGGTCAATGTTTTGAAATCCTAACTCCTTGTAAACATTGGGGATATCTTCAGAAATCTTTCGATAAGGCATCATAATTCTTTAATACCCTTTACAAATAGACTTGTAACGCGTATCATTATAGGTAAGAGGAGAAGATTTATGAGCACAGCAGAAACCATTCGGGCCATCATAAGAGACCGAAGCTGTAAAAAAGCCTGGATGCTCTCTGGTATACCTAAAAGTATGCTGTATCATTTTAATCTCCATCCCAACCCTGTTATCCGCAATATTGCTGTCGGACTTACAAGCCTGGATTTAGTTCCTACATTTCTTGCCGACCCGGACTCGGCTGTTAAAAGAACCGTTGAAGAAAGACTTTTAAATCATCGTTAAAATGCCCAGGAAAATCCGGGGCTACGACGTTCCATTATTTCCTCAATATCCGACACTTCAAAAACCTTCTCTTTTTTCTTATGTTCCTTTTTTTCTTCTTTTTCTTTTAAAGATGGGAACAACCATGGTATACGTTCCCGAAGCTTCTTCTTCTCGGGGTCATCAGCAAACTGAATAATTTTAGCTATTTCACGACGAAGTTTTCTTAGTAATGATACCTCGGATTGCGTTTTCTTTTCATCCCGGAATTTCTCGAGGTACTCAACAAGTAAATCCAACTTTAATAAATCATCCTTTTCACCGGCTGCCCTATGTAATATCATTTTTCTCATATGCTCAATCATACCCATACCAATGTGTGGTATATCAGAGATGCTTTTAAGAGCCACGATAGCTTTACGGGGGTCTCTGTCCATATAAGTTTGAAACCCATCTACAGTCCCATCCCATACACCACCAGTGAAATCTGATATTCCCGACCGTCCAATTTCCGAATAAAGCCCTCGTAGTTTTTCCATATTAGCTATCGGGTCCTGCCATAATTCACCCAGGAGTTTGGCAAATTCCACGGACTGTACGGCTGATTTATAAGTATGCTCCAGTTGACCTAAACGTTCCTTAGGTAGTACATCAGATAAAACATGCACTATCCGGCCGACATCCTCTAGGTCACCGTTAAACGCCATCTTTCTTATGCCCTCAAAAGTTGGGCTCCATAGATGTTCTGCATACTCCACGGGGGATATATTGTCCATTTCTTTTATGCGTTTATAGATATCCGCCAACTCGGCTGGCTTTTTTTCTTTCTTCGCCCAGAATACTCCAAGTTCATGGCGCATGTCCATGACCCTTTGATCCGTTGATTCTTTTAGAATTTTTAACGCGGGCCGTAGGAGCATATCTTTCATTTCATGCAATTCAGGGTCGGATTTGACGGCTGCCCGTATATGGCTCATGTATTCTTTTATCAGACGATTCAGAGTAGCTTCCGAGCTATTTATTAAACCATTTATGTTGTGAACTTCCCCATAATTTTTGAGAGCTTTGATGAATCGGTCGAGCCATTTTATTACGCCACTTTTTAATACCCCAAGAAGAATTTTAGTTAGGTCTTCTATTGGAAGTGTAACTTTGGTATCACCGCGGCCATATTCCAATGACCCACCAAGACCCTCCAGGCTTTTTACTATTCTTTTTTGAAGTTCACGAAAATCACTAGGCGTAGCTCCACTGGGTTCACCACGGCCGGAAGGAAGATATCCTCCCCATCCTATGTCTTTTGGACGCCACCGAACCCTAGGGTCACCCATAGGAACCGGCTGTTCTTCCGTCTCGGAAAAAGAATCATCCGATCCAGAGCTTATTTTTTCTATGGAATCATAGTCTACAGTAGATTTCTTAAAGAACAACTTACGAAGGTCATAGTCTTCAATATGGCGACCACGTAAGAAATCATGGAATCTTGGGTCTCGTTCCTGAAGTTCTATCCATTTATCGAGCATTTTCCCGTGTGGAGGTTCGATTTCCTCTTCTTCCATGAGTTCTGCTTCAGGAACAAGGACCTTTTCACGCTCGTGAAGTTTATCATGAAGGTCTTCCCGTTCGTTAGCGAGGTCGGTAAGTTTATTAGCCGCTTCCGAATATCCGGGGTCACCCTTTTTCAGGGTTTTTATTTTTTCAACTACTTTGTTTATCTCTGTTTGAATATTATCGATGCCTTTCCACAGCTTTTTTACTTCTACCAGGGATTTTTCCTCATCCCCCATCAATCTCTTCATTTCAACTTTTACATAATGATTCACGCCACGTTCCAGAACATCATGAATCTGAGATGTCGTTAATTGTACATGCTCTTCAAAACCACGGCTAGCCTTTTCTATATATATAGCTAGTTCACGATCATCTTTTACAATAGAGAGAATTGTTGATGGATGAGCTTTAAATTTATGTCCCTCTTCCAACATCAGTTTGGAATTTTCTGTGTTCATGTCATATTCTTTAGTCTCAATATCTTTCCCACTGAGTTCAACCTTCATTTTATAGGGATCATCCAGACGGACAGATTTTATTTCTAATCGTAGGGGGAGCTCTTTGTTGGTTCTGAATATCGTTTTTCCTGCATCATCCTTATCATATTCCCAAAATTTCTGTCTGTTCGGGTCATCCTTTTCTATTCGAAGAATTGCAAGTGGTTCATGGGTAGTTCTTTTTAGTACGTCTTCACCTCGAACGAACAAGTCGATATTTTCCAGAATATGGGAAATACAATCCCCAATATGTTCCACAGCACGGGAATGACCCACCCCGTAACGGCCGCTTGATAAGCGGCGAAATATTTCATCCCAAAAGGTAGGGCTCTTATTTATATATTTTGCTTTGAGGTTTTCACGGTCGTACACATAGGGTTCGAGGGTCTTCAAAATTTCATTATTTAGGGCACTTTTACGACCCTGTTCGAGGTTATACTGTTTGTGGATTCGTTCTTTGACCTTGCCCTTATCGGCCTCATCATAGGCTGTTTTATGGGCTTCAGGGTCTTCCCCGAGCATCAGGAGGAGCTTTAAACGTTCCTCTTCAAGTTTTGATGCAGTACTTTCAATATCGAACCTGGCGAGCACCTTTTGTAACAAAGTTTGAGTCATGCTATTGCAATCCTTTAAAACAGGACATATTACACCCTTAGGAAGTAATGAGTTTCTATTAAAAGATCATTACCACGAGCATCTATGCTATAACCTATTAATATACAACATGTTAAACGGAGGATAACTGAATGAAAATAGACATTAAACAAGATGAAGACGGGTTTCATACCCAAATAGAAATATGCCTTGATGAAAGAAAACTCAGTTTAGAGCACATCATTACAGATTCAGAATACACTGTGAAATTGAACAATAAAAAAGTAGAAGATAGGGTTTTTTACGCAAAAATAATCCGTAGTATTGGACGAGCTTATGATAAACTTCTGAAAGAGATAGACAGGCTACCGGATGAGGAAGAAAACCAAGAGGCAGATTGAGTATTGTCAAAATTTAACTTTAATATTCCAATCAAATAGAATAAAATTATATTGAAAGGATGAACCAAAGATGGAAGTAACAGGAAAACTAATATATAACCCCAAAATTCTTCACAGCAATATTTTAAACATCGTAATGGAAAAAATCATACTGATTCTACTTTTAATTATAGCATCCGCCTATGCAAGATATCAAACTGTAATTATCTATAAGAAATGTCCTATATGCCAGGGTCATGGAATTTCTATATGTAATTCCTGTTCAGGAACCGGTAAGATAAAAGTCTATAAAACTTTTTCTTTTGATAAGAAGAAACCATATCGTGTTGAAAAATGCCCAAAATGTGGTGGATTAGGTTATACAGGTAAATGTTGCTATTGTGGAGGGTCCGGTAAAATAAAAACGGACAGCATAACTTTTAATGGGAAATAACTGTGATATTTGCATATACATAAACCGGAACCATCCGAGCATGGACATCCTAAAATACGACTTATCTGGTGGAGGGATTAATGTCCACAGGTAGACTGTTAGCAAATGGAAACGTATACGTAGATGGTATAATCATAGGGCATGTAAAATCATGGATAGCGAACAAAAATCATGACGCTTTCCCGGAGAAAATGAAATGTTCAGTTTGTGGGTCTCCAATGGCTTATGGGTCTTTCAAATCCACACATTCACAAAAAAATGATACATGGGGATTGTCCTGCACAAATAACAACTGCAAATCCCGGACGGGCACCAGCAGATACGATATCGCCAAGGAGACTGTACGACAAAGAAATATGAGAGCAGATGTTCAGGACTTCCAGCAGAAAAATGAAACCAAAAAAGAACAGACTAAACCAGAATTAGGACCAAGCCGGTTCGACCTGGCTAAAGGAACACATGAATCTTAAAGAGATGGCCCATGATGATTTCAAGAAGCGGTATAAAGGGACACCGGTAGACCCACTAATAGTTGAGAATTACCGAAAAGAGATGTCGAAAGACCTGGATAATACATAGAAGAACGTAAAATAATAGACGCCAAACGGCCCGAGTTAAGCCATAAAATTTTCCTGTAATTGAGAATCATGACAAGATACCAAATAGCCAAAGGCGAGCAACCTGCTGAAGATATATATGGGGAAGGCCTGGCGGTCAAATGGCTGAAAGAGCACTATATGTCAAAAGACCAAGAAAAATTCAGACAAATGTGGCTTGACAGCTGGTGGAAAATCCATAAAATGAAGCTCAACACTATAAAATAGTCAAGAGAAACATATAGGAGAATTTATGCCTGCTTTTGATGAAACTAGAAAAACTCCTGAATTCGGTATATATTCTGGATGCCCCTGCACTATCCAGTTAGAAAGGGGAATATCAACGACTGATAAGAACATGCCTGATTCTGAATTCAAAAAGAAGGTTGATGACCTTATTGCCGAATGGAAAGGGATTTGTCCAGAATTCGTTCCAGGACCAAGGATAGGTGGCGGGCGCTATTGTAAGCTTTCATTAAAAGAAGGACAAAGCGAAGAAATCATAGTTATATGACCCGATTTGAATTAGCAATTGAAAAACAGATATCCTGTTGGTTCTGTGGAACAACAGAAAATGTAAAGGAATACCGGCGACTTACACAGTATGCAGATAATGACCTGAATTGGGCCATAGCCTGCGATGAATGCAGGGCAACAGATGATGCATACTATAAAGAACAATGGGAAGAATATAATAGTTCGAGAATATAGTTCGACACTTTTCTATAGGGGACCTTAATGGATAGGTACGAGATAGCTACCCAGAGCCTGGAACCGGTTTACAGCCCCATTATAGAATAACATTCCCAGAAGGCATTACAGATGCTGAGTTACAAGACCTTCGAGAACAAATAGGCAGGGCCATGATAGACCCAAATTTTTCCATAGTCACTTCCTACCCGATTGAATGGGACGACCATATTAATGAAAACTACATAGACATAGAGACCACGAATGGACAGATTTTCAATAGCCCTAAATAGACCGGTGCCTCCACCGCGGGATTCCCCTAGTCTTTATACCAGGACCATACGGGATAGAGAGCCCTGTGGCTTACACCGTGGTTGCCTGAGCCATACAACCCATCCATGTGAGGGATGCGGCCGTGTAGCTGGACAGGGCACTATAACGATTGATGCCCCATTCGACCCAAGAATCGGGTTAGCCCCAATTCCGTTAAAAGAAGCAAACAATACGAAATGGACATGCTCCTGTGGTACCCCAGTAGAGGGCTATTGCTGCCCATCCTGCAGTTCCTACATATGGGATTGAAGGAATAGTTTACTGACAGGAATAAAATAGAATCGTTATCGTAAGCAAATCCAATGAGTGAATCAGATAAAACCCAAATCATCAAAATGTTTAAGTGGGGCGCAATAACAGCAGAAGTTCAGAAAAATTTCAAAAAGTACACAAAAATGCAGTTAGCAGCTATCAAAGCTCACATCACTATCGGTTCTTATAAAGGAAAAAAGGACCATAGTATCAATGGAATAGAAAAAAAGGAAATTGTTCGGTTAGCCAAAAAAGGTCTAGATTCAAAGCAGATTCTTAAAAAGACTTCATTCAACCTTAAACCCCAACAGGTCGCGGCTATTATCGCTTGGACGACCCGGGGTCAGATTTAAAATTTTCAAAATAGGAGGAATATAAAGATATGAATCTAAAAAAAGACAAATGGATTCCTATACTGAAAAATGACGGTTCGACAGTTAACACAAACATTGATAATGTGGATTCACCAGATTTTCTTATGGTGAATTTTCCCAGAGAAGATTTAAATGTGTCCACAACCCTTTTTTTAATTTCTTGCTATCAAACCTTTTCATGCCCCAAAACGGAAAGAGACTGGAAAAGGGGCCTAAAGAAAGCACCCCGTTTGAATATGGACCCCAAACAGTTTGAATTAAGAGATTTCATGCAAAGAAAACTGGATGGTAAAGAAAAACGGATTCAGCATCTGTTTTTCAATAGCCCATCTCAGGATGCAGTGGAAAACCATCATCTTTTTTTTGATAAGGACGGGGAAATTAAAAAAATATGCCTACCTTGTGTAGCGGCAGCTTTGTTTTTCTATCAGTCACATGCTAATGCCGGAGGAAGGGATAATTACACATCCGTTCGGGGTGGGTCTCCAATGACTAGTCTGATTATAGGAAAAAATTTATGGGAAACCGTATGGCTTAACGTCATACCAAAGGACAGACTCCCCAAAATAGGGACTTCGAAAGGAAACATCCTCCCTTGGACTAGACCGATAGGAAGTATAACATCGGATAGGGCCAATATTTTTCATTCATTGTGGGGGATGCCCAGAAAAGTTCAGCTCGGAAAAGTTGAAGAATCCGTCTGTGATGTGTGTGGGAATACCGGCCATACTATCAGCTCTTTTATAGAAAAAAGAGCTGGTATACAATACGCCAACCCCAACAAGGATAATAGTCCCGAGAAACCTGCAAAACCATGGTTTCCGTGGTTTTTAAACTTCTCCCCGCTGGAGGACAAGGGAAAGAAACGAGGGTTTGAAGCCAAGAAATGCTGGGCATTTTTGACCATAGAAAAATTAACTGAACTTCTAACAGCTCCCCACCCATATGTTAATTCTTTATATAACTACATTGAAAATCGGATGAGTATCTCTGCTTCAATATGGTTTTCTGGGTATATTTCCAAAGGAGGAAAACAAATAGAAGGATGGCTCAATCAAATGGTATCAATTCCCAAAAATATTGTCCTGGCCAGGGAACTTATAGATAAGGCTATAGAATGGTACGAACCGGTTAGTTCAAAACTTATGCTTGTCGGAGTAAACAGAAATCATTTCTTCAACCAGCTGAAAGACCTATTTTTTGAAATTACCAATAACAATGGGTCGGTGGAACAATGGGACAATTTTATAAAAGGAATGATTCAGGGGCATGTCCAGAAACTAATACCAAACTGGAGTTTTGAAGACCAAAAACCGGCTAAAAAACCCAAAGAAAAAAAAGAAGGTAAATCCATAAAAAGATTTGACAAAGATGAAAGTTTTGTCATCAGGTCATGGTACGGAAAACTCCAAAAGAAGCCGGGAATTTTAAAAGAGATAAAACTGTCCAACTCACTGGAGGATATTTCCAGAATGAGAAATACAGTGGTTCTCAGTGAGAGACTCGGCGGAACATTGAATCCGGAATTAGTGGCCATAATTGCCAAAGTACTAGCGCATGTACGAAATAACAGTCGTGAAAAGTTTTCTACATACAATCTTACAAAAGAAAGGAGGGAGAAGTTAAGAACTGGGTCATGGAACGAAATTCTGAATCATGTTGATGGCCAATCCATTGATGTGGTTAATATAGCTGAAATAGTCAGAAACTGGAATATCATAAAAGAAACCATAAAATAGGAGACACAAAAAATGTCTAAAGCACATAAAAGAATTCAAATCAACGCACTTGTGGTAATGCCCCCTTGTAACGGGAACCGGAACAAAAATAACTCCCCCAAATCCGTCGTAATGGGAGGAGTAACAAGGACAATGTGGTCCAAATCTTCACAAGTACGTCCTCTTAAAGACAATATGTTCTTTGAAAATTACAGCGAAGAAATCGACATTGAAACAATGACCCTGAAAGAAAAAATGGATAAACTCACGGATAGAAAAAGCAACATCGCTATTCCGATGAAGTCATCCGTTCTTGTAGAAGTTCTTGAAGAGGCTTTCAAGTCAAAGGGATATTCTGATAAAGATTCCCTTAAAGGAGCCCAGGACATAACCAAAAAGGTTGGGTCCATTGAAACCATCAAGGACATTTCCTCTACCAAAAATAAAGAGGAAGAAAATGAAGAGGACGGGAAAGA
>Ga0315286_10002373_pt1 | contig 17559 bp, 16 predicted proteins | sample YL17G10_0_MG_FD_205038 | JGI IMG/M metagenome (GOLD analysis project Ga0315286, IMG submission 205038) | Sediment microbial communities from Yellowstone Lake, YNP, Wyoming, USA - YL17G10_0 | ecosystem: Environmental > Aquatic > Freshwater > Lake > Sediment | place: USA: Wyoming | collected...
ACGGCGTCTGGAGAAGTGATGAAAACCGAGCCGTCGTCCTCAATGTCAATTTGCACACCAGTTTCATCAATAATAGCGTTGATAATCTTGCCACCGGTGCCGATAACATTGCGGATTTTCTCCGGATTAATCTTCATGATGATGATTCTTGGAGCGTATTGGCTCATTTCAGCTCGTGGAACTGCAATTGTATCCGTAATTTTCTTCATGATTTCCATGCGATTTTCCCGAGATTGTTCCAAAACGGCTTTCAGCATTTCCAGCGTTACTCCGTCCAATTTTACGTCCATTTGGAGCGCTGTGATACCAACTTCTGTGCCGGCGGCTTTGAAATCCATGTCGCCATAGTGGTCTTCCAGCCCCTGAATGTCGGTGAGAACCTTGAATTTTCCGTCGTGTCCGACGATAATTCCCATAGCAATTCCGCTGACCGGGCGCTTGATCGGCACGCCGGCATCCATTAAGGATAAAGTAGAGCCACAAGTGGAAGCCATTGAGGATGACCCATTGGAAGACAAAACTTCAGAAACTAAAAGGATAGTGTATGGAAATTCATCTTTGGGAGGCAAAACCGGAACCAAAGCTTTTTCGGCCAAAGCCCCGTGGCCCACTTCGCGCCGTCCAGGCCCGCGCATTGGTTTCACTTCTCCCACTGAATAGGGAGGAAAATTATAGTGATGGATATATCTCTTCTTCATATCCACTTCCATCGTGTCAATCACCTGCTCATCGCCGGGCGAGCCCAAGGTCGTGACGGTCAGCGCTTGTGTTTCTCCGCGAGTGAAAAGTCCGGTGCCGTGCGTTCTTGGCAAAATTCCAACCTGGCATTCTATTTTTCTGATTTCGGAAAGTTTTCGGCCGTCCGGTCTTTGCTCTTTTTCCAGAATATTTTGATGCACGATTTCATCCGAAGTTTCTTCAAAAACTTGCTCGGCAATTTCTTTATATTTGTCCTTTTCCCGTTCAGAAGCTTCCGAAAAAGTTTCTTTAATATAAGCCGTGGTTTTTTCCTTGATAGCTTTAAGTTTTTCTTCAATTGTTTGTTTATTCGGGTCATACAAAGCTTCGGCCAGATTTTCTCCCAGCAAAATTTCCTTTATTTTAGCCTCAAACTCAGGTGTTCCTTGGAGCAGGGCCGGTTCTGATTTGGGTTTGCCGATTTCTTTCTGGATGTCTTCGATGAAAGCGGCGATTTTTTGGATAGCCTCGTGGCCAAATTCAAAAGCGGCCAATATTTCCGCTTCCGGAACTTCCTTGGCGGCTGTTTCAATCATATTGATCTTGTCTTTGGTTCCGGAAATGACGATATCAAAATCTCCGTCTGTGGTTTCGCCGTTGACCGGGTTTAAAATCAAGTTTCCATTTACTTTGCCAATTCTAACTGCGCCAACCGGGCCATTCCAGGGAATATTGGAAATGGAAAGGGCGGCGGAAGCCGCGATAATGCCCAGAATATCCGGATCGTTTTCGCCGTCATAAGACAAAACCGTCACAATTACCTGCACGTCATTTCTCATCCTCGAATTGAAAAGCGGGCGGATGGTGCGGTCAACCACTCGTCCGGAAAGAACAGCGTCGTCCGACGGGCGGCCTTCTCTTTTAATAAATCTCGAACCTTTGATTTTGCCAGCAGCATAGTATCTTTCTTCAAAATCCACCATCAGCGGAAAATAGCCGCTGATTTTGGACGCGCCAGGACTCATCGTGGCGGCAGCCAAAACTACCGTGTCGCCATAGCGCACAGTCACTGATCCGTTGGCTTGGCCGGCCAAAAGCCCGGCTTCAACCTCAAGAATTCTCCCTCCGATTTGAAGGGACCATTTTTTATGTTCCATATAGAACGTACTAGCCTTGCGCTAATGACGCTGTAAACACGGTGATAAGCTCAAATTCATTAAGCTCAATACTGTGCCTATTTACGCATTAAACAAGGCTTTTTAATAAATTTTTAAGTATCCTAAGCATATATTATTGTAAGTATTTTGTCAAAAAAATAGGGGGTGATCTAGCTGATCATTCCCTATCGAATGTGAAGTTTATTTAATGAGTAAGGGACACCAACTTGGAACAACATCTTTTCCGCTCTGAAAATCACTGTTGAATTTTCGATATGTTTTTTCTTCAACCATTTTTTCAAAGCCAACTTCCTGACAATAAGCGCCTTTGTCGATTGTATAAATGAATCGGTGACACTCAGTACAGTTTTTGATTTCTACTTTTATTGTAGGCATCATTACCTCCTTTTATTCCTCATTTTCTCTCAAAGCTGAAATGAAAAGCGGAACAAAAATAAACAAAATAAAAATGATTGCTAGCGCAACAGCACCTATTTTGAGTGTTGTTTCATCAGACATATACCCTCCTATTTTGTAAGAACTATAATTATATCAAAAACTTCTTCTTATTCTCTGAAAGATTGGTAAATCCATCGGCGGCTTCGATGAGTTTGGAGCTGGTGGATTCTTTGAATGCCATGACTTCCACGATACAGCCGGTGGTGTTTTGGATATATTCCACGACCGGAATATAATCGCCGTCGCCGGAAACAAGAACCAAAGCGTCCAGGCTTTTGGACATTTTGATCGCGTCCACTGCAATACCAACATCCCAGTCGCCTTTTTTGGCTCCACCGGGAAAGATTTGCAAATCTTTTGTTTTCACTTCAAAGCCCTGTTTTTCCAGCGCCTCAAAAAATTTTTCTTCCTGGCCTTCTACGGTTTTGATGCCATAGGCAATGGCGCGGATGAGTTTGCGTCCCGAAACTGCGTCCAGAAGGACGTTTTTAAAATTAACCTTTTTGCTGTGCAACACCCGGGCGCTGTAATAGAGATTTTGAATGTCCACCAGGACTCCTACGCGTTGTTCTTTAAATTTAGACATAGTGATGCGAATTTACGAATGCCATGCGAATCTACGAATGGTTATTCAAAATTCTTTTAGAATTAATCAGTTTATCATTAAAATTTATTATAAGACCCAATTTTTTATTTAATGTTATCAGATAACGCTTCATTTGGTAATAATCATCTTTGGTTATAAATCTTTTGGCCTTTAGATCGATTATAATGCAATCTTCAACAACAAAATCTATAATGTTTCCGCTAAAAACACCATTATTGAAGAGTCTTTTTTCACGCTCATAGTTTATATTTTTCTGAATTAAAGCTCTTTCGAATTCATCAGCATATTGTTTTTCTCGGGAAAACCGGCCTAATTTATTGTGAATTTCAAAACAAATACCATTTATTGAATAAGACAATTCTGGGTAAAATACCTCAATATTATTTTTTCGTATTCGTTGATTCGAATTCATTCGTAGTTTCGAATCAGTTTATTATTTGAGATCCAATTGTTTCAGCAGTTTTTTGTAAGCTTTTTCGTCTTTGCCTTCCAAATAGCTCATCAATTTTTTTCGCTTCGATACCATTTTGAGTAAACCTCGGCGGGAATGAAAATCTTTTGGATTTTTTTTGAGATGCGAGGTCAGCTTTTTAATCTGCTCGGTAAAAAGGGCGATCTGGTATTCCGGCGAACCGGAATCTTTCTCATGCCTTTTCACATCCTTGGTCACCTTCTCTTTTTGCTTGCCTGTGAGAGCCATATGTTTTTGGGCTAAACATTCGTTCCGATCCGCCGTGGCGGACGCAAACCAATGTTCGCTAAATTAAAATAAATTACTCAGTTTCTATTTTATGCGCATTCCTATACCTTTCTATTTTTGCAGAAATTTTTTCCAAGTCACTAAATGGAGTTTGATCTAGAAAGTTTTTTATATCCTCTGCTTTTTCCATTTTTGTATCTAGAATTTCTGAAACTGCATCAAAATTATTAAATGTCAGTAAGTCTTTATATAAAAAATCAATAATCTCATTCTTCGGCGCTGGTTTTTCAAATTGTTGATCCATCGTTCCCATATATTTGAATAAAATTTAACATATTAAGTGTATCATTTTATGAGGATTTTGTCCAGGCTTTGTTATTTATGTTAGAATTATAAAGTTATGGAAAATGATATTCTCAAAAACTTGAATCCCGCGCAGAGGGAGGCCGTGGAAACCACCGAAGGGGCGGTTTTGATTATTGCTGGAGCCGGATCGGGCAAAACCCGGGCGCTCACGCACCGCGCGGCCTATCTTATTCGGGAAAAAAAGATCCCGCCGAGAAATATTCTGGCGGTGACTTTTACCAACAAAGCCGCGCAGGAAATGAAAGAAAGAGTTAAAAGCTTATTAGCAGTCAGTAGCTATGAATTACCAGTCATGGGCACTTTTCACTCCATTTGCGCGCGGATTTTGCGCCATGAAATCGAAAAGCTGGGCTATAAAAAATCATTTAATATTTTTGACGATCAGGACCAGCTGGCAACAATGAAGAAGGCGATGAAAGAAAATGAGCTGGATGTGGAACAATTCAAACCGCAGGCGATGCTTAATGCCATCAGTAAAGCCAAGAATGAACTAATTGATGCGGCGCATTACCATGAAACAATCGGCAGTTATTATGAAGAAACAGTTTCCAAAGCCTACTCTGCCTACCAAAAAAAACTCAAGGAGCAAAACGCCCTTGATTTTGACGACATTATTATGCTGACAGTCCATCTGTTCCAAAAATTTCCAGAAGTCCTGGAAAAATACCAGAATTTTTTCCGTTATATTATGGTAGACGAATACCAGGACACCAACCACGCGCAATATACTCTCATTAATATGCTGGCCAAAAAAAACGGCAACATCTGCGTTGTGGGCGATGATTGGCAGGGGGTGTACTCTTGGAGAGGCGCGGACATCCAAAACATCCTGGATTTCGAAAAGGACTATCCTAGCGCTAAGGTTATAAAACTTGAACAAAATTACCGTTCCACGCAGAACATTCTGGACGCGGCTTACGGCGTAATTTCCAAAAATGTCAACCGCAAAGACAAAAAAATCTGGACCGAGAGCGCCGGCGGACATCTGATAACTTGCTATGAGGCCAGAGATGAAAAGGATGAGGCAGAATTTGTGGTGAAGGAAGTTTTGAATTTAATAGATCGGAGTAATCATGGGTCCCCCGACTTCGCTCGGGACGAAAAACTGAGGTTTTTCGATTTTGTAGTTTTATACCGCACCAACGCGCAGTCGCGCATCATGGAAGAGGTGATGCTTTCAAATTCTATTCCCTATCGGATTATCGGCGGCATAAAATTTTATTTGAGAAAAGAAATCAAAGATGTTGTCGCCTATCTGCGCCTCATCCAGAATTTCAACGACGCAGTCTCGCTGGAGAGAATTATCAATGAACCAAAGAGGGGTATCGGAGAAGTTACGGTAAAATATTGGCTGAAATTTGCTAAAGAAAATAAATTAGATTTAATCGACGGGGGCTTGCAGTTTAAAAATAACCAAGATACAAGATACAAAATACAAAATGCGAAATATGATTCTATCGCTAAATTTTGCGATTTTATCAAAAGGATGAACGAATCAATCCGCAAGCTGCCGCTGACGGATTTTATGGAAAAAGTTTTTGCCGAATCGGGCTATGAAAAATTTTTATTAGACGGCACAGAGGAAGGAGAAATGCGGCGGGAAAATATCCGCGAACTGCTCACGGTGGCGAAAAAATACAGCGAGTATGAAGGTGAACCCGCCTCGACTCGCGAAGACGATCGCTCGTCGACGCGAGGCGGGGAAGGCTTGCGGATGTTTTTAGAAGAAGTCGCGCTGGCATCTGATACGGACAATGTGAATCAAAATCTAGATGCGGTGCACCTTATGACGCTGCACAGCGCCAAAGGCTTGGAATTTAAAATAGTTTTCATCGCGGGGCTGGAAGAAGGGATTCTGCCGCATTCACGCAGTATGCTGGATCAGGGCGAAATGGAAGAAGAGCGGCGTCTCATGTATGTCGGCATTACGCGCGCCAAAGAAAAAGTTTATCTTTTATTTACCAGCCAGCGGAATATTTTTGGTTCCACGCAGGTCAATCCGCCATCGCGATTCCTTGACGACATACCGCCGCATCTTTTGCAAGATGCAAAAGATGAAAAATCACAAAACACCCGCCTCGCGTCGACAAGCGGTTTCCGCGAGTCGAGGCGGGCAAAACACAAAACCCTCATCCGTCCCGATGCACATCAGGACACCCTCTCCCAGAGGGAGAGGGAAATACAGAAGAAAAACACTTTTAAAGACGGCGACAGGGTAAGACACGAAATTTTCGGCGATGGCCTCATTGTTGGTTCGCAGGGCGATACGCTTACTGTCGCTTTTTCCAAATCCGGACTTAAAAAACTTTCCGCGTCAGTCGCACCATTGAAGAAAATATAAAAACTACCCATACGGGTAGTTTTTTAGAAAAGCGGCAGAAGAAGATTAATAGATATAGCCCTTAATAATCCGGCTCGCGGAGCTGATGACTCGGAAATCTTTTTTGGCATAAGCCTTATAGTTCATTTCGGAAATAGTAATTTCACCGCCGTTGACTTTCTCCACAATAGCTACGTGTCCCCACCAGGATTCTGAAGTTACAACAATAGCTCCCGGGCGCGGCGTTCTGCCGGTAGAATAGCCCATAGCCTTGGCGTGGTAAAGCCAGGTTCCGGCGTTTCCGCCCCAGGGAACATATCTTCTCTGCGCCACATACCAAGTGCAGTATCCGTAAGGAAATTTATGCCCAGCGCCAGCTCTTCCAGAGAGGATTGTGCCCGACGGGGCAAAAGGTTCGTAGGGCCTGGTAGCAATCGGGGTTCTTGGCGCGGCCGGCGCGGCTACTTCTTTTTGGCCGTCCGGAATAGTGATTTGCTCTCCAACTTTCAGTTCGCCATCAGCCGGCAAGTCATTGAAGGCGATAATTTTTCCCTTATCAGCTTTAAATTTCGCGGCTATGGCATCCAAATTATCTCCGGCCTTAACCGTATAATTCAAACCGGCGACCGGCAGAATGAATATTTTATCTCCGGGCATAATGGAATCAACGTTGTCCAATTCATTAGACCAAAGGATGGTGTTAACAGTTATGCCGAATTTTGAGGCAATGCCGCCAACTGTATCGCCTGGGCGGACCTCATATATTTTTACGCCCCCGTCTTCTTCCGGATCCTTTTTTACCGGACTGGTGCCGGCCACGATGGCCTGGCCTTGCAGGATAAAGGTTTCATTGCTGTCATCAAGCTTGGCATTCGGATCAAGAGCCGTACTGGACTGGGACAGGGTAACTAGCGCCAAATCATGCTTTTTATTAGCTTCCAGGGACATTTTATTGGCCAGGGGGTTTTCAAAATTATCTCCACTGCCAAGCGAGCCAAATAAAAAACCACTGGATTCTTTTCCTGCGGCCAAATTAGTTGCCGAAACCAGAAGCGCGCTGGAGATGACCACCATCAGCGCGGAGTATCGGCGGAAGAGATGAAGGGCTTTCACTGTCCGGTGTTCTTTGATAAACAAGGCAATGTTTTTTTGTTGGATATGGATCTGCTGGCGCAGATTATTCAGGTTTGCCCTCCCTAATAAACCTTGAGTAATAGAAATAGCTAGTTTACTAATGGTATTGAGCCTTTCTGTTTGGTTTTTTGCCTGAGAGCGTATTTTTAACCCCGAGCCCATCGGCGAAGAACCTTAATTTTTAACAACAGCTAGTATAGCAAGCGGTGCGAGGCTAGTCAAGGCTGTTGTCAACAGGTTATATTTGCCTATCTAAAGCCAAAATATTCGTAAAAAATTTTTTGAGTCGGCAGTGTTTCCAAATTTGATGGCTTGGTGTATAATAAGAGTATGAGTGTCGCACAATCAATTTTATGCAACTAAAGGATTTAAAAAACCAATTTTTGGAATATTTGGAGATTGAAAAAGGCAAAGCCGGGAAGACGATTGAAAATTATGGCCACTATCTGGACCGGTTTTTAGAATGGTCTAAGGTAGTCGATCCCAAAGACATTACAGAAGATACTGTGCGCGGTTTTCGAGTCTATCTCAACCGCTATGAAGACAAAAAGGGCCAGAAACTCAAGAAAATAACGCAAAATTATTATATTATCGCGCTGCGCAGTTTTCTAAAATATTTGGCCAAGAAGGATATTAAAACCCTGCCGGCGGAAAAAGTGGAAGCGGGCAAGGTATCCCGCAAGGAGGTGGAATTTTTAGAGGCGGAGGAAGTGGAGCGGATTTTGCAAGCGACTGGCGGCAACAGTTTCAAGGAGCTGCGAGACCGGGCGATGCTGGAACTGCTTTTCTCGTCGGGGCTGCGCGTTTCCGAGCTTATCAATATCAACCGCGAAAAGCTGGATCTTAAAAACCAGGAATTCACCGTGCGGGGGAAGGGCGACAAAATCAGGCTGGTTTTTGTTTCTGATGGCGCCAAACAAGCGCTCGAGCGCTATCTCGACAAGCGCACTGACATCGATCCAGCCTTATTTGTGCGGGACACAAAGGCCTTAAAAAAATTTCAGTCAAAAAAACCGAGTTTTAAGATCGAGAAAAACTCGGTTTTAGAAAAATCCGAAGATACAACTTTGCGTCTCACTCCCCGCAGCGTCCAACGAATGGTCAAATATTACGCTGCCAAAGCGGGCATCATCAAGGATGTTCACCCGCACACCCTCCGCCACTCTTTTGCCACGGATTTATTAATCAATGGCGCGGACATCCGCAGTGTCCAGGCCATGCTTGGCCATTCTTCCATAACTACTACCCAAATTTACACCCACATCACCAATCAACAGCTCAAGGAAGTGCACAAAGCTTTTCATGCAAGAAGGAGAAAAAAATAAAAGAAGCCAAATGCGCTGTTTTGCATTGGCTTCCGGATATAGTATTTGGGTTATTGACACTCAATGCCCAAATCATTGTTCTTGATTGCTTTAATAACAATGTTGTTTGTACCACTAGAGCAGAATCTGACCGTTATGTGGTCTCCTTTTTTCGCACATTTTATTATGCGTTGTTCGTCTTCGCTTGCTCCAAGGCTTACCAGGGTCATATGGTTTTCAGCTGCATCAACCATTTTCAGGATGATTGTGGTTTTACCAGCTAATGGCTGTTTGGTAACCTCAACATTTTCTACCGTAACCGGAGTATCAATCTTATAATCCTTACTGCAACCTGAACCTGTGAAAAGTAAAAGAACAAAAACAAACATTACGACATAAAAAATTTTTCTCATTTTCTTCTCCCTTTTTGGTGTATAATTTATATTCTTCACTTTTTAGTGAATGCCTATTAAGAACTTCAAAGTAGTTTAGCATAGCCATCACTTTCTGTCAAGTGTTTGTAAAAAACAAAAATAAGGCTTATATTAGCCTTATTTTTACATGTGGGACCAGCTGGATTCGAACCAGCGACCAAGCGGTTATGCTTCTCACTATTGCTTTCGCAACTCTTTTCAAATTTGTGAGCTGGACTATCCCTTCATCCCGATTGCCTGGGATGTCTGCCATCTAGTCTCTACACCTTCTCCACTAGAGCGGAGCTTGGCTCGGGATTGTCACGCCTTTTTAAAAGCAGAGATTTCCCCGAATTTGACAGATATTCACTTAAAAATTACTTCTTAAGCAGCCCTGTGCAACTGTTCACTATTGTGTTATAATGCGATTATGAATAAAATCATAACCTGCATCGCTTGTGATAAACCTCTTACGGGCAGACAAGTACGCTTCTGTTCTTCTAGGTGCAAAAGTAGTGTTAATCAATCTTATCCCTTGCAGCGAGCACGAGGATGGAAAAGAAAACTTCTTTGCCTAAAAAAACTTGGAGGTTGTTGTTCTATTTGCGGATACAGGAAGAATTTTGCAGCTTTGACTTTTCATCATAAAGATCCCAAAAAGAAAAACTTTCAACTAGACTCTCGATCATTATCAAATCATAGATTAAAGGTGATTGATCTTGAACTGAAAAAATGTATTCTTGTTTGTAACAACTGCCACGCCGAACTGCATAATCCAAAACACAACTTAGAATTATTTACTTGAGCCGCCTGCTCTACCACTGAGCTATGGTCCCAATTATTTTTAAATGTACTTAGACTATACTATTTAACCATGTCCTTGGTTATTTTATCTATTTCTATATCAAATTTTTCATTCCAATGATGCGCGGCTTCCTCTATCTCTATTAAACTTAATCCATTTTTCTTCAAATATCCACTGGCTTCATTATCGCAAAAAAACTTATCCCTGCATCCGCGCATGATTACCAAATCATTTGCGGAAATATTTTTTAATATGCCGGTCGCATCAATTTTACTAAGCTGATAAAATTTTTTTAAGCCGGAAAATATTTTGAGAATTCCGACATTTTTATCTATGCGCGGTCCTTCGTCTAGAGCAAACTTTATCCAGCGCCACATCCATTCCCAAAAACTTCTTTTCAAAACCAACGGATTAACTAAAATTAATTTTGTCCGCGGAAATTTTTGCCAATTTTGCAAAGCGACTACGGATCCCAGGCTATGCGCGACAACATAATCAGCTTCAATATTCATTTCATCCGGAATATTTTCTTTCCAAATATCAATGCCTTCATATTTTTTATAATAAGCAACGCTTCTCATCCATCCAGGAATTAATAAAATTTTCTTGTTCATATTTTTGTGTGGACTCACAGGGAGTCGAACCCTGCACTGAACCATGCCATGGTCCCGTAATACCGATTTACTATGAGCCCGTTTAGCCACGGCCTAAATCCATAATATCATATCAGAAAAAAATTGTTAGTCAATGAAAAAATAAATCCGGGTCGCACTGTTAAGTTCACAGCGCGCCCGGAAATAATATTTACAATTCTTCTCCGCCGGAAGCGATTCCATACTCTTCTTTGAGAGCTTCCACCAGCTCATGAACGGAAATTATTTTCGTTGCTCGATAAGCATTTGATCCGGCAAAAACAAGTGCGTCTTCCATTTTTCCTTCCTTGGCGTTTGCTAGAGCCTGTGAAATGCAATAGGGAGCATTTTTGTAATCGCATGTTTTTAGGCAGTGAAAGAGGCATTCAAAAGGTTTTTTCTCTCCCCGTTCCACATCATCAAGAAATTTATTGAGAAGAGCTCTTCCTGGCATGCCTACGGGACTTTTTACAATGCGCAGATCTTCTTTGCGGGAATCGATATATGTTTGTTTGAACTTATCCGACGCATCGCATTCGTAAGTAGTGACGAAGCGAGTGGCCATTTGTACGCCCGCCACGCCTAATTGTAAAAATTTGAGAATATCCGCGCCGGTATAAATTCCACCGGCTGCGATTACCGGAATTGGCCGTCCATCTTTTGTTTTGTAAGTCTTGAGTGCTTCAATCACTTCGAGCACAAGTTTTTCCAAGACAAAAGATGGATCGTTAATATTTTCCGGCTTAAATCCGAGATGTCCTCCGGCTTTTGGCCCTTCAACCACAACTGCGTCTGGCGGATAATTATATTTTTCCATCCACCATCTTGTGATTGTTGCGGCTGCTCGCGCGGAAGAAACAATCGGTACCAACTTCGTCTTCGAGTTTTCTAGTAGAAATTTTGGAAGATTGAGTGGCGGTCCGGCTCCGGAAAAGATAATGTCAATTTTTTCTTCAATCGCAGTCTTAACCAGATCTTCAAAAATAGTCAGGGCAACCATAATGTTGACGCCAAGTATTCCCTTGGTCAGTTCCCTGGCTTTTCTAATCTCACTTCTTAATGCTCTAATATTCGCTTCCAAATAATTAGTTTCAAAATCTGGTTCATACATGCCAATATTTGGAGTTGCAATAATGCCAACACCTCCTTCGTTAGCTACCGCCGAAGAAAGCATAGATAAAGAAATTCCAACTCCCATCCCTCCCTGAACAACTGGCAGTTTGGCGGTTAAATCACCAATTCTAAGCCAATGATCTAAAATCGATGACATAACTCACCTCCTTGTTTAATTTTGTTTTTAAAAAACTTCCCCTCCGCGTTACTATTTTATAGCAATATTTTTATCATATCGTTTTTGCGTCAAAAAGTCTAACTTGTAGTATAATAAAAGTATTATGACGATCTTGTCAAAGGCGTGGAACAATTTTAAAGCCCAGCCGGACGCCTGGCTCTTTTATAGCTTTCTTTTGACCTTCACGCTTTCAATTCGGAAAGTCTTTTTTTTCTATCCAATCAGCGGGAATTTTAATGAATATACTGGAATTTACCTTTATTTAAGCGATATATTTCTAATTTTAACAATTTTAGTCTGGATATTTACTATATTAAGAAATAAAAAGCTTAAATTGTCAAGCTACATACAGTCGTTCAGTCGTCGAGACAGCTATATCCTGGTTCTAGTATTGGCAGCTTGGGCGTTTATGAGCATCTCATGGTCGGGCAACACAAACCTGGCACTTTTTAAAGCGCTTAAATTAGCCGAATTTAGCCTGCTTTTTCTCTATATGGCATATAATGCTTTAAATAAGCCAATAATTCGCAGTATAGTCGGCTTTATTGTCATTTTAGGCTTTATACAAGCCATAATTGGCATATCGCAGGCTGTTTTGCAACATTCCGTTGGCCTATTTTGGCTCAAAGAAAGCTTAATCTCGGTAAATATTGATGGTGTGGCTAAAATCGTGTTTTTTGGACATAAATTTATCCGCGCTTATGGCCTGTTTCAGCATCCTAATATTCTGGGCGGTTTTCTACTGATGTCTATAGTTCTCACTTTTACTTATAGGAAAATGTTCCACATGGAACATTTTAATGTTTCATGGGGTAAAGCATTAGCGTATTTTATTTTATTTATACAAGTAATCGCACTTTTTTTAACCTTTTCAAAGTCGGCTATTATGGGACTATTTTTCGTTATTTGCTATATGGCCTATACAATATTCCACCCCAGTAGGAATAAAAATGTTTCACGTGAAACATTTTTATCCTACGGGGCAAGCGTGAAACATTTTTACAAATACATAATTACTAGCGTGGTATTTTTGGGGCTATTCCTTTCTGTTTTGGGCTTTAATATAAACTCCTTACTTTTAAAATCCTTTAATGAGAGACTTTTATTCCTCAATGTTTCACGTGAAACAATTGTAGGTAATCCGATAGTTGGGCTAGGTATGGGCCAATTCGTGGTGGAAATGCAAAAATACAGCCCAGTTTTTCTCGCAAATTGGCAATACCAGCCGGTGCATAATGTTTTTCTACTTATTTGGAGCGAATTAGGCATTATCGGCCTAGTTTTGTTTATTTTGTTTCTTTGGAAGGTGTTCAGGGTAAACGAAATGTTCCACCCCAGTAGGAATGAAAATGTTTCACGTGAAACATTTTCATCCTACGGGACAAGCGTGGAACAATCTAGAGTTTTATGGGATAGGACAATATTCACAGGAATTCTCCTTGGTTTCATAATCATAATGCTTTTTGATCACTATTTCTGGGACATCCAGCAAGGGCAAATAATGTTGTGGATGATCTTGGGGCTAGTCGCCGGCGCCAGCATCAAGAATAACAATAAGTAGTTGACAAAATAGTAAATATATTGCATAATATAGTTTGCTTTTATTGGTGGGCGTAATATAATAGTCTGACAAAAGAAAAGGAGGTGATTAAAAATGATCATTTTTACGGAGTTCTTTGAACAAGTTAAAAATTCTAAGGATGTTAAAATTTTGGAAGAAGAAGCCCGAGTTTTCTTCGGTTCCCTTGATGAATTAGGCACTCTGGTTCATGCCATTCAGATCGCGCATAAAAGAAAACTGACGCTTGTCGAACGCAGTTTGTTTGCCAGTATGATGGAATTAAGCAGGAACAAGCAGCTGCCATTTTTGCAAAAGATTGCTAAACCTAATCTTGATATCTATAAAAACTCCGACAAGAATCTTGTCATGGAGTTTATAAGCTCGATTCAAGATGAGGTTAAGCTCAAGGATTGCAGATTAAGCCGGAAAGAAGTTCGGGAGATTGTACGGCGCACTATGATACGCCGGCTGAAAATTTACCGGCATCTTTTTGAGATTAAATCTTCCGATGTCAGGCGGTTCAAAGTTATGGCCGAACAACGAGTTGAGGAGATAGTAAAAAAGCACAGAACAAAAAAAGTTATTGCGGGCGTTACCATAGCCGCAACACTAGCTGTTGGCGCTAAGATACTCACACTGTTTTGGAAAGAAGAAAAAAAATAAAAAACCTGCGTCGGATCTTCACGCAGGCTTTTTTATTTGGAAAATTATTTTATAAGACTGTAATCGCGCTGACCTTATCTCCAGCCTGCGGGCGCATCACTCTCACGCCTTGGGTGGCTCGGCCGAGGACGGAAATGTCTTTGAGCGGGATGCGGATGATCTGGCCTTTTTCCGAAGTAATAATGACATCCGTTTCGATGTCGTCGACATTGATGATGCTAGCGCCGATCAGCTTGCCGGTCTTGGCAGTGACGCTGGCAGTCTTGATGCCGGAGCCGCCGCGATTTTGGATTTTATATTGTTTGAGGTCGGTTCTTTTGCCGTAGCCGTTTTCCGCGATGACTAAAAGCTGGTTGCCCTTCTGGTTTTTTAAAACGACATCCATCCCGACAACCTTATCTTCTTTTTTGAGCTTGATCCCGCGCACTCCGCCGGCAGTCCGTCCCATCGCGCGCACATCTTTTTCTTTGAAATGGATGGCCTGGCCCTTAGAGGTTGTGATCACGGCTTCGTCTTCGCCACTGGTGGCTTCCACCCAGCGCAGGGCGTCTCCGGGTTGCAGTTTGATAGCGAGAAGCCCAGAGCGCCTGACATTTTCAAATTCATCCATGGCGGTTTTTTTGATAGTGCCCATTTCCGTGGTCATCAGCATATATTTGTAAGCATCGTCCTTGCCAAAGGCCACAATTGCGGTTACCGATTCTTCCTGCTTGAGTTCCAGAAAATTCACAATTGATTGCCCCTTGGCGACGCGCGAAGAAGCGGGAATTTCATAGGCTTTCGTTTGGAAAACTTTTCCACTGTTAGTGAAAAATAGCAAATTGTCATGCGCCATCACGCCCAAAACTTTCTTGATGGAATCTTCTTCTTTAGTAACCGCGCCGATGACGCCCTTGCCTCCGCGGTGCTGGACCTTATACACTGAAGGATCCATTCTTTTGATATACCCCTGTTCAGTGATGGTGATGATGGCTTCTTCATTGGGGATCAGATCTTCTTGTTTAAATTCGCCTACTCCCGATTTAATAATCTTCGTCCGCCTTTCGTCGCCGAATTTTTCTTTCACGCGCAGAAGTTCGTCTTTCACGATTCCCAAAATTTTCTTTTCGCTTTTAAGAATCGCTTCCAGTTCTTTGATGAGCGCCAATTTTTCAAGCAGCTCGTCTTCAATTTTCTTTCTTTCCAAACCGGCTAGCGTCTGCAGTTTCATTTCCAAGATCGCAGTCGCCTGTTTTTCCGACAGCTTGAAATTTTTCATCAAGTTAACATGCGCAATTTCTTTGGTGGCGGATTTTTTGATGGTCGAAATAATTGCGTCGATGTGGTCTAGCGCTTTTTTTAAGCCTTCCAAAATATGCGCGCGGTCGCGGGCTTTGTCCAAATCAAATTGCGTCCGGCGCGTCACCACGATTTTTCTATGCGCGATATAGTATTCCAAAATATCTTTCAAATTCAAAACGGTCGGTTCGATGCCGTCCACCAGCGCCAGCATATTCACGCCGAAATTTTTTTGCAGATCCGTCATAGCATAAAGTTTGTTGAGAACTTTTTGCGGATAGGCGTCCTTTTTGAGTTCAATTACCAAGCGCACGCCGTCCTTGTCCGATTCGTCGCGAATATCGCGGATGCCCAGAAGTTTTCCTTCATGCACCAGGTCCGCCATTTTTTCAATCATAGCCGCTTTATTAGTAGCATAAGTCATTTCCGTAATCACGATTTGGAAAGCGCCGGTTTTCGGTTCCACGATGTCTGCTTTAGCGCGCGTGAGAATTTTTCCGCGTCCGGTGCGGTAAGCTTCCAAAATATCTTTTTTATTGTAAATAATTCCGCCGGTCGGGAAATCCGGTCCCTGGATAAAGTTCACCAATTCTTCAATGGTCGCTTCAGGATTATCAATAAGCAAAGCTACACCATCAATCAGCTCGCTCAAATTATGCGGCGGGATATTTGTTGCCATACCAACCGCGATGCCCATACTGCCGTTCAAAAGCAGTTGCGGCAGATTAGCCGGCAGAACTGTCGGCTCCTGATGCTGTCCGTCGAAATTTGGCACGAAATCCACGGTATTTTTTTCGATGTCAATCAGCATTTCCTCGGCAATTGCGGAAAGCTTGGCTTCAGTATAGCGATAAGCGGCCGCGCCGTCGCCGTCCATCGAGCCGAAGTTACCTTGTCCGCGCACCAGCGGATAGCGCAAGGAAAAATCCTGCGCCATGCGCACCATTGATTCATACACGGCCGCGTCGCCATGCGGATGATATTTTCCCAACACCTCTCCCACAACAGTGGCCGATTTTCTGAATTTAGAGCTGGCGCGCAAGCCTGAACTCCACATGGAATATAGAATCCGGCGATGCACCGGTTTGAGTCCATCGCGTACATCCGGCAGCGCCCGCGCCACGATCACGCTCATCGCATAATCCAGATATGACTGCTGGACTTCTTCGACAACTTCTCTTTTATTAATATTTCCGATATCCATAAAATAAAATTTCTAAGTTTAAAATTATTGCGTATTATTTGCGGAATTGTCTGGCGCTTGTTGGGTAAGAGTATTTTGGAATCCCTCGCTGGCGCTTTCCAGCGATTGCTTGCCGGTATTAAACTGCTCAGTAATTGCGGAAGTGTCAACACTATTCAGCGGTGAAGCGGTTTGGGTTTGGCTGTTTTTCAGCGAAAAAAACCAGATGATAATTATGAAAAACATGGAAACAGCCACCAGCGCCCAGACATAACGCAAGCGGATATGTTCCGGCTTTTTTCTAATTTCTTCAATTTTATTTTGCAAAGACATATTTTTATTCTATGCCCATGACTACAACTTCCATGCTTTTGCCTTCCAGGTCTTTTTTCTTAATATTCAACTTGGAAACTCTTTCTTTCGGGCAGCTGCCGATTTCGGCGCAGAATTTCTTTTCGTCAGCTACATCAATAGTTGAGCCGTTAATTTTGTAATGCATTGGGATGACAATAACCGGTTCAATTTTGCGAATAAGATCCACTGCTTTTTTGCCATCCAGCGTATATTTTCCACCGACCGGAATCATCAAGATGTCCACACCGTCGATTTCCTCTAATTGCTTTGCGTCGAGATCTGTTCCTAAGTCTCCCAAGTGGCAAATGCGTAAATCTTCCGATTCCAAAATAAAAATAGTGTTCGCGACCGGATCTTTGGTTGGCCCGTGCTCGGAAGCTAGTCCTACTATATTAATACCCTTCACAGAATACTCCCCAGGAATGTTGATGATCGCCGGCTCGCCTTTCAATGCCGAAACATTATTATGATCAGAATGTTCGTGGCTCACCACAACCAAATCAGCTTGTCCCTGTGGCGGACGGAGTCCCACGCTCTTGTCAAAAGGATCCAAAAAAATAGCCACATCTTCGCGGCCTCTCCCAGCCGGTTTGGTGGTTATTTTAAAGCAAGAATGGCCGTAATATTGGATAATCATGCCGATTCGAAACAACG
>Ga0315286_10002374_pt1 | contig 17551 bp, 19 predicted proteins | sample YL17G10_0_MG_FD_205038 | JGI IMG/M metagenome (GOLD analysis project Ga0315286, IMG submission 205038) | Sediment microbial communities from Yellowstone Lake, YNP, Wyoming, USA - YL17G10_0 | ecosystem: Environmental > Aquatic > Freshwater > Lake > Sediment | place: USA: Wyoming | collected...
TAAGACCGTCAGTATAATAACTGCTATCCCAAAATCATGACCGGGTAAAAAAATGTAAAGCAATATCAGACCGTTAAACAACGGCTGATATAATATTGTGTTAAAAATACTGATTAATAAGTTCATGGTCTTAGATGATTTTACGGCAGATCTACTCCGCCCGAGGTCCATGGCTGGCATCTGAGTATTCTTTTTGCCGCCAGCCAAATGCCTTTAATCAATCCATATTTTTCAATCGCCTGGAAAGAATATTCTGAACAGCTCGGACAAAATCGGCAGTTCTTTCCGAAATTTGGCGAAATGAAATATTGATAAAATTTAATAAGTTTAAGGATTAAATTCTTAACCATAGTCAAAGAAGATTTCTTCTTTTCCACCTCGTTCCCCGAAGCGTTAGATGAGGGGGAAGATGAGATTTATCTCATCGCCCCCTATAAGCGGGAACTCGGTCTTTTATTAATTTTGCTTTTTTAAAAAGTTTATTTATTGTCTCTTCAATCTCCCAAAAATCTTTTGTCTCCAGCCCCGGCAGAGCGAAAAAAACTATATCTGCGCCCGTTTTGATTTCGGGTATTTTTGGTTTTATTATTTCCCTTATCCTTCTTTTGATTTTATTGCGGATAATGGCTTTTTTTGAAATTTTTCGGGAAACTATAATCCCGAAACGGCACTCCTCAGACTTGTTGGAGACAAACCTTAAAATTAAAAAATCTTCTTTAAATCCCTTTCCCTTTTTAAAAACCGCTCCAAAGTCATTCTTTCTTGTCAAACGATTTATTTTTAACAACATAGATTAGACTGTTAATTTCCATCGTTTTTTTCTTCTTCTTTTAACTAAAACCCTCCTCCCTCCCTTGGTTCTTTGCCTCTTTATAAATCCGTGGCTGCGTTTTCTCTTTTTTTTCTTTGGCTGGTAAGTAATAGACATTCTGGTTTTGATTGTATTTAAAAATTTTTAAAAAGTCAATTACCGAGTCCTGTTTGAGGGACAAGTCAATTGCTGTATCGTCAAGGAATTCCACAACTTGTCCCCAACTTGTTAACAAAAACTGGGACTTGTCGCCAGTTTACATTGTCTCGGCCTTGAGTATAATATAGTATTGAGCAAAAGGTCTATTCCCCGATAGAACTCTAAATATATTTTTAAATTATGACAACAGAGGAACTCTGGCGGGCAGTTCTTGCCCAGATTCAATTGGATATTTCGCCAGCCAACTTCGCTACCTGGTTTAAAAATACCTGCATTGTTAATTTAAAAGAAGGGGAGGCGGTAGTTTCTGTTCCTAATTCTTTTGCCAAAGAATGGTTAGAACAAAAATACAATAAAAATATTTTTAAAATTCTGCGCGGCCTGAACGATGAAATAAAAGATGTGAGGTATATTCTTGGCAAACAAGATTTGAAAATTTTAAAGAGAGAAAAAAATCCCTTGCCCGTTGTTGATCAGCTTGAATTCCCGGAATTCAAGATTAGCAAAGAAACCAACCTTAACCCTCGTTACACTTTTGAAAATTTCGTTGTAGGGCCCTTTAATGAACTGCCCCATGCCGCGGCTCAGGCTGTCTCCGCAAATCCTGGCTCTGTTTATAATCCTTTATTTGTTTACGGCGGAGTGGGCTTGGGCAAAACTCACCTTTTGCAAGCCATAGGAAACGATGTTATCAAAAATTTTTCCGAAAAGAAAGTAAGGTATATCCCGGCTGAAAAATTTATTTCAGGCGTCATCACTTCAATAAGAAACCATGAAATGGAATCCTTCAAGTCTCAGTATCGCCAGATTGATGTTTTAATTATTGATGATATCCAGTTTTTAGCCGGCAAAGAGAAGACTCAAGAAGAATTTTTTCACACCTTCAACGCTCTTTACGAAAAAAACAAACAAATCATTCTTTCTTCTGATCGGCCGCCAAAAACTATTCCTGCCCTCGCCGAAAGACTGAGGTCAAGGTTTGAAGGAGGAATGATCGCCGATATTGGTGTCCCTGATTTCGAAACCAGAGTGGCAATTTTGAAAACCAAATCCAGAGAAAGAGCCATAGAGATTCCAGACGACATTCTTCATTATATTGCTTCTAATATCCAGAGGAATATCAGAGAGCTGGAAGGGGCGCTGAACAGGTTGATCGCTCACCAAAGGGTAGACAGCCGCCCGACGGACCTGGAAACGGCCAAAAATCTGCTCAAATCCATAACTTTTTCTCCGCCAAAAGTAACAAATCCCAAAAAAATAATCCAGGTCGTGGCTGAATTTTACGACCTGAAAGAAAGAGAGGTTTTGACTGCTTCTCGAAAAAAAGAGATAGTCTACCCCCGACAGATAGCAATGTATTTGTTGCGTGAAGAATTAAAAAGCTCTTACCCCTTCATCGGCAGAAAATTTCAAGGAAAAGACCACACCACTGCCATTCATTCCTGCGAAAAAATTACCAAAGAACTGCAAGTAAACGAAAAATTGCGGGAAGAAATTGTTTTAATAAAACAAAGGATTTATAGCCTTTAGTTTCTTGTTAATTTTTAGGGGACAAAAAGTTGAGAGAACACAGAATAATATTTTCTCAAAAAAAACATCTTTTTTATCCACAAGAAACCCTCAACTTTTTCCATTTTCATTTTTCTCTTATTTCCCTTTTTAAAAAATCAAATCCACACCCCCTAATAACAATAATAAGTAAATATATATAGATTAATTAAATTATGAAATTATTAATTTTACAGGAAAAATTAAAAGAAGGATTAAATATACTTGAGAGAATTGTGTCAAAATCTCTTTCTTTGCCTGTTTTAAATAATGTTTTAATAAGGGCGGATAAAAACTTTCTTAATTTAGTGGCGACCAATTTGGAAATAGGAATAAATTGGTGGACACTGGCTAAGGTTGAGAAAAAAGGAGAAATTGCCGTTCCTGTTTCCCTTCTTTCCGGACTTTCCTCTCTTTTGCCTAAAAAACAAATAAATCTTCAAATAGAGGATAGTTTTTTAACGGTTGAGTGTGAAGGTTTCAAAACTCAAATTAAAGGGATTTCCTCTGAAGAATTTCCTATTATCCCTGAAGTCTCAAAAGAAGACTATATTGAACTGGACTCTGCTGTTTTTTGCCAGGGATTAGAACAAGTAACAGACATTGCCGTAATTTCACAGGCGCGCCCTGAAATTTCCGGGATATATTTCAGTTTTTTAAAAAATGTTATTAAGATAGCGGCCACCGATTCTTTCAGGCTTGGAGAAAAAACATTTTTTCTTGAAAAAATAGGCAGCGCTTCAAAATCTTTTGATAAAGAAATTTCTTTTATTCTTCCTCAAAAAACGGCCAGAGAAATAATTAATATTTTCGGAGAGAAACAGGGGAAAATCAAAATTTATTTCTCGCCAAACCAAATTCTTCTTGAGAGCCAAATGACAGAGACCCAACATCCTCAAGTCCAGCTTGTGTCCCGGCTGATTGAAGGAGAATACCCGGGCTATCAGGAAATTATTCCCAAAAAATGCGAAACGCAGATTATTCTCAGCCGGAATGAATTTTTAAATCAAATAAAAATAGCCGCTCTTTTCAGCGGCAAAATAAGCGAAATAAAATTTAAGGTTGATGTTAAAAAATCAGGCATAGAAATTTTCAGCCAGAATTCGGACATCGGAGAACACCGTTCATTTTTGGCAGGGAAAGTAAAGGGAGAGCCTTTGGAAATTTCTTTTAACCATCGATTCTTAACCGACGGACTTTTGAACATTAAAAGTTCGGAAGTGATTTTTGAGCTGAGCAAAGAAGAAGGCCCTGCAGTTTTAAAGCCGGTCGGAGACCAGAGTTACTTATACGTGGCGATGCCCATCAAAGCGAGTTGATTAAACCTTTCACCATTTTTACAATTTCTTTGTTTTCAATTACCAAAGCCAAGGGTTTTCTGAAAGAGGGCAGGTAGACAAGTTTGTCATAGATGATTAGGGCTCCGGGAAAATCTTTTTTGTTTTTAATCTCTTTTAATTTTAAACGGCCCAATCTTTTTTTAATTTCCGGGAGTTTTTTCCTCCAGAGGTTAAGAGGTTGCAATCTGTTGGCTACGATTAAAATTTCATTGGTTTGGCTTTGGGAAAAATCATTAATCAAAGCCTTTAACCCTTCTTTGTCTTCATATGCCCTGATTTCTGATTGATTCTTCAGATAATATTTTGAGCGCAGGGTAGAAATTATTCTGATAAACTCCCTTTCTTTTTCTTCAACCTCTCTTTTTTGAGCTCTTAGGATGCCTAAAATTCTCTCCGGAGACTGAACGGCGAATAGTCTTTTTCCCTTTTGCTTTTTTCCTTTTGGGGTTTCAGCGAATAATCCTTTTCTCTCCAAGCCCTTAATAATTTCATAAGCGGTGGGTCTCGTAATTTTCGCCATTTCAGCGATTTTTTTAACAGAACTCGGCCCTAATTCCAAACCGGCCAAATAAACCCTGACCTCTTTTTCTGTTAATCCTAATTTTCTTAATTCAAGTTCAATTGGCGGAGTTGCCATATTTTCATCATATCAAAAATTGAAGAAAAAATGAAGTTAAGCTAAAATAAAGAACGCATGATAACTAAAATTTTCGGCGATAAGAAAATACAAATAAGAAAACTTTCAAAAGAAGATTTAAGAAACGTTAAAAAATTTCAGGATTTTATTAATTCTTTGATTGAAGAGGAGTCCCAGATTACTTTAGATAAGAAACTATCATTAAGAGAAGAGACAGAATTTGTAAAAGAAAAATTTAAAAACATTAAAAGACGCAAGGCAATTTTATTGGTAGCGGAAGATAGAAACATGGTCGCTGGTACAACAGAAATAAAACTTTCGGGAAGACGACATGAGCATGTTGGCAATCTCGGGATTACGATTAGAAAAGGTTATCGCGGAATTGGTTTAGGAAAGTATCTGATGAAAGAAATTTTAAAATTGGCCAAAAAAGAATTAAAACCCAAACCAAAAATCATTAGATTAAGCGTATTCCCAACAAATAAACCGGCAAGCATGCTTTATAAAAAATTTGGTTTCAAAAAAGTCGCCAGAATTCCAAAGCAAATCCAATACAAAGGAAAATTAATTGATGAAATAATAATGCTTAAAGAATTATAAGAAGAATAAGTTAGTAATTTGGGAAATAATTTTCTCACACCCCCAGTCGCAGAGCGACTGGTTTTTTGTCGGGGATTGCTTTACAAACAAAAACCACAGATTTAACCTAAAAATGGCTAAATTTCTTCTTGTGGATAATTTTTGTCGGCTCTTGACAAAATAGGACGATTTCGTTAGGCTAAATTAGCTTAAGGAGGTAATAGGGTTGTACACTAACAACTAAATATGGACAGAAAACAATATAGAAAGGAGGTGATAAAAATGAAGAGGTCAACTCAGAAGGAAAAAGAGGCTAAAGTTAAGAAGATCGGGGCAATGAAACCTAAACAGCATGAATGTGCTTCTGTTCCGGCCGGCTATATTCCGCCGATGAAGAAGTGAAATATTGTGGCTTCTGCCCATCCTTTTTTGTGGGCGGAAGCCAGTTTCTTTAAGGAGGTGGAACAAGATGAATATACCGAAGACAGTTTTTTGGGAAATAACCGCGAAATGTAATTTTAATTGTAGACATTGTTATCTCGGGAGCAAAAAAAGAGGGGAGCAAAGAGAACTATCAAAAGAAAAGGCGCTAAATTATGTTGATTGGCTATACAGAGGAGGCGTAAAAACCGTTCTTTTTATGGGAGGGGAACCGTTAATTTATCCCTATATCTCCGACATCGTAAAAAGAACCGGAAATTATGGCTATGGACTGCATGCTGGCGTTTTGACAAACGGCTTTTTATTAACTAGCGAAACCGTTGCAAAATTAAAAGCAAGCGGTGTGAGTGCCGTACAGGTTAGTGTCGATGGAATTGATTCTTTCTATAAAACGATTAGAGGGGCCAGTTTCAGTATAATTGATGAAAATATTAGAAGGCTCAAAGGAAATAAAATACTAACGCAAGCGAAGTTCACAATAACTAAAAGGAACCTTAAAGCGTTTAATGATGTATGGAAATATTGCCAGGAAAATAAGGTTCTTCTAAGTACAAGTTTAGTTCTTGAAATCGGTAATGCGAAGAAAGAAATAATTCCAAAGCCGCATGAATATTTCCACCTTTTTCTTGAGATGTTTAAAATCAAGGGGAAAAGTATATTGGAAGGAAAGTCTTTCGTGCTACCTGATTTCTCAATAGAAGAGTACATACGAAATAGTGAACCGAAGACTGGGTGCGTCGCTGGCAGAGATATATGCGGGATTACATCTGAAGGTAAATTCGTGCCCTGTATATATTTGTCCGGATTAGACGCTGAAAGGACGTTCGGTTTTGAATTGCCAGATTTTAATGAAGAGTTTTTAAAAACATTTAACGATCACCCTCTTTTTAATCTCTTCAGAAATGAAGCTGGCGAGCGATTCGGATGTCCAATCAGAAGAAGGCTTAACAAGGGTAAAGATCTATTTAGCGTTTATGAATTTGCTAAATGGCATACCCTAAATAATTAAAGAGGGTTTTCTATTTAGACGACCCTCTTTTTATTTTTTAATTATTTGGATTATAATTAATAATATGGGATACGATATTACAAAAAGTAACTGGTTTGAAAACTTTTTTGATAAATATTATTTGCCAATTTATTTTAAAAAAGGTATTTTTTCTGAAGCCTTAGCCAAAAAGGAAGCTGATTTTGTGGCCAAGGTTCTTAAATTGCCTAAAGATTCTAAGATATTAGATTTACCATGTGGACAAGGTAGACATTCCATAATGTTGGCTCAAAAGGGATATGCGATGACTGACGTTGATTTAAGTAAAACGATGCTGTCTTTAGCTAAGAAATTAGCCAAGGAAAAAAGAGTTGATTTACGCCTAATTCGTAATGATATGAGAAAAATTGATTTTAAAAATGAGTTTGATGCAGTAATAAATATGTTTTCTTCATTTGGTTATTTCGTGAACGAAAAAGATAATTTAAGAGTTTTAAAAAATATTAATCGGTCTTTAAAGCCGGAAGGTAAATTTTTATTAGACTTGTTAAATAAAGACTGGTTTTTTAATAAATTGCCAGCGTCAGGAAAAATTTGGTGGAAAGCGGGAATAAATTATATTTTAGAAGAAGCTTCTTTCGGCGGAAAAAAGAAGCTCTGGTTAAATCATATTATCATTATATCGCCCGCCGGAAAAATAAAACATACTTACACATATATGCGACTTTATAGTTTATTAGAGATAAAAAACTATTTAGAAAAAACTGGATTTAAAATATTGAAAATTTACGGAGATTATAAGGGGAATAGATTCATTCATCTTTCGCCGCGACTAATAATTTTAGCACAAAAAGTTAAATAAAATCAAAATTACGCCACCCCGCGCCGAAGGCTCGGGGTGTTTTGCTCTTTTTAAATTTAGTATTTTGTCGGGGGCTGCTTTACAAAGAGAAAGCCGCGATTTAGGTTAAAAATTAAGGAAAATCGCCTTTTTGGGCGATTTTTGTCGGAAGGTCTTGACAAAGGGTTTTGGCTCGTCTATATTAAAATCAGCGCTGAAATTTTTCAGCATTTAAAAAATTCATATGGAAAGGAGAAGAAAAAATGAATAAATTTGTGAAACATATTATTGAAACGGCAAAGGAAATCGGGGTGTTACAAACAATATGGCATGGATGCTATCAGATGACTGTTTTAGCTTTTTGCCAAGCCTGCGGGCTCGTTACTCTTGGCCCGAAGAATTTCTTCAAAGAAGGACCGATTAACTGATTAACTGAAAACCAAAATAAATCAGAAAGGAGGTGAAGATTATGGTATTAGGACCATTTACGGAAGACGTGTATGTTGAGAGGATTCCCAAGGTAAGAGCAGTGGACGCGGCAGAAAGAATAACATTTCATGCTGTCGGACAAGTATTAATTTCTGTATTAAGAAAGACGGCTTTCATTTTTGTTAGTCTGATTCTGCGGTGGCCAATTTGGGGAGCACTGGCTTTAGTAAGATTTTTTAAGCCATTTAGCTACTTATTCTTAGTCTATCCCGGGGCAGACAGCGATCTCGATGGATATTGCCCGAGACGAATGGCTAAGAGCTGGTTATTTTCAAAAAAGCCAGCCATTGGAGGCATTATATCCAAAAGCGCAGGCGGTCGAGGCTTGATTCTCGTAGTTCCGAACACTGTAAAAGAATTTTTGCTCCGCAAGGAAGTATGCAAAAAAGTGATGTGGCGGCTGAAATTGATAAAAAATGTTGTTGGCGCAAAGTCTATCGCTATCGCCGGGCAAGTTCCAGGCATGCTTTCTCGTCATAACCTATCTTTAGAAAAACCATTTGTCATGGGGAACAAAGGAACGGTATTCTGCATAATGGAAACCATTTCTGAGGTTATGAAGAAACACTATTTAGAACCTGGAAATTTCAGGATAGCTCTAATAGGAGTAGGATATGTTGGTGCCTTGCTTTTGTCTTCGCTTAAAGATCAAGGGCACAATATCGTGGGCGTTGACATCCAGATTAATCGGAAAGGTATTTTCTTACCACAAGAGAGCCGACCATTTCTAAAAGAAGCAGATATGGTTATAGTGCTAACTCCACGAGGGTCTGATTTTGCTCCGTACGCGTCTGATTTAAAGACGGGAGCGATCGTTATCGACGACACGCATCCCAAAATTACACAGAGACCAATTGGTGTAAATTTTTACAAGGTCGCTGTGGGGTTAAACGGAGTAAAATTTTATCCTCATCTTCCCGGTTATCGAGCCGAATGGATTCCAGGCTGCGCTGTGGAGGCAATTTATTCCGCTGCCACCGGCCAATTCAACGGTTCCTCTCAAGAGGAATTTAACAAAAGAGCAAAGGAATTAGGATTCTTTGCTCATCTCGTAAGTTAAAAAGGGGTTTTTGCAAAAAACACGCAGAAACCCCTTTAATTTTGCTCAGATTATTGATATACTATAAAAATCAAGGAAGCTATGGACTTAAAAAATATCATTATTTTAATCTCTGCTGGGGTAAATCTATTTTTAGGCGCCCTTATTTTCTTAAAAGGTAGGAAGAAAATAGTTAATAAAGTTTATACTTTCCTGGCTTTTACGGTTTTTTTCTGGTCTATTGGGATGGTTCTGTATAGGTCGGCCCTCACGGTAGAAGAATTTATTTTTTGGTGTAAGATTTTATATGCTGCCCCAGTCTTTATTGTCGGCAGCTTTTTATATTTTACTTATATTTTTCCAGAAGAAAAATCGTGGCCCACTAAGAAATTATTAACGATAATTATCCCTGTATGTCTATTGATGCTCTACTTCGTTTTATTCACTGGAGCCATAGTAAAAAATGTTATTTTTAATCCCGGCAAAGAAAAGACTATTATTTTTGGGTGGTTATATTATAGCTATGTCTTTTTTATCTCCGGATTTTTTATTTGGGCATATGTAAATTTATTAAAAAAAAGACATGATAGCAAGGGTATTATTAGAGCCCAGATTACTTATGTTTTTTTGGGCACTTTTTTGGCGTCAATTCTAGGGATGATCACAAACTTATCCTTGCCAACCTTCGGAATTTTCTATTTCAATTGGTTAGGGCAAGTCCTCTCAATAATAATGGCTGTATTTATTGCCTATGCGATTTTGAAACACCATTTGATGAACATCCAAATCATTGCCACTGAAACATTCAGTATTTTAGTGTCCTTAGCGTTTTTAGTTAATATATTTATAGCTAAATCAGTAGGCCAATTTATACTTAGCCTTTTTTTGTTCATTGCAATTTCTTTTTTCAGCATGATGCTTATTCGCAGCGTTATAAAAGAAATTAATTCAAGAAAAAGATTAGAGCAGATAACCTTGGAACTACAAAAAGCGTACGAGGACTTAAAGGTTTTGGATAAGGCCAAGTCGGAGTTTATTTCTATGGCTTCTCATCAGTTGCGCACGCCCTTGTCGGCGATTAAAGGATATATCTCAATGCTGGTTGACGGTTCTTACGGCAAAATTCCGGAAAAAGCCAGAGGAAAATTGAAAAATGTTTTTGAATCAAATGAGAGGTTAATCAGGGTTGTTAATGATTTATTGGATATTTCCAAGATTGAAATGGGAAAGATGGAATTGGAAAAAGAGCCGACTCAAATTGAAGATTTGGTTCAATCCTGTTATGAAGAAATGAAGATTGGGGCGGACAAAAAAGGACTAAAATTCGTTTTTGAAAAGCCAAAATATTCTTTGCCGAAAATTGAATTAGACCCTTTGAAATTTCGACAGGCTATCTTGAATCTGATTGATAATGCCATAAGGTACACTCAAAAAGGAGAAATTGAGATAAAAGTGGAAAAAGTTAATTCTGTCGCCAGAATCTCGGTAAAAGACACGGGCGAGGGGCTAACTGCCGAAGAACAGAGAGCTGTTTTTGAAGGATTTACCCGCGGTTCAGCAGGCATTGCTCATTTCGTTGAAGGAGCAGGGCTGGGATTATATGTTGCCAAGAAATTCTTAGGACTTCATCACGCCAAAATCTGGCTGGAATCTGCAGGCAAAGGCAAAGGGAGCACTTTTTTCGTAGAGCTGCCTATAGGATAAAAAGGTTGACAGATTTTTGTAAAAAAATATAATGAAATATATGGCGAAGATAAGGAAAAAAATTAAAAAAGAGATTTTGAATTATACGGTTATTTTTGAACCAGCCGAAGAAGGTGGCTTCGTTGTCCATGTGCCTTCTTTGCCCGGATGTCATACTCAAGGAGAAACATTAGATGAAGCGTATGAAATGGCTCAAGACGCAATTTTGGGTTATATTAAAACTCTCCATGAATTAAAAGAAGAAATTCCGAGAGAAGCCGAAAGTTCAATAATAGCTAAAATCCCTGTTAGAGTTTAATGAAATTACCAGTAATTAGGCCTAAACATTTAATTAAAATTTTGGAAAAGAAAGGCTGTATTTTCAAACGGCAATCCGGTAGTCACCGGATTTTTTATTGTCCTGAGAATAAAAAAATTATCACCGTGCCAATGCATGCAGAAGATATTAAAAAAGGCCTGCTTAGGTCTATTATCAAAGAATTAAATTTATCAGTGGAAGAATTTATTAATTTTTTGAAAAAGACAGAGGGCTAAAATCTGGGTGAAGTCGAGGGGCAAAGGAAAAGGCAGCACTTTTTACGTAGAGCTGCCGATTAAATAGCCTGTTTATAAAAATTTGACATTTTACGAAGAAATGGTACTCTTGGCTCAGCAAGCTAAGAGTTTTTTCTTTAGCTTTTAAAATAAAATACTTGATGAAAGGAGGCGAAAAAGGAGTTAAGGAATTTAACCGATTAACCCAAAAAGGAGGTGCTTAACATGGAAAGGAAGAAATTTTTACTGATTATTCTTTTGTCATTTGCTATTCTGTTAACCACGTTAGCCTGTGGCGCGATGAATCGAGCCACCCAACCGACCGCGAAGACCGACCCGGGACTATCTCAGCAATTGCCGCCCTATAGCGGACTAAAAGCAAGGGTGGCAGTGGCTAATTTTAAATGGGGCGTCGGCAAAGGAGGAGGCAAGACCACTATCAGGGGAGCTGGCGATGAACCGATCACAATTGAGCATCAGACCAGCTGTATGAACGGTTTGCGAGACATGCTTACCACTGTGCTTGTCCAGAGCGGCCGATACAAAGTTTTGGAACGGGGAGAGTTAGGCGCCATTCAAGAAGAGATGGCTTTAACCGGCAAAGGTTACGCAGACAGCAGCGGAATAAAAAAGGGCAGCATAAAAGGCGCTGATCTATTGGTAACAGCGGCAATTACAGGATGGGACCCGGGAACATCAGGGATTGGCGGGAATGTCGGAATACCGATTCCCTTCGGAAGAAGCAATATCGGAGTTGGTTTTAAAAAGTCCAGCTTAGCAATGGATATAAGAATACTTGATACCGCAACATCGGAGGTGCTCGCGGCCACTCGGGTAGAGGGCGAAGCGAAAGATTTCGGAATTAGCACTGGATCTAGCGCTTTCCCGCTAAGCGGCAGTTTGGGAATTTATGCCAAGACACCGATGGAAAAAGCCATTAGGCTTTGCATTGAAGAGGCAGTCAAATATATCGTTTCTGCCACGCCGCAACAGTATTGTAAATACTAAGTTACTGGAGGTGAAAAGTGTCAGCTTATGCTCATTGAAGGAGCGCAATTCTATTCTATTGCGCTCCTTTTGCTTTGTTATAAAAATTCACCATCAATTATATAATTGTGTTGTCGGGCTTGCCTAAGCCCGCTGAATGAGGCAAAAAAAGAAAGCCCTTCCAAAAAGAGAAGGGCCTAAGGCGATAGAATCAAGGAAATTTACAAATTTAAACTGGTTGAAAAAACAACTTCAGGTAGCTCTCCCCTTTGACAATGAGTTGACAGTTTTCTTCTTCTTCCTCCAGTATTGTCATAGAGGAGCTTCTTGTTTTTACTCGATAGATTTTTTTATCCATAAAATACTTCAATCTGACGCCTTCCTTATAACGTTCTTCTGACATAATCCCTCCTTGTTTTTTGAATTTTCCCTGCTATATAGCTTGCCTTAAATTAAGTTTATTTTGGTAAAGAGCTAAACATTCTCCATAGCTTGATACGCACCGGAAAAATAATTATTTCATTTTTAATGAAAATTGTCAAGTCCTTTACTCACCGGCTTCGGAAGGAAGCGGTTCTCCTTCGCTCTTGCTGGTTCCGGACGGACAAGGTAGAATAAGATAATGGTCATCATCTTTAAGAAAGAAAAAACCAATTGGAAATATCTCGGGATCATATTCGTTTTGGGTTTTATCGTGGGGGCAGGCACTATCTGGCTAACAAGCTCTATAGTGTTTTAGAAAAATTACATCCACCAAGTTGAGCGTTTGTGCAGCCTCCTCGTTAAAAATAATAGCCTTATTGCTCCGGCATCATTTCTTGACGACAGGCTTTTTCTATTAGAATTAAATAAGGTCTAAAATTTAACCATTATGAAGAAAATTTTGATAATTGAGGATGAGAAAATGTTGGCGGAAATGTATAAAGACAAGTTTGACGAAGAAGGTTTTGAAACCGATTTGGTTTTTTCTTCCGAAGAAGCGGTTGATTATTTAAAAACCAATAAGCCGGATTTGATATTGCTGGACATTTTGCTGCCAAAGGAAAATGGCATTTCGTTTTTGAGAAGGATGAAAGAGATTGAAAACTTTTCTGAAATTCCGGTGGTGGCCTTTTCCAACTACGATGAATTAAGAACAAAAAAAGAAGCCTTTGAATTGGGGGTGAAGGCCTATTTGATTAAAACCCAGTACACTCCAAAAGAAATTCTGGAACAAGTGAAAAAATTTTTACAAGAAAAATAATTTTTTAAAATTACTCATTAGAAAGAGCAGGTTTATTAAAAGTTTCCTTGGGGAATTTTGGTAAGATTTTTTCCATAAAAGTCCGCCAAATGGGACCGGCTACCACAACTCCAGGCTCCTTCCACATTGACGAGTTATCGTTATTGCCTGCCCAGACGCCGGCCACGAGGGAGGGAGTATAGCCGATAATCCAGCCGTCTCTGTAACTTTGAGTGGTTCCGGTTTTAGCCGCTACCTGATAGTCTTTAAAATACATTGGAGAACTTGGCCCGAAGATAGGCGTTCTTGCCTCATTGTCCGAGAGAATATCATTGATTAATATAGCAGGCCCTTTGTCTAAAACCCGGCGCGGGTTTTTTTTATTTTGTTCAATAATATTTCCTTGAGAATCTTCGATTTTTAAAATGGCGACCGGCGGCACAGTCAATCCTTCGGTGGCAAAGACGCCATAGGCAGAAACCATATCCAAAAGCTTTACCTCTCCTCCGCCCAGAACAATGGCCAAGCCATAGAACGAAGCAGGATTAGTTAAGGTGGTAATGCCAAAATCTTTAGCTGTTTGGATGCTGCTATTTAAACCGGCCAAATAAGCCAATACTTTAACCGAAGGAACATTCAAGGACTGAGCCAAAGATTGTCTTAAGGTAACCGGCCCCCTGAATCTGCCGTCATAATTCTGCGGTATATAAGATTCCCCTCCCCATATGCCGAAATTGGTTTGTTCGTCAATCACGATATATTTATCGTCGTAACCACTTTTAAAAGCCGTGGCATAAACAAAGGGTTTGAAAGCAGAGCCCGGCTGCCGGCCCCGCAGAGCGACATTAGGATATGGCTCAAACAGGCAGTCTATCTCCGGGGTTAATTCGCATCCTTCAGGGAAAGGGTCGCTAAACCAATCTTTTGAACCGACCATAGCTAAAATCTCGCCGGTTTTAGGATCAATCGCCACCAAAGCCGCGTTATAAGCGTGGTAGCTTTTATTTATTTCCGCCCCCTCTTTAACTGCTTTTTCTGCCGATTGTTGAATCTCCCAGTCTAAAGAAGTATAGACCTTCAGCCCTTTTTGTTTTAAAGAATCTTCCCCGTATTTCTGGATTAAATAATCTTTGACGTACATGACAAAATGAGGCGCCTGAATCGGCTGAGAAGATTTGACAAATTTTATCACCTCATTTTTGGCAGTTTCAGCCTCATCTTTTTTTATAAAACCTTCGCCGGCCATCCTGTCTAAAACATAGTTTTTTCTAAGAAATAATTCGTCCAGATGCTCTTCGGTTGAGTAATAACTCGGGGCTTTAATAAGAGATGTTAAGATAGCTGCTTCCGATAAAGAAATGTCTGAAACTGATTTTCCAAAATAAGCCTGAGAGGCGGCTTCTGCGCCGTAAGCATTTCGGCCGAAAGGAATCTGATTTAAATACCACTCTAAAATCTGATCTTTGGAGTATCTTCGGTCTAATTCCAAAGTTAAAATAATTTCCCTGACCTTTCTTTCGGCAGTTTTTTGCAGAGACAAATAAGTGGAGCGGATCAGCTGTTGAGGAATGGTGGAGCCGCCATAAGTAAATTTTTTGATTTTTAAATCAGCCAAAACCGCCCTGATTATTCCCTGAAAATCAACTCCGAAATGACGATAAAAATTGGCGTCTTCGGTCGCAATCACGGATTTTTTTAAATGCTCCGGGATTTTATCTAAAGAAACCCAGGTTCTTTTTTCTTCGCCGTAGATTTCATACAAAATAGTTTTTCCCGAACGGTCATAGATTTTGGTTGATTCGGTCAGAGATCTCTCGGTAAATTTTTCCGGTCTGGGAAGGTCTTTGGCGTAATAAATAAACAAAGCAAAAATGCCAAAAATCAAAGATAAAAAGCCAAAACCTAACAGTTTCAAAACAAAAAGAAGCGCTATCCTCTTTTTATTTTTTTGATATATTTTTCGATAATATTTTCTGCCTGCCATATTTATAGCTAGGGATTATCATAGCATTTTTTTAAGCTTTGAGCAATTGTTTTTTCAATTAAAAGATGCTAAATTAAAAATGATGAAAATAGAAACCGACCCTAAAAAAGTCAATGAAGTTTTGACAAGAGGAGTTGAGAACATCTACCCATCTTATAAAGAATTAGAGGCAGCAATGCTATCTGGTAAAAAACTTAGGCTTTATTGCGGTTATGACCCATCTGCTCCAACTCTCCATATCGGCCACATGATAACTTTAAGAAAATTGGCTCAATTCCAATCGCTTGGCCACGAAGTTATAATGCTTATCGGAGATTTTACCGGCATGATTGGCGATCCAACTGATAAAAAAGCAACCAGAAAAAGACTAACCAGAAAAGAAGTCCTTGAAAATTCTAAAAACTATAAAAAACAAGCAAGCAGAGTATTGAAATTCAATGGAAGCAACCCAGCAAAAATATTATACAACAGCCAATGGTCAGATAAATTATCTTTCATCAAATTGATTGAATTAGCCTCTAATTTCACGGTTCAACAGATGATAGCAAGAGATATGTTTCAAGAGAGAATAAAAAATAAAAAACCAATTTATTTGCATGAATTTTTATATCCCTTAGCCCAAGCCTACGATAGCGTGGGCATGAATGTTGATTTAGAGATTGGAGGCAGAGATCAAATTTTCAATATGCTTTGTGGCCGAGAATTAATAAAGATTATAAAAAAGAAAGAAAAGTTCGTTTTGGGCACTAAATTGTTAGTAGATCCAGCCGGTAAAAAAATGGGCAAAACCGAAGGCAACATCATAAATTTAAACAATAAGCCAGAAGAAATATACGGAAAAATCATGGCTTGGTCAGATGGTTTGATTGCGCCAGGTTTTGAGTTTCTTACAGATGTCTCGATGGAAAAAATTAAGGAACTGTCAAACGATTTAGAGCGGAAAAAAGCTAATCCGCGCGACGTTAAAGCAAAATTAGCCCGGGAAATTGTGATGTCTTGCTATGGCGAAAAGGAAGCAGAAAAAGCAGAGAGAGGATTTGACAGGGTTTTTAAAGAAAAAAAGGCCCCTCTTAAAATCCCCGAAATTGAAATTCTAGAAAAACAAATTCCCCTTCTTGACTTGTTGGTTAAAACGAAATTAGCCGGTTCAAAGTCAGAAGCCAAAAGGTTGGTTTTACAGAATGGGATAAAGATTAATGGAAAATTACAAAAAGACTGGAAAGAAACTGTTCAAATAAAAAGAGGGCTTATTCTGCAAGCAGGAAAAAGGAAATTTATTAAAATTAGTCGATGAAGTTTGCCTCTTTCAGAGTTTGCCTTCATCTCCACCCTTCGCTAACACTCGGGTAAATAAGGAAATTTTTGCTATGGTAAAGCAAAGGCTTTGATATAAAAATTAAATCCCCGTCTAGATTAGACGGGGATTTAATTTTCTATTCTAATTCTTCTTCAGCTTTTTCTTCAGTTTCTTCTTTTTCCTCTTCCGGTAATTCTTCTTCTTGATCAATAAAAGAAGTCAAAATTTCGTCTTCGTATTCGTAAGCCATAAACTCGTTTAAGTTATAAAATAATTATTTTGCTTCGCCTCTTTACAGAGGCTTAATAAATGGACTGTTCAGCCTTTCGACCTTTTTTCAACTTTAGATTGTAAATTTTTGCTTATAGAGATAGTATAATTTTCCAAGAAACCTTGTCAAGCCCCTAACCGAATAAGTACAAATTTTATTTCTTTGCTTTCCTTTTGCGCCGCTTCTTTATTTTTATATCAACCCTTTCTTTTTTAAAAACTTTCTTTTTTTGGTTCCACGCCCAAATCTCAACCGGGAATTCTACATTATGTTTTTCAAGAAAAACCGTTATTTTTTTTCTTTTTGCCGAAAGATTGGGAAGAGTGGTTAGCTGGATATTTTTTCTTTGCCTGCCTCGGAGCGCCAATAAATCGACAATGCCAAAAACATCAGTTTCGTGAAATTTTACTTTTGGAGCATACCAGCAGACATATCCCTGGTCTTCTAAAATTTTAATTATTTTTTTTCTGATAACAGCTTCCTTTGGCATAATTAAAGCTTGATAGCAAAGAAAACTTCGTTTGTCGAGTCAAAAACGAGACGAAAGAAGAAACGCTTTTCTTCGCAATCTTCTTTACCTTCGTTTCATGAAAGCTTCATATTAGAATAAATCTCCTGAACCGCTTCATTTTCGTCGAGGGCCTCAAAAAGTTTTTGACAAGCTTCTTTTTGCTTTTCGT
>Ga0315286_10002378_pt1 | contig 17534 bp, 11 predicted proteins | sample YL17G10_0_MG_FD_205038 | JGI IMG/M metagenome (GOLD analysis project Ga0315286, IMG submission 205038) | Sediment microbial communities from Yellowstone Lake, YNP, Wyoming, USA - YL17G10_0 | ecosystem: Environmental > Aquatic > Freshwater > Lake > Sediment | place: USA: Wyoming | collected...
ACCCGATATTCAATGTGATGCAGGAGCTCGGCAACGTCACGGACAATGAGATGTACCAGACATTCAACATGGGCATGGGCTACTGCATGGTCGTGCCTGAAAGGGAATCCTCGGATGTTGTCAAGGCCGCAGGCAAGGGAGCGAAGGTCGTCGGACATGCAGTCCGGTCGAACAGAGTTACTGTTCCTGGCCTCGGCCTCAAGTACTCCAAGTACTGAGGTTGGGGTCAAGAGCTGAGCACTAGTCCTTCTTCAGCGTCCCGACCAGAGAATATCTCTCGAGCACGCTCTCGTCGTGGGGCGCGTCGTCCATGGCAGATGTCAAATCCCGACCTGAGTTGTGAAGGTCTTGGTGGAACCCACCGGTCCACGAATCGCTCTTGGATACGTCGTACACATTGCCGTTCACCGCGACAAGTATCGGTGCTCCGTTCTGACCGTTCGCTTTGGCAAGCCCACTTCTCGTGTATTCTCGCATCGCACCTACGTACGCCGTTGGTAGCTATTTCTCACTTGGCCATGAGGGATCCGACAACTGCACCGAGAGCAGTGCATGTCTCCAGGGACAATCCGCGGCCCGTCACGTCGAGATGCTTCTGGCTCATCGCGAAGATCTCCTTAGGCAGACCGTGAGGACCGAGACCGAATAGCAGCAGAATCGACTTCCCCGACTTGACGAGAGCTCTGATGTCGGGTGGAGATACCGTTCGATCTTTGGATGGCTTCCGTGTGGTGACGACGACCTCTCCCAGCTGGGGCGGAAAACCCTTTTTCGGGAAATCGAACGCGGAAAACCTTCCTTTCTGGCCCAGCTCGATCAGGTAGCTGCCGCTTTCGCCTATGCTCGTCGTTGTGGAGACCCAGTTAGCAATCTCGACCGGAGTGACCAGTTCTTTGTCATAGGGGAAGCCGAAGGTCGCGAGATTGCAGTCGAACGCCAACGCCAGCGGCCCGGCTCTCGCCAGAACCCTTCTGTGGGATTCGTGGAACTTGACCGGGTCGTAGGAATTGAAGAGACCGATCGTGACCCTACCAGGCATGGAACCCTCGGTGGTGCAACAGCGTCGATGCTCTTAGAACTCTGCTCAATCGGGAGCTTTCCTCGCCCTGCCACAGATAGCGTACTGGTCGCCGTCGAAGAACACGTCCATGTCAGGGTTCTTGGCCTGCAGCTCCTTGATCTTCTCGAGTACCTCGCGCAGGCTCAGCTCAGTGTTGTCCTTGTTAATCTTCACGAGCACTCGTTTTTCCATCTTCAATCCCTGTATGTGCCAGGCGCAAGATACCAATTCTTATTGAACCACTGAATATAAATACGTTTACACAAGGTCGGATTCATTGACAGTACGCGCGCCCACGCGTCAATGACCCGCGTGCGAGGACTGACCTGCCGAGTATGTTCCCTTGGGCCCGAAAACAGGGTTGACCTTGTGCGCAGAGGCTTCGAGGGCCTTCTTCCTTGCATCGGTAGGCACCTTCCCGAGCTGCCGGATCTTCTTGTCGAAGTTGTCGATGTGTTTCGGGAGCACTTTGTAGATGGGCAGAAGCATGGGCACGAATGCCACCCTGTCCTTGCCTATCCCCAGGGCGTCCAGTTCCGACGCGAGTCCCTTCAGCCTCTCTTCAACGATGTGGGCGATCTCACCGCCCTCCTCGTCCGATAGGATGACCCCGTCGGCTCCGTAGGCGAACGCTCGGAGGATCTCCCGCCTGCCCATCCTCGCGGCTGATGGGACCCTCATCATCCTGATCGAGGGCGGATACTCCAGTCTTGCGGTGCCTGCGCTGTCCGCCGCGACATAAGCTAGGGTATCGCCAAAGAATCCGACTATCCTCAGATCTGGTGAGGCCGAATCAAGCAGACCGTTCATCTCAGAATCCACCTGCGAATCGGTGTAATGGGCAAGCTCGAACACGCGCTCGGGGCATTCGGAGACGCATGCCCCGCAACCAATACACGCAATCGAATCGACTCTTGGTACCTCGTCGACCTGGATCGCCTTCACTGGACAGATCGCCTCGCATGCTTTCCACTTCGTGCACTTCATCCCGTCCGCGACAATCGCCTTCACTGGGTCAACGAGCATCTTACCTGTGCCAAGGAACTCGACCACCTGTCCAGCTGTGCTCCTGCCATCTATGACGCTGTCCCTCACATCCTTGGGCCCGAGGACAACACCGGCAGCGAATATCCCGGACCTATGGGTGGATACCGGGTCCAGCTTCGGATGCTTCTCAGACACGAACCCGTCCTCTCCCAAAGGCACCTTCATGAGCTTTGCCAGCTCGGCGGTCCCCTTGGAGGGCATCATCGCGGTGCAGAGCACTACCATGTCGAACTCATTCTCGATGATCTCGCCGAGGGTCACATCCTCGGCCCTCACCATGATTCCGTTCGTGCCTTTCTGTATGTCCGAAACCTTGCCGTGGATGTACTTGACTCCGTAGTCCTCCATAGACCTAACATAGAACTCCTCAAAGCCCCGACCGGCCGCCCTGATATCAATGTAATACACGTAGACCTGCATGTAAGGGAAGGTCTTCCTGAGTATCACCGACTGCTTGATCGCGTAGTTGCAGCAGATCTTGCTGCAGTAGGGCATGCCGACCTTCCGCGTTCTCGAACCCGCACAGAGGACGTATGCCACCTTCTTGACCCTGTTGCCGTCCGCTTTCCTTTTCAGGACCATGCCAGCGCCGCACTCGTTGATCATCAATCGCTCCATCTGAGTCGCAGTGATGACATCAGGCAGGGACGTGTCATACTCATGGAGCTTTTTGACATCGAACATGTCGAAGCCTGTGGCGACGATCGCTGCTCCGACCTCGAACTCCTGGAGCTGTTCCTTCTCCTCTAGGTCGATCGCGTGCACAGAGCAGACCTTGACGCACGCACCGCACTTCGTACACTTATCGAAATCCACAACGTACGATGCGGGCACCGCCTGCGGAAACGGCTTGTAGATCGCCTTTCTCTCGTAGAGACACTCCTCGAACTCGTTCAGGGTCTTAGCAGGACAGACCTTCTGGCACTTGGCGCATCCGATGCACTTCTTCGGGTCGACCCCCTTCGGACCTACTCTGACCTTGACCTTGTAGCTACCAGGTGTTCCCGAGAACTCAACAACCTCCGTTCCAGTGTACAGTGCGATATTCGGGTGATTCCCTGCATCCACCATCCGTGGGCTCAGGATGCACGGGGCGCAGTCGAGCGTCGGGAAGGTCTTGCTAAGCTGGGCCATCCGGCCGCCGATGCTGGGGCTCTTCTCAACGAGATATACCCTGTACCCCGAGTTTGCAAGCTGGAGCGAGGCGGATATTCCGGCGATCCCGCCCCCGATGACGAGTACTTCCTTGGACATCGTCATCTCCTTCGGGAAGAGGGATTCGAGCCGAGCCGCCCTGAGAACGCCGCCCTTGACCAAGTCCTTTGCCTTCTTCGTGCCCTCGGTCTTATCCTTGTGGACCCAGGAGCACTGCTCCCTCAGGTTCACCATCTCTAGATTGTAGGGGTTGATGCCGGCGTTCTCGAGGGTCTTCCTGAAGGTCTTCTCGTGCATCTTGGGAGAACACGACGCCACGACGACCTTCGTAAGGTTGTACTTCTTGATGTCCTCGACGATCTGGTTCTGGCCGGGCTCGGAGCATGTGTAGACGCTGTCCCGGCTGATGACCACACCTTCAAGACCCTGAGCGTATTCGGTAACGGCCTTGCAGTCGACGGTCCCTGCGATGTTGCTTCCGCAGTGGCATACGAAGACCCCGATCCGTTCTTCCTTCTCCTTCGTCTCCTCTTTCTTCTTCCCTTCGCCAGCCATGTGTGTGACAGTGGAGAATGCTTAACAGGGTAATTGTTCCTTTGGGCGGACTCAGTCCTGACTACAGTAAATGGATGCTGGTTATGGTTTCAGGGATATCAACCCTCGCCGGACCCTACTGCCCAGAGCCGATTCCCGTTTGGGTAACTATAAATATTTCAATCTGACTATTTAGACCAGGACGGGACATTACGGACATAAGTATGTGTTTGAAACACAATCTGCTTATCCAAGTCCTGTGCTCCCCCCATCGAATCTGACGGTTAAGGAGAGTTGATGCCAAACCCCGATGAGCCGGCCGAGAACTCCATTGCATGCCCCATCTGCGGCTACCAGTCGCCCAAGGGTGCGACCAGGTGTGAACATTGCTACAGTAGCCTACAGGCCGACGAGGAGACGACGGGCGCGGGAGAGACCGAATCGAACCGCGGCCAGAACGAAGGGGATCTTGAGGAACTCAGACTCGTTCCTGGGGTTGGCGAGGCGAAGGCCGAGACTCTGCATGAGGCTGGATACCGCTCGCTGAAGGACCTCCAGAATGCTAGCGTCGACGAGCTATCAGCAGTGAAGGGCATCGGCGAGAAGCTGGCGGCCAAGATAATCCAGGGCGCGACCAATCTTGAGAATCCAAGCGGGGCCTCCCCGCTGGCAAACTGGCTTTCGGGAGAGGACGAGGGACTCTCCGAATGGCTTTCGGGGGAAGAGAGGACCCAACCGGGGGCGACGGCAATGAAGGCCGACGCCCCACGAGACGAGTCTCTGGCGAAATGGTTGGCTGGGGAAGAGGAGGATGTGAACGTCTGGCTTGAGGAGGCCAGAGCACCTGAACCCGCCCCACAGACCATCGGACCTAACGAGGTCCTTGCAAGAGAAGCTGAATTGATCCAGCTGCGCGAAACCATGCGGGAGAAGCTTAGCCAGTTCGAATCAGGGGACTTCGACCCGCAGGCGACCATCGAAGAGCTCGCCAAGGCCAAGGGTGACCTCGAGATGGAGAAGGGCAAGGCTAGGCAGCTCGAAGAGGAACTCGAAAACGTCAAGCGTGGGAGCATTGCGGTCATCAAGTTCATCAAGAACCAGCAGGGGTCTGAGATGGACCAGAGCACGCTCACTGACAAGCTGGCATCTGAGATGGCAAACCGGGAGAACCTCGAGCTCAAGATAATGCAGCTTGAAGAGGTCAATACGACCCTGAAGGAGAAAGTCGAGGCCGGGATTCAGGAGCTTCCTCCAGAGGCGCAGGAGCTCAAGCGCAGGGAGACCGAGCTCGCGGAGATGAGGGCCCAGCTCGAAGCGATGAAGAAGCAGCTCCTGGCGAAGGAAGAGGCTCTGAGTCAGGGCATGCTGTCCGCACCCCCCGGGACTACGGTGATGATCGATGCAGGATCCGCGCAACGCGAGGAGGAGTCAGCCAGAAGGGAGCAGGAGCTGGCCGCGAGGATTCAGGAGCTCGAGGGGAAGTTGACCGAGACGGATGTCCTGGTCAGACAGAAAGATGAGATGCTCAAGATCTCAGGCGGTTCTGCGAAGATCGTCGACAAGGAGGTCATGAGGAAGCTGGAAGACGCCCAGAGACTCGAGCGCACACTTGCGGTGAGGGATCAGGAGCTTCAGAGGCTAAGGGGGGATCTCAAGGTGAGCACGGAGGACCTCCAAAGACTCAAGGAGCCGATGAAGTACAAGGAAGAGGAGATGCTCAGGCGTGAGGAAGATCTCATGTTCCGCGAGCGGCTGCTCCAGGAGGAGCTGAAGAAGGTCACCCAGTCCAAGGCCGAGCTGACATCCCATGGCGAGATCGACCTCAAGAAACGCCTAGAAGTGCTCCAGGCAGAGGTCACGGCGAAGGAGGAATCGATCAGGAACAAGGAGAAGTACCTGTCCGCCAAGGAGGAGGAGCTCAGGCTCAGGCAGCAGGGCGTGATATCCGACGAGATAGAAAAGCGCGAGCTGGACCGGATGCTCGAGGTCAAGCAGGAGAAGGTAAAGACGGGCACCGCCAGGCTCGACGACTTGCTGCTAGGTGGTATGCCGTTCGGTGCGAACGTGCTAGTCTATGGTCCTCCGTTCACTGGCAAGGAAGTGCTGCTCAACGTGTTCATCGCGGAGGGGCTCAAGAAGGGCATACCCGCGATCTGGATCCTGACAGAGAAGTCCCCGAAAGATGTTCGCGAGGAAATGACTTTCGTGGTCTCCGGATACGAAGAGTACGAGAAACTCGGGCTCGTGAGATATGTTGACGCGTATTCCAGGAGCATGGGAGATGACTCCCAGGACCCGTATGCAGAGTATGTTGAGTCTCCGACGGACTACGAGTCGATCCAGAGAGCCGTGGAGACTGCCGCGAAACCGATGCGGGAGAAGCACCCGTATTACAGGGTCGGCTTCCGATCCATTTCCACGTTGATAGCGTACCTCGACCCTGGCACAGCGTTCAGGTTCCTGAGCCCTGTTGTAGGCAGGAGAAAGCGGGACAAGGCAGTTGCGATGTACACCATCGAAAAGGGCGTCCACGGTGAGCAGGAGATCCAGATGATAGGCTCACTGATGGATGGGATGATAGAGTTCAAGGTCGAGAACCTGAACACCTTCTTGGCGATCAGAGGCATCTGCGACGTTCAGTCGAGGTCTTTCATCAGATACTCCGCAACGAAGGTCGGCGTCACAATCGGTTCGTTCTCGCTGGACCACATCAGATAGATAGGTTGCAGCCAGCTTTCACGCGACTTCCATAGAGCGCCCCTTGTCTTTGGCACCTGGCGCCTTCTGAGGAGGACCACCCTGAATCTGCGGCGGAGGAATAGGTGGCGGAAGTGCCAAGTCCCTGGCGCATATCACCGCGGAGGGCATGCAATTGGCATAGATGGCCGTCAGGACGGGGTTGAACACCTCGCTCGGCAACACGTTCGTCTGAGACCACTGGCTGGCCAGCTGCTTGGCCTCGCCGTCCCAAACGACTCTGCCCTCGATCTTGATCATTCCAACGCCCATGTAGTTGACAGTGAATCTGAAATCGAATTGGGCATCTTTGTCCGAAATCGCACTAACGCTTGTCACGGCTGTGTTCTGATCAACCCTGAGATGAGGTATCCTCTCGCCTAGCTTGGAGTACCTCTTGGCATCTATGGAAACGAGTTCGAACGACTTGATGGGCATAGGGCAGAACCTCTGCGGTCGGCTCTAAGAGCATCTAGCCAATTTAAACTATCCCACGCACAGAAATGAATTCAATGGGAACTCCTGAGCGACGAAATCATATGAGAGATCGAGGTGCCGTGGGCCGGACTCGAACCAGCGACTTCAAGATCTTCAGTCTTGCACTCTCCCAGCTGAGTTACCACGGCATCCGTGAGCAGATTGGCAGTTACGCACAACCCTATATTAAACCTTGGCGAACTGCACTTCGTCAAGGTCTGCCCGGGAGAGCTTGGACTGAGCATTCATTGAGGCGGCAGTCTTCGAACATTTATCGCTCCGAGAAATGTGTTCTCTCCGGGCGAAGTTTTCTGTCACTTTCTCCACAATCCACATGCATTTTTCATGCGATACCAGAAACGACAGTATTAAATATGTTCCAGTAGCTGATTAGGTTACTTCGAAACACCTGTTTGGTGGTCTGATGAACTTGTCCCCCCAGCACGCGAGCTATTGTGCAGACTCGACCGATTCGACCGGCGACCGGATCAAGAAATCACCGCGGTGGGACAACGACGAGGGTGTTGCCTCCACAATCGGGACAATCATGTCGCTCCTCGTTTTCTTGACGGCCTTTGGGATGTTCACGAACCAGTTCGTGCCCGTATGGATGAGCGACAACGAGAGCAGCCACATGTCAACAGTCATCCAGCAGTTCACGACGCTCAAGTCGTCCGTGGACATCGGCATCTCTTACAACTCAAACAGCAGGATAGCACCTACGCCAGTGTTCGTACCGATCACTCTGAGCTCGGCAGGCATCCCTGTGTTTGCCGCCCCCACCGCGGGGATACTGCAATACATTCCCGAAGCGATGAATCAGAGGCCTATGTTCAACATCACCTATAGTTACATTTCCTCAACTGGCACGCCGAACACACTGAGCCCGAGCAACGATGGGCACTCAGGCGGCTCGCTAGACCTCTACTGTCCCAACAGATACTTTGTCGAGCAGCACTTGGTCTACGAATCGGGCGCAGTGATCCTCAACCAAAGCGATGGTGAATTCATCATTGCCGGGCCGCAGTTCTCAGTCAGGAACATTGGGACTGCCAGCTCCCCGCAGATTGTGGTAATGTTGACCCAGATCTCGCTCCAGGGCCTGAACAAGATCATCGGAGGCACTGGCTCCAAGGGAGTCACTGCTGACCTGCTATATGCGGACACGACGGCATACGAGAACAGTGCAGGATCTCAGGTTACCATCAATATCACCTCGAACCACGGCTATGCATGGTACCAGTACTTCCTGAGCTCGTTGAACGGCACGGCTGACATGACGAAAGATCACGGGTTCACCCTGATGAAGATACTTCACTCATTACCCGATAAAATGAACAACTACTACACGGTCACCCTGAAGATCGACCATGTATACATCCTGGACTACACGCACGCCACCGTGAAGCTCTCGGTTGGAGAGCTCGGAATATAGGAGTGAATCACATGGCTGAAGCTCAACCAAAGGTGAAACACGAAATCGATGTCAAGGCCCCGCCGATGCCACTTGGCGCCAGGATATATCAGGGCTGGGTGGGAGCTGTGAGCAAGCTGAAGTCGTCCCCTATCGAGATCAGGGCTCCGAGAGGCGCGGCCGCAAGGAAACGCGACTGGAGCCACGGTAGGGGTTCAGTGTACACCCAGATACCGCCGATCACCGACACCGCCATTCAAGAGATCGGGTTCTACAGCGTGGTCGAACCGTTCAGTTACACAAGAGCGACATACAACAGCACGACCAGCGAGTACATCCTGACCAACATAGAGCCCACCTTGACCGAGGACGAGGAGGAGCTCCTGAAACTCATCAAGGAGACCCTTGAGAAGACCCTCGAGTACGAATGGGACAAGCTGGCCGTGATGGACAAGAAGACATTCCTGGAGAGGAGCGTGGACAGTTTCATCAAGTCCAGAGGCATCAGCATCGAACCGATCTCCAAGGACAAGATCCGGTACTTCATCTCGAGAGACTTTGTGGGCTACGGGAAGATCGACGCCCTGATGAACGACAAGAACATCGAAGACGTTTCGTGCGACGGTGTGGGAATCCCGCTGTTTGCGTTCCACAACAAGTTCGAATCCATCAAGACGAACGTATCGTTCGAAGACGAGGACGACCTCAACTCGTTCGTAATAAACCTTGGCCAGAGATGCGGCAAACAGCTGTCCGTCTCGAACCCGATACTGGACGGCACGACACCCGAAGGGCATAGAGTCCAAGCGACATACGCAAGGGAGGTCACGACCAGGGGCGCGTCGTTCACGATAAGACGGTTCAAGGAGAAGCCTTTCACTCCCGTCGAGCTAATCAAATACGGAACGGCGTCACCCGAGATCGTTGCGTACTTGTGGCTCAGCGTTGAGCACGGCGAATCCGCAATCATATGTGGTGGGACTGCCAGCGGCAAGACGGCGACACTGAACGCAATGGCCCTATTCATACCGCCAGGCGCCAAGGTCGTCACCATGGAGGATACGAGGGAGATCAATCTGCCGCATGAGAACTGGATCCCCGGTACGACAAGGTCCGGCGTTGGTGAGCGTGGCCCGGACGGCAAGGCCGCAGGAGAGATTGACATGTACGACCTCGTCAGGGCGGCGTTGAGGCAGAGGCCCAACTACATCATCGTCGGTGAGGTCAGAGGCAAGGAGACATACACGATGTTCCAAGCGATGGCGACCGGGCACACGACGTTCTCCACGATGCATGCTGACAGCGTCAAGGGAATGGTCAACAGGCTCGAGAACCCGCCCATCAACTGTCCCAGGATACTTCTCACTGCCCTAAGGAACGTCATCATCCAGACCCACGCGAGAGTCGGGATGGGCATGGTCAGGCGGATCAAGCAGCTCATTGAGATCGTCGGTTTCGAGCCCGAGACGAACGAGCTCATAAGCAATACCGTCTACGAGTGGGACCAGGCGTCTGACAAGTTCATATTCAAAGGCCACAGCTTCCTTTTCGACAAGATCATGGAGATGAAGAACCTGACCCACGAGGAGCTCACGCAGGAGTTCGAGCGCAGGGTCGACATCGTGAAGTACATGGTCGCGAAGGATATAGCGGACCACCGCGAAATATGGGGTCTGATCAGGGAGTATTACAAAGACCCCAAGGCCACCGCGGAGATGGTCCGCAAGGATCTCTTCGGGGCGGCTCCCAGACCGGCGCAGGTAGTAGTTTCCGGAGGTGAGGCAACTGCCTGAAATATCCGACGTCTTCAAGCAGGTCGAGGTCAAACCTTCTCAGTACCTCAAGACCTCGATCGCGCAGACGGGCGAGAGGCTCGGCCCGCATGCTATAAGACTCACGAAGGGCGCTGTTCCCGAGTACATCAAACTCTCGCCGTTCCAAGACCTCGCGTGGAGGACGATGGGCAAGTACGCCAAGACGAGGACCGCCCAGCTGCAGCAGCTGGATGACTCGCTCCTGAAAGCCCACATGAAGATCAGGCCAGAGGAGTACCTCGCATATGTGTTGATGGGCACGCTCGTCTCAGCTATCATAGGCGTGGCAATCGGCATAGGCGTCGGTGTTGTCCTGTTCGGCCTCCTGGGCGTGAGCGTGGTTCTCAGAGTCATGGTGGCGGCCCTCGCGATTGGCCTGCTACCGATAATGGCGTACATGATGTTGCTCGGCTCCCCTCATTCGAAGGCGAAGAGACGCGGAAGAGACATAGAGAAGAGGATCGCCGCTGCCATGAGCTTCATCTCGGCGATGGCGTCGGCTGATGTCAACATCGATGTCATATTCAAGGAGCTGTCAAGGCAGAAGGTCTACGGAGAGATAAGCCAGGAGGCCGCGTGGATCACCAGGGACACCGAGCTGCTGGGGTCTGATATCCTTACGGCCATCAAGAAGGCTGCAAAGAGGTCCCCGTCCGCGAAGTTCCAGGACTTCCTTCAAGGCGTCATCACCACATCGACATCCGGCGGACAGCTGAAACCGTATTTCCTGCTCAAGGCCGAGGAGTACCAGAAAGAGAACAAGCTTGCCCTCAAGTCCCAGATGGAGACCCTGGGTATGCTCGCGGAGTCGTTCGTGACCGTCGTCGTCGCGTTCCCCCTGTTCCTTGTGCTCATCCTGGCGATCATGGCCATCGTCGGCGGAGGAGACCCCCAATTCATGGTCATGATGCTCTATCTGATAGTGCTCGGGATGATCCCTGTGTCACAGTTCGGTTTCATATTCGTCATCTGGAACATGTCAAAGGAGAGTGCGATGTAGATGCCGCCCCAGAAAGCCATGAAGGAGCAGGAGAGGGAGAAAGCCCTCAAACGGATACTGGCGACTGACAAGGTGGACCGGACGAAGACCCTCCTGGGCGCTTCGATGGGTGTGGCCGCACTGTTTATATTCATGGCAATCGTGGACAACATGGGAAGCCTGAAACTCCCCTTGGACCCGATCGACTGGATCATCTTCGCAATCGCGGCGATCATCGGCCCGTACGGGTTCTACGCGACCGCCAGGGAGAAGCGCGTTAGGGAGATCGAGACGAGGCTGCCTGACTTCCTGAGAGATGTCGCAGAGGCCGGCAGATTCGGCATGACGCTCGCGGACGCCATAGTCGTCGCATCGTCCGGAAGGTATGGTCGGCTGACACCAGAGATCACGAGGATGGCCGCGCAGATCGAGTGGGGGGTGCCCGCCTCCGAGGCCATCAGGCTCTTCTCCGAGAGGGTCAAGACGCCTCTGGTCACAAGAATGGCTTCCATCATCATGAAGGCCAACGACGCAGGCGGCAATGTCGCCGATGTGCTGAGCATGGTCTCGCACGACGCAAAGGACACCATCCTGACACAGGAGGAGAGAGGCGTTACGATGCAGACCTACGTCCTGGTCGTATACATCGCCTTCTTCGTGTTCATCGCCACCATCCTGATCCTGCAGGGCCAGTTCCTTCCGAAGATGGAACAGGCAGGCAAGCAGGTCAGCGAGCAGGCGGAGAAGCAGGGCCTGGGGGAGATACCGGGTGTGAGCATTCAGATTGACATCATCCCTACGGTCTCGTTCATCTTCCTGCTGTCTGTGGTCGTACACGCGATAGGTGACGGTCTGCTGGCGGGAGTCATAGCGAATGGGAGCATACCGATAGGCATGAGGCACAGCTTCATAATGCTGCTCGCAGGGTTCGTATCATTGAGGGTCATCGGGTGAGAAAAGATGACAGAGACTGAACAGCCCAAGATGCAAGTTGAACCTGGAACCGAGGAACCGAATGAGAAGAAGAAGGGCCCAGGCTTCATGTCGGCGTACTACAACTTCCTGCTGAAGATCAAACCGAAGCCCTTGATGGTCGCCCTCCCCAAGAGCGAGACCGGCACGGACATGTCGAGGATAACGGAGGTCCCCAAGATCTCCGAGCCGAACGTGGACGAGGTGGAGCTACTTCCAATCAAGCAAAACTACGTCTACGTGAGGATCAAGTATGACAACAAATCCAATGAGTACCTTTACGAGGTCATCGAGCCGAAGCTGTCCGAGGACGAACGAGATGTCCTGACGCTCCTGAAGGAGACCCTGGTCGCTTCTGTCGAGAAGGTGACCGAGACGGTAGCCGATGAGAAAGAGAAGTACCTCAGGAGGATAGTCGAGAGGCTAATGATTCAGCTCGGGGTAACGCTCCACCCGATCTCGAAGGAGAGGGTGACCTACTACATCATCAGGGACTTCATCGGATACGGTGTGATCAACGCGATGATGTCAGACCCGAATGTGGAGGACTGCTCATGCGACGGCGTCGATGTCCCGTTCTACATATACCACAGGAAGTACGGTTCGATCAGGTCAAACCTGAGATTCAAACAGGAGGTGGAGCTGGACGGATATGTCGTCTGGCTGGCCCAGAAGTGCGGCAAGCACATCTCTGTGGCGAGCCCGCTGCTCGATGCAACGATCCCGGACGGTTCCAGACTGCAGGCGACCCTAGGTAGGCACGTGACAAAGAGAGGGTCCTCGTTCACCATCAGGCGGTTCAAGGAGAACCCGTTCACGCCCCTCGACCTGCTAAAGTTCAAGACAATGAGCACGGAGATGATGGCGTATCTGTGGATCTCGATCGAGCACGGCCAGTCGATGCTCGTCTGCGGAGGCACTGCGAGCGGCAAGACTACTACCCTCAACGCGATCCTGCTTTTCATCCCGCCTCAGATGAAGATCGTCTCCATCGAAGACACCAGGGAACTCAACCTGCCCCACGAGAACTGGGTCCCGGGCCTCACAAGGGAAGGGTTTGGAGGCAAGAGCCACATAACCGGCAGGGCGTCCGGCGAGATAGACATGTTCGATCTCCTCACATCAGCCATGAGACAGAGGCCACAGTACCTGATGGTGGGTGAGGTCAGAGGCAAGGAGGCGTACGTCGTCTTCCAGGCCATGGCCACCGGCAAGACCTGCTACTCAACCTTCCACGCAGAGGACGTCCAGGCGATGGTGCACAGGATGGAGAACGACCCGATCAACCTGCCAAGGGCGCTTATCACAGCACTGAACATCGTCCTACTCCAGGCACAGGTCAAGGTCGGCACCAAGATGACCAGGCGTGTGAAGTCTCTTACTGAGATCGTCGGCATCGACCCTGAGACGAACGAGCTCATCACCAACTCGGTCTACACATGGAATCCCGCGGATGACAGCTTCAACTACAGCGGCCACAGCTACGTTTACGAGAAGGTCAGGATGGCCAGGAACTGGGCCCCCAGGGAGATGGAGCGGGAGATCAAGAGGCGTGTGGACATCCTGGAGTACATGAAGAAGATCGGGATGGACAACCACAGGAAGGTCGCAACGATCATCTCTGCATACTACAAGGACCCCGAGAAGGTCATGAAAGAGGTCCGGGCCAAGCTCGCCGAGGGCGCTGAAAAGCTCTGACCCGGTCCGACCATCGATTCCATTCTCTGATTACAGCTACGGCTTTGGCCAGACATCTGATTGGCGGCCCGCGACATGGAAGAAATCAGGACATAGCCCTTGGCTTTTCGTTGAGAAATTAGAAACGGATGAAAAGGTTTTGATGGGGTTTGAAGACGAGGGCGAGTTACTGGTTCTCCTCTTCGTCCTCGCCTTCCTTCCTCTCTTCGCCGCTCACGGGCGTCTTGATGATCTTCTTGGGCACGACCTTTCGGTCTATCGGCCTTCTGATGACCATCCTGGGCGCCATTGCCGGAGGCATCTGCTGAGCCTGTGTGCCGCCTCTGTCCTCAGTCAAAGGCGCCTCCTCGACCGCCGCCTGTTCTACGGGTGCCACTGGTGGCGGGCCTTTCTTTGGCGGTGCTCCTGCTGGCTTGACCACCCCGAAGACGGTGCCGCACTTGTGGCACACGCTCGCTTCCTTCGGGTTCAGCGTGCCACAGACCGGGCACGGGACCGGGCCTTCCTTCTTCTTCTCCTCTTCCTTGGCGAGCCAGTCGTCGAAGCTGATGTACCCAGGCTGCGCCATCCACCAGGCCTCGAATGCTTTCTCGCTGAACTTCTTGCCCAGCTCGGGCTTCGCGAGCTCGCGGTACTTGGAGACGATCTCATCGTACTCCTTCCTCATGCGCTCGAGGTAGTCGGCCTCCACTTCGGTCTCGCCAGCGAACTTCACGCCACAGTTCGGACACTCGGTCGATTCAGCAGGTATCCACGCGCCGCACTCGGAACACTTCATCGTGCCGGCTTCGAACTCGACACCACACTTCGGGCATCTCTTGCTCGCAGCGGGTATGAACGCACCGCACTCGCCGCACTCGACGAGCTTGCCCAGACCGTAGATGTAGGTGTACACTGTGAAGCCTGCGACGACGCCCACAACTGCGACGATGATCAGCACCCAGACCCACCACGGGAACAGGCCGCCCGACACCTGCGCGCTCACATGGATCGAGGTCGCGCTGTCATGGCCAGTCCCAAGAACGACGGTCCTGACCGTATACGTTCCAGTGTCCAGGGTCGGCGGGATCCTCAGCAGGACGATTATGCCTCCGTCCTGGTCCGTCGTTTCAAAGGTACTGTTCGAGCCTGGGACCAGAGCGCCACTAGAGTCGAGCAACCAGAACACCACACCTGGCAGACCTTTGACCGGGTCGTTCATGTTGGCGTAGTTGATAGTCGCGGTTATGACCATCATGTCGCCTGCATTGTACTCCGCGAAATCCGTCGTGACGGTGACATCAACGCTGAGCTGCGTGATGTTGAATGGAGCTGTGGCGAAGTTGTTAGCCTCGTTCGGCTCCGCGATGGCCCTCGTCCCGTCCAGGAGAACCCATATCTGGTAGGCACCAGGTGTTGTCAGGTTGATGGTCCATGGGACCGTGATGAGCAGTGTTCTCTCCGTCTCGTTAGCTGAGATGTTGTAGTTGGCCTTGGAGAACAGCGTGATGTTATACCCCGCGGCGTTCCTCACACCGACGGCCGCTTCAAATGCGTCCACTGACCTGCCGCCCCGGTCCCAGACCAGGGCTCTGACATTGACCTGACGGCCAAACGTGTCGCTGGTGACGTTGGTTGTGTCGCGCTGCACATAGATGTCCGAGGACGCGATCGACAGGTCTGGCCTGACATCGGTCGCCATGATTGACATCTGTTGCATATTGTCCACCCCATTGTTGGATTCCACCGGATCGTTAGCCGAATTGACACGCATGACAATCAATAACGGAGTCTCTGCGGTGACTATCGGTGCGGTGAATGATCGCGTCACCTCGATCGACCCGCTCGTGGAGCTGAGCGTCACGCCATATTCTCGCCATGAGTCAGTCTTCGAGCCACCGGCCCATGTAACGGAGAGGGTCAAGTTTGGTTCCGCGAACGGAGCTTCGTGCAGGTTCTGCAACTTCGCCCTGACAGTCACCGTCTCCCCGCCAGGGACAAAAGAGTCTGGAGTCGTCTTGATCTCGGAAAGCACGAGATCTGGGGGGTCGTAGACCTTGATAAGGACGGTGGCCTCGTTGTTGTCGTACCTGGTCTCATCGTAGCCGCTCTCGAGTGTTGCCACTACCCGGATCGAGTGCTGCACACCCGGCCCAGTTGGCATCCACGGGACGGACGCAACCAGGAAATTGCCGTGTGGTAATATTCCGGTGACGGTGGTGTTGCGGATGAAGTTCGTTCCGTCATAGAAGTCGACGGTCACATTCTTGCTAGTGTTGTCGCCGTCGTTGTAGATGTTCGCCAGCAGGTAGCACGGAATTCCCACGATAGGGAATATAGGCACGGCTGGTTTCAAAAGAAGATCAGTGGACGCCCAGATGTCCGGGACTCCCAGCGTCCCTGCAGTGACCTTTATGTCCGGTAGGCTCTGGACCGTCACATTGCCGAGGCCGATGGCCGGGGTTTCGGTGATCTCTGGAATTCGGTTGGCCCTGTCCGCGACCACCAGGAGCCTATGCGTACCGGGGAAGATCGGACCCACTGCGGTCCAGTAGGCGCTCACGACCGCGGAGGATCCAGCCATTATCACGGGCACGGTCGCTGTGGCGAACAGCTCGTCGTCCTGCGGCTGACTGTCTCCGCTCAAATCATCAAAGAACTCGACAGTTATGTCGTACGCACTCGCCACACCAGTGTTGTTGATCCTGCCATACACCGTCACATTGTCTCCCATCTTCGGGTTGGGGATGTTCGTCCAGACTGGCGTAGGGGTCTGGCTAACAGTCAGGTCGCTCAGAGCGTCAGGGATGTACATGGTGGCGAATGTGGCGTTCCTCTGGAGGGGTGGTGGCTCATATGGCTCGACGCCAAGAGAGATCTCCTGGCTAGCGTAGTACTTCAATCCAGTGACCGGAGGATATGTGTAGGTCGCATTCACCCAGTAGTTCCCAACGAATGTGGAACCAATGGATGTCAGCTTCGTGCCCAGCGAGTTGACCTTAGCCACTCCGAGAGAATCTAGCGCGGCGCTGCTCATCGCCCAGCCGGCCAGGCTCTGGTTGACATAGTATCTGGTAGACACGTTCACACCTGGCAGAGGCATTCCTGCCCCATCGAGGACAGTCACATGGATCCATCTGTAAATCAGAGCAACAGCGTCGCCAGTGACCTCGATTGCCTTAACACTCGTGTTAGTGAACCCAGCAACAACACTACCAGACAGTTTCGGTATATTAATCTCGCCCAGGTTAGAGTCCCTGATGGAGATGTTCCTAGCCCATGAATCCCAGGCAGTGGTTATCTTGCCATCCATCTTCACATTGGAGAACAATATGTGCGCATTCTCCTCGATGACGATGTTCACATTTTTCATCTCTGTGTCGTAGGCTTCGAGTATTCCGTCTCCCTTGACGATGATGTTGATTGGGTGTTCGCTTGTCACGTTTGAGTTAACGAACAATAGTCTCGCCGGCGAGGTCGTGTTCCCGTCCACGTAGATGGTCTTGGTGTACGAGCCTGGCTGAACCAGCCGGAGCGTGGAATTCGTGATGCTCAGAGTGCCTCCTCCGGCAACAATGACATCGCCTGCATGGTAGTAAGTCATGTCCCTGATCTCAAGAGATGGAGGAACGACCAACCATCTGGATGGATCAGGGCTGGGTGCCGAGA